>Ga0206875_1207_pt1 | contig 12932 bp, 5 predicted proteins | sample Alteio_BWOrgCont_9_FD_152616 | JGI IMG/M metagenome (GOLD analysis project Ga0206875, IMG submission 152616) | Enriched cells from forest soil in Barre Woods Harvard Forest LTER site, Petersham, Massachusetts, United States -... | ecosystem: Environmental > Terrestrial > Soil > Temperate forest > O... | reverse complement strand
TCAATTCGCCGGTCTGGTTCAACGTCGGCCTTTACCATCAATACGGCGTGGGCAAGGAATCGTCGCGCGGCAATTGGTATTACAATCGACAGAAGCAAGTCGCCGAGCGCGCCAACACCCAATACGAATATCCGCAGGGCAGCGCCTGCTTCATCCAATCCGTGGACGACAACATGGAAAGCATTATGAACCTGGCGCAGAGCGAGGCGATGCTGTTCAAGTACGGTTCCGGCACGGGCACGGACCTCAGCCCCATTCGTTCCAGCCGCGAGAAATTGAGCGGCGGCGGCCGGCCCAGCGGTCCCCTTTCATTTCTGAAGGTCTATGACCAGGTGGCCAACGTCGTCAAATCCGGCGGCAAGACCCGGCGCGCCGCCAAGATGAATACCTTGCGCGATTGGCACGGCGACATCGAGGAATTCATCGACGCCAAACAAAGAGAGGAAAAGAAGGCGTGGGCCTTGATCGAACAGGGTTACGACGGTTCCTACAATGGCGACGCCTACGGCAGCGTCATGTACCAGAATGAAAACCTGTCCGTCCGCGTCAGCGATGATTTCATGGAAGCCGCGCTGGCCGGCAAGGAATGGTACACGCGGACCTCGAAAGGTGTCCGTCTGGATAAAAAGGATGCGGCGTCCTTGCTGCAAAAGATCGCGTCGGGAACATGGACGTGCGGCGATCCCGGCCTGCAATACGACGACGCCATCCAACGCTGGCACACCTGCAAGGGCACCGAGGCCATTCACTCGACCAATCCGTGCTCGGAATACGTTTTCCTTAACAACACCGCGTGCAATCTCGCTTCGCTCAACTTGATGAAGTTCAAGCGCGAAGACGGACGCTTTGACGTTGAGCGCTTCAAGGCGGCGGTCCGCATTTACATTACCGCGCAGGAAATCATCGTCGATAACGCGAGCTATCCGACCAAGGAAATCGCGGAAAATTCGCACATCTTTCGCACGCTCGGTTTGGGTTTTGCCAACCTGGGTTCGCTCATCATGAGCTACGGATTGCCCTACGATTCCAGTGAAGGCCGCGCCCTGGCCGGGGCGTTGAGTTCGATCATGACCGGGCACGCTTACGAGCAATCAGCGGATTTGGCCAGCGTGATGGAACCGTTCAAGGGATACAGCGACGCGCGTTGCGCCCATGTCAGCCAGACGGTGGCGAAGGACAACGTCGAATCCATGCTGGGCGTCATGCAACTCCATCGCGACGCGGTTGAAGAGATTCATCCCAGCAGCGAATTTGCCTATTTGAAGGACGAAGCCCGGCATTGCTGGGACCGCGCCCTGCAACGCGGCCAGGAGAGCGGCTATCGCAACGCCCAGGTCACCGTGCTGGCGCCGACCGGCACCATCGCGTTCCTCATGGATTGCGACACCACCGGCATCGAACCCGACATCGCTTTGGTCAAGTATAAACTTCTGGCGGGCGGCGGCATGTTGAAGATCGTCAATCGCGGCGTGCCCGACGCGTTGCGGCGGCTGGGTTACGGCGACCGGGAAATCGCCGGCATCGTCGCCCACATTGAAAAATACGACACGATTGAAGACGTGGAAGACCACGGCGCCACTGTGCCGAGCGGGTTGAAGTCCGCCCACCTCCCTGTGTTCGATTGCGCCTTCAAGGCCTTTCGCGGCAAGCGCAGCATCAGTTACATGGCCCACCTCAAAATGATGGGCGCGGCCCAGCCGTTCATCAGCGGCGCGATTTCCAAGACGGTCAATTTGCCCAATGAATGCACGGTGGACGACATCAAGGACGCCTACGTGCAAGCCTGGAAAATGGGCCTCAAGTGCGTGGCGATTTATCGCGACGGCTCCAAGCGCTCGCAACCGCTCAACACCAAACGCACCAAGGAAGGCGGCGACGAGTCCGCCAGCACGAACCGCGTGGCGGAATTGGAAGCCGAACTGAACCGGCTGAAAATACAAAAGGGCCAGCCCTTGCGCCGCCGTTTGCCGGACACGCGCAACGCTGTCACGCATAAATTCGACGTGGCCGGGCACGAAGGCTACCTGACCGTGGGCCTTTTTGAAGACCAGCAACCCGGAGAACTTTTCATCACCATGGCCAAGGAGGGATCGACCATCGGGGGACTCATGGACAGCATCGGCACGTTGACCAGCCTCGCGCTGCAGTACGGTGTTCCGCTCGAGGCGTTGTTGCGGAAATTTGCGCATCAACGCTTCGAGCCGTCCGGGTTCACCAAGAATCCGGAGATCCGCAACGCGGCCTCGATTATTGACTACGTCTTCCGCTGGCTGGCCTTCCAGTTCATCCCGGGTTATCGCGAGTCGGCCACACTGGCGACCCGCGCCCAGCCCGAACTGCCCATCCAGATCGAAGAAGCGGTCAAAAAAAAAATAAATCGCCCGGTGCCTGATCTTGCGCTGGCGGAAGAATCAGACATTGAAGTGCAATCGGTCGCTTCCAACGGCGGCAACGGAAATGGCCACAGCCATCCCCAAGCCCCGGGCACTGCTCACGGACATTCGGCCTTCAGCCAGCAGCTCAGCCATTTCCAGAGCGATGCTCCCACCTGCCCGAATTGCGGGCACGTCGCCGTGCGCAACGGCGCGTGCTACAAGTGCCTCAATTGCGGCGAAAGCCTGGGCTGTTCATAAAACGGCCGGGCGCGGGCGATGGGTGTTGGCATCGGTTATGCTAAACTGTCGATGTAATGCGCGTGACCAGTTCATCCGAACAAGCGGGTGACGCCCCGGGCCGCAATTCCTCAAAATTGCTCCCGATCACCGGGGGAGTTTTCGTCATAATTTTATTTTACGCGCTAGTCCTCGGCGCGATCCTGTTTTTGACAGCCTTGGTCGCGGTCGAATTGGTCGCAGGATTTGTCAGCGGACGATTTCGCTGGGCCTTCAAGGTGCGCCAGGAATTCCGGAAGCACGTCGCCCTGCTGGGTGCCTTCGCGCGCTGCCTGCGATTGCAGAAAACCGGCGAGAATTGCGTCCCTCTCACGACGGAAGACGCACCTGAATTGTTCGAGTTGGTCGAACCTTTGTGCCGCGCCACCGGCGTTTCGTTCCCGCCGGATATCTTCGTGGAATTGGAGGCGACCGCGTGGGTGCGGCTCAAAGGCGACCGGCACGGCAGCGGGCGGGTCGCGTTGGGGCTTGGCTTCGATTTGCTGGTTGGAACGAATCGTTCCGAATTGGAAGCCGTCATCGCCCATGAACTTTCCCACGCCAAACTGACCCAGCGATTGCTGCGAAATTTTCTCACGCGCGGTTTGGAACGGGCAGTCCAGCTCTCGCGCGGGTTGTCGCGCTTGAGTCCCCTGCCCCACAAACCGGCGCGTTCTTCACGCCTGGCGCGTGCTTTTTTGCATTTATCTGACAGCCTGGCCGAAAGCGCTGCACACCGGGTGGCCGCCTATTCGCGCCGCGAGGAATTCAAAGCCGACCGGGGCGCGGCAGATATTGCCGGGGCGAACATGGTGCGGCAAACCTTGCTGCACGTGGAAGCGTTGAGCCGTTACGCCGCCCGCTTGCCGTGGCGCGAGCGCGTCGCACAGCTTCAGGCCCAAACCCTCAGCCAATGGCTTGTCAATCAATTGGCCATGGTCAAGCCGTTGACGCTGGAGGAAGTGGACGTCACGCCGCTCGACCGGTTTTCCACCCATCCATCGTTGCGCGACCGGTTGAACGCGCTGCCCAGGGGTTTGGAAACGCCGCAAGCGCCGGACGAACGCCCAGCCATCGCTCTGTTGCGGCAGCCGGAGGACATTGCCGAACGCCTCATCGGCCGAATCCTGCGCAACATCATTGAACGCGAAGAACAAGACAGCCGGAAACTGCGACGCTGGGCGCGGGAGATGCGCGTAGCCAGGGAATGGCATCCGTTGCAAAAAATCGGCGCGACGCTGGTCATCGCCGCGGAAATCACCGGCGCGGCCGCTTGGATCGCAGGCTGGGGCATCGAAACCGCCGCCGGCGCAGTGGGCGGGGCGGCCCTTGGAATTCTTCTTTACTGGCTGGGCCGGTATCGCGAATATTTTTCCCTGCCGGTGCCGGATTTCGGATTGCTCCGGCAAACATGGCAGACCGAGGGCGCCATCGCGCCGGATGAAGTAAAAAAAATCGAGGCCAGCCTGCGCCAGCATGTCGGGCGCAAGAGCGGGCGGAAAGCCGAAGCCGCCCTGACCGCGAAAAGTTTGGCCGCGCTGGCCGAGTGCGATTACGTCAAGGCGGCGGTGGCCGCGCGCTTGCTCCTGGCGCGCAATCCGAAGTCGTTGCCCGGTTTGTTGACAGCGGCCATATCCGCCGCGTGGCTGGGCGATGCCGAGGAAATGACGCGCGCCCTGCGAGTCATTCAAAACACGGCGGGCTTGCGCGGGCCGTCGATTTGCTGGGGCGTGGCGTGGACATCGATGTTGCGCGGCAATTGGGTCCGGGCCGAGGCGTTGATGGACCAGGCCGTCGATAAAAATCCGCACAACCCAACCCTGTTGAATTTGCGGGCCCTGTGCGAATCGCGTCGCGGCAAAACGCAAAGCGCCATCGTCGGCGCCCGCCGCGCCTGTCAACTGCATCCCCGCAACGTTGAACATGCCAAATTTCTGATTGGGCTTCTTCTGGACGGCGGCTACATCTGGGAAGCGCGCGAACACCTTGCGCCGCTGGACAGGGACATTCCTTACGACCAGGACTTGATGCTGATCGCGGCCCGCGTGAACCTCTCCCTGCGCGATTTCGAAGCCGCCGGAAAATGGGCCAAGGCCATGCGCCACGCCGATCCGCCACCGTTCATGCGGGTGCAGTTGGGCGCGTTTTACGAACTGGCCGGACGCGCTGACGACGCCACGCAATTTTATCGGGAAGCCTTGACCGAGGCATTTTATCCCGACGCGTTTCTCGGCCTGGCCCGCCTCACTGCCGAAGACGATCCCATCGCCGCGCGACGTTACGCCTTGGAAGCGCTGAATTTTCGCCAGCCTTTGGGCAAACACGCCACGCCGCCCTTGGAACTTTTGGGGCCGGCCTTCACGCAACTGGCCCTGCTGGAACCGCAAATCCCTTCCGCCCATGCCTGGACCATCACGCTGGCCGACAACGCCCCGCTCTCGCCCCTAGCCGGGATGTCGTTCATCGTCTTCGCGGCGAGTCAAGTGAAGGCCGAGGAATACTTCCTGACGATTGTCGAGGCCATGGCGGGAGGCGGGTTGCATATCGTTGTGCCGGAATTGAACTGGAAGCTGGCCCCGCCAGAACACCAGCCGTTTGGTCCTGTGCGTCCGGGTATTCAACTGCTGGCCGGCGCTTCCGGGACTTCCGCGTTCCGTGGATTTGAACGGCGCGGCCTCTGGCAGCGTCGCCACAACCAGATCCAGTCAATCATAGAAGGGCTTCGTCTCCTGCCGCAGTGCGCCTGAGTTCGGTGGGTTTCCGCATCGGGAGTTGCCCCCGCGTCGCGGTGGGGATAGATTGAGCGGGAGAAACATGATTGATATTGTTGACAGTCAGGCCGATTTCGTCACCCGCGTTCCCCTGCCGCCCGCGCGGCTCGACTCCCTTTCCCGCGACATTCTCCGGTTGAAGGACGAATTGAACGCCGTCGTCCTCGCGCACAATTATCAGGTGCCGGAAATCCAGGACGTGGCCGATTTCGTGGGCGATTCGCTCGGCCTTTCCCAACAGGCCGCCAAAACGAAGGCTGAGGTGATCGTTTTCTGCGGGGTGCATTTCATGGCGGAGACGGCCAAGATTCTCAATCCCTCCAAGATCGTCATCCTGCCGGACAAGGACGCCGGCTGCTCTTTGGAAGAAAGCTGCCCGGCGCCGAAGCTCAAAGCGTTGCAGGAGACCAATCCCAATTTTTACACCGTGACCTACATCAATTGCAGCGCGGAGGTCAAGGCGTTGAGCGATGTCATTTGCACGAGCGGCAACGCGGTCAAAATTGTCAATGCCGCACCCAAGGAACGCGATCTCCTGTTTGTCCCGGACGAAAATCTCGGCGCGTGGGTCATGGAACAGACTGGCCGCAAAATGACGCTATGGCGCGGAAGCTGTTATGCGCACGTCGAATTCACCCACGAAAATGTGATGCGCATTCGCCGCGAATTTCCCGATGCCCCGCTGGTGGCGCATCCCGAATGCACGCGGGCGGTGCGATTGCTGGCCGACGAGGTGTGCTCCACGGAAAAAATGGTTGACTACTGCAAGCGATCGCCCGTCCAGGCGATTTTGATCGCCACCGAGGCCGGTATGATTCATCGCCTGCGCAAGGAATGCCCGGGCAAACGCTTCATCCCGGTACCCGTGACGAATTGCCGCTGCAACGAGTGCAAATTCATGAAGATGAATACGCTGGAAAAACTGCACGATTGCATGGTCAACCTCAACCCGCGCGTCGAACTCAGCCACGAAATCATCGAACGCGCCCGGTTGCCTATCCAACGGATGCTGGAAATTTCATCCCAGCCGCTCGCTAACGCAGGGTAATCATTTTGCCCCGGCCAGCAGTTCGTCCACGCGGGCAAATCGATATCCCCTGCCCTGCAAGTAATCGATCAACTCGCCCAGGTGATCGGTCATTTTATCCGTCCGCCCGGGCCCGGCCCCCAGGTGCAGCAGGAGCAAATACCCGTTCAGCCCGTCCTGCTTCTCCCGACGCTCGATGCTGTCAAGTATTGCTCGGGAACTGACGAAATTTGTGGCGCGGTCCTCCGTGTAATCCGCCGTCGAGCGGGTGCCGGAGGTGAAGTTGATAAGATGCATTCCCATTTCTCGCGTCCAGGTTGCAATTTCATCGTTGTACCATTCATAGGGCGGGATGAAATACCGGATATCTGACTGCTTCAAACCGAATTGTTCAATCGCCGCAAGATTCCTGTGCAATTCACCGCGAAAAAAATCCTGCGTCACGAGGGTTTTCTTCGGCCCGGTCCACGGACAGAGCAACGGATGCGAATCGGAATGCGGCCCCAGATAATGGCCGTCGGATACAATGCGCCGCGCCACCGCAACGTTGTTCGTATCACGCAGGCAGCGTCCTGTCAAAAAGAAGGAAGCCTTAATCTGATGCGCCATCAGCGCATCCAAAACAACGGTGCCGCCTTCAGTGAATTCATCCGCGCTGAATTCCAGCGCGAGCCGTTTTTCCGCGCGCGGGCCGCGGACGATTCCGCCGTCCCGATATTCGCATTGATCCGGACCCGCGGATGCCGCCGTCAAGGTTGTGAGGAGAAGACAGACCAGCGGAATCAGTCCGTTTTTCATGACGGCGAAGGAGCGTTGCGCCTGATTTTCTTTTGCCAATAAAAAACCGGCAGACCGAGGGCGATTAAAATCAATCCCGCTACCGATTCCACCCGCGCGGTGTAGAGCGTGTTCTCCAGCAGCCACAGCGCGACCAGAATAAAAACCAACGGCACGAACGGGTAGCCCAGGGTTTTATACGGTCGCGGCGCATTCGGCATCTTGCGGCGCAAAACAAAAACCGCCGCAGTCGTCGACGCGTAAAAAATCATGCCTGCAAAAACAACGCAATCGGTCAGTTGATCAAACGTGGCGGACAAAATGAGAACGATGGCCCACATGCACTGAAAAATAATCGCCGCCACCGGCACGGCCGTGTTGGCGCTCAAATCGGCGAAGCGCGAGAAAAAAAGGCCGTCGCGGGCCATGGCAAAGGGAATTCGCGCGCCAGTCAGAATGGATCCATTCAACGCCCCGACCGTCGAAAGCACCGCGGCCACGGCCATCAAACCGCTGCCGTAACGCGGCAGAAAAGATTGCGCAGCCTTCGCTGCCACCGGCAACGCGCCGGGATGTAGCGGAGAACTGGACGAAGCGATGTCCGCAATGGGCAGTGAATAGCAATAAGCCAGGTTAACCGAAAGATACACGGCCAGGACGATGAGCATTCCCATGATCAAACCGCGCGGAACGTTTCGTCCGGGGTCCTTCACTTCACCGGCCGCCATGGGCATGTTGTTCCAGCCGTCGTAAGCCCAAAGCGCCGCCAGCATGGCCGCGCCAAATGCGGAAAATCCGCTCCACGCCGCCGCGTCCGCCGGAGTGCGGAGATGGTCCCAACTTGCGGAAGGCGCGAAGAAAAATGCGCCGGCCATGATGGTGACGATGGCCAGCACCTTGGCCAAAGTGAAAAACGATTGCACGCGCCCGCCGAACGCGACCCGCAGACAATTGATGGCTGACAACAGCACGAGAACGACGATCGCCACAATCTGCTGCTCGCCAAAACTCCAGTCGATCTTGCGCCCCAAAATTTCAAACGAATGTTGCGCCCAGACGGTCTTCAACGGCACCAGCGCGCCGAGAAAAATGGCGAAGCCCGCCGCAAAACTGGCCAGCGAACCGGTCGAGCCCACCACCAGCCGCATCCACCCAAAAAGAAAGGCCGGAAGATCGCCGTAAGCGGCGCGCAGATAAACATATTCGCCGCCCGCCGCAGGCAGCATCGCGCCCAATTCCGCATAACTCAACGCGCCGGCCAGCGACAAAAATCCCGCCGCCACCCACGCCAGCAGAACGAGGGTCGGCGTTCCCACGGCTTGGGCCATTCGGGCCGATTTGAGAAATACGCCCGTGCCGATGATTGTCCCAACAACCAGCGACGTGGTTGCGCTCAAACTCAAACCGCGGACAAGTTCGCTTCTTTTCATGGCGCGATTTCCGGCATCGCCCGGCGAGTCTGGCAGAGCGCGCGTCAATTGAATAGACAGAAAATCCTTTGCGAGCCGCGCGATTTGGGGTAGCGTAAGTCCATCGTGCGCAACTCTTTTAAAAACCATTGGGCCGCCCTCATTTTGCTTGCAGGAATCTGGGCCGGCGGACTAAACGCCAACGCCCACCCTTACGCGTCCGGCATCACCAACCAAAGCGGCACTGTTTCCTGGGTCCTGAATGAACTGGCCACGGATGTCAAAATTATATTTGACAATGGCGCCGTCATCAACGACCTCGGGTCCGCCCCAGTGGTCGGCACCAACACCTTCAGTTTCGCCGGGCACACCAATTTTTCGATCTCCGTCTTCAAAATCGGGTCCAATTTCATCAATCAAATCAGCAGCGACGCCAACATTTATAACAGCTTCGGCGGACCGCGCGGCGTCGTTGTCAATACGAATTCAAAGACCTGGAATTTTGGCCGCATCTATGTGGCCAACGCCAACCCCATCACCGGCAACAGCCGCAGCACGACCAAGGGCATTTACACGATGGACGCCGCCTCGGAGGATTATCTGGGCCTGGGCAACACGGCCGCGCTGGCCGGCATGACCCTCGGCGCCACCACCACCTATTCACCGCTCAAGCTGGGCCTCGGACCGGATGACGCCCTTTACGTGGGCGACGCCGGCACGGTCACCATCGCCGGCCTCTGGCGCATCGACCCGAACCTCGTCACGGCCTCGAACATTTTCAACGTCGTCAACGTCACCAATATCGACAAGCTCAGAAGCGGCACCAATTTTGGACGCATCATCGGCACGCCCAACATCACCGGTTCGCTGGCCGGGGGTAATTTGAAACTGACCGTGACTGCATGGGACATGAACGTGATCAACCCGGCTGGAACTTACGCACCCGTCACGACCAATTACCAGGACATCTACCAATACAACATCGGCAGCGGGCCGCTGACGTGGAAAACCTATCCCTCGGTCGTGACCAACCCGATTTCCATCGGCACTGTCAATACTGTTACCATGGATGCCCAGGTTGCGCCGGACGGAAAATATTTTATCACGGCCTATCGCAACAGCCCGACCGACGGCAACACCAACGTCTGCGTCCTCAGCAGCAACGGCGCGACCAACCTGTGGGATTCCAAAACCCAAAGCAAAAATTATTTCGGCGATTCCACTTCGGACCATTGCAGTATTGTTAATACATCGATTTCCATTTCGCCGGACGACCATTACGTCATGATCCAGGGCGGCAACAACATGACCTTCCTCCTCATGTCGCTGACCAACGGCGTGCCGGACATTTCGACCCTGACCACCAACAACCCTTCCGACGACGACAGCGGCGGCACTTGCTGGGCCTCGACGTGGGACGCGGCGGACAACATTTATGTGACCAGCGGCGGCTCGGATTATCTGCGGATTTTTTCACCGGGCTTGACCACCACCTGCACTACCAGCAACGACGCCACCTTCACCAACGGCAGCTTTTCGCTGAACGCGGTTTCCGCGCTGAGCGCGGCCATCCAAACCCAACCCACCAACGCCACCGGACAATGCGGCGGCAACGCCACCTTCACCGTCGGCGCGGTCGGACAATCCGTGCATTACCAATGGTCTCAGGTTGGCCTCGGCGCAATTTCGGGCGCGACGAATTCGACCCTGACCTTGACCGGCATTTCCCTGGGGCAATCCGGCAACAGTTATCAAGTGGTTGTCAGCAATAGTTACGGCGCCATGACCAGCCAATCAGCGACGCTGACTGTGATTGATACCACCCCGCCCGTAATCACGGTCCTCGGCAATGCGACGACGAATATTCCGCAGAACGGTACCTTTACCGATCCCGGAGCGACCGCCTATGACGCGTGCGCCGGGACGTTGGCGGTGACGACCAACGGCAGCGTCAATACGGCCGTCGATGGCACTTATGTCCTGGGCTATTCGGCCATGGATCCCAGCGGCAATTCCGCCACCAACTATCGCACGGTCATCGTCAGTTCCAGCAACGCGCCGCCGGGCTTTGTCCAGCAACCTTCCAACCAAATCGCCCAGTGCAACGGTTCGGCCATCTTCTCTGTAATAGCCAGCGGCGGAACTCCTTTGTTTTATCATTGGTATCTGGGTTCTTCGCCCTTGGCCAATGGCGCAACCGTTTCAGGCGCCACCACCCCAAATCTGACGCTGAGCGGCGTTTACCTCGGCCAATCTGGCAACGCCTACAAGGTCGCCGTCACCAATGCCTACGGCAGCACCAACAGCCAGGTGGCAACATTGACGGTGCTCGACACCAATCAACCGGTGGTCACGCTGAACGGCAGCGCCATCATGGGCTTGAGCACGGGAGCGGCCTTCGTCGATCCGGGGGCGACCGCCACCGATCCATGCGCCGGCTCGCTGACGGTCAATGTCTCCGGTTCTGTCAATACGAATACGGCGGGCACCTACACCCTGTCTTACGCCGCCACCGGGCCGGGCGGCGTTTCCGCCACGAATTACCGTAGTGTGACGGTCTATACCTCCATCCTGCCCGCCATTTGGACGCAGTTCCCCGGATCGCCGGTGGGCGATGGCGCCAATGGCGACGGCACGCGCAGCGACGACATTTATTTCACCAGCCAAAACCAGGGCTGGGCCTCGCGCGACACGGAAATTTTTGAAACCACCAACGGCGGCAACAATTGGAACCTCATTTACACCGCGCCGACCAACGCCCACTTCCGCAGCATCGGCTTTCTCACTCCCACCCACGGATTCGCCGGAAACCTTGGGCCCGGTTCCTATGATTCGGCGGTGGTCGATACTAATGTGCTTTATGAGACGCTCAACGGCGGCTCGAGTTGGCACGTTTTTCAAGGATTGAATCAACAAGGCATGCAAGGTTTCTGCGCCATGCACGTTTATGATTCGAACACCATTTACGGCGCGGGCCGGGTGCGCGGGCCGGCCTTCTTTGTCAAATCCACCAACGGCGGCACCAATTGGTCCGTGCTCAATCTCACCGCCGCCGGGGTCATGAACGGCATCATGGACGTGCATTTTATTACGCCGTCAAACGGCTGGGTCTGCGGCATGGACACGAATGCCTATTCGTCCAGTTGCGCCACAGCTTATCACGGTTGCCTCGCCAATACCACCAACGGCGGCGCGTCCTGGACGCCCGTCCTGACCACGCCGCTCAGTTGTTGTTACTTCTGGAAAATGGCGTGGCCGACCCCGCAAGTCGGTTACGTTTCGCTCCAGCAAAACGGCACCATCAGTTCCATCATCTTTTACAAGACGACCAATGGCGGACAAAACTGGGTTTCCAATGCCGTGCCCATCAGCGTGGTGGGCGGGTGCGCGTTCTATTTGCAAGGCATCGGCTTTGCCGACACCAACACGGGTTGGATGGGCGGCGCTTCCTGCGCCACTTATCAGGAAAGTTTCATTCAAACCACCGACGGCGGCAACACCTGGGCGCCCATCGGCTATTTTGACACCCCCCACATGAACCGGCTCCGTTTCACTGCGACCAACTGGGGCTATGCCTGCGGATTCGCGTTGCACCTTTACTCGCCGCCGCTGGCCGTGACCAATCCGCCGGCCAGCCAGATAATTTCCGGCGGATCGACCGCCCAATTTTCGGCCAGCACCTACGGCCTGAGCACGGCCAGCTATCAATGGCTGTGGGACGGCCAGACCATTACGGGCGCAACCAATTCCACACTGTCCATTCCCACCGCCAGCCGGACCAACGAAGGTTCCTACTCGGTTGTCGTCAGCAATTCCTACGGTTCCATCATCAGCCCGAGCGCCACCTTGCAAGTTACCGTCCCGCAAATATTGTATCCGCCCTTGACCCTGGCCAGCGGCGGTTATCAGATCAGCTTCGGCGATTCCGACGGCAGCCCGCTGTCAATCAATGATTTCACCAACCTCGAACTCGATTCCAGCAGCAACCTCCGCACCTGGCTGCCGCTGAGCCTGCCCTACTCCCTCAGCAACGGGGTCATCGAAGTCAACGATCCCACCAACTATCCGTCGCGCTATTACCGCGTCATCGAGCATTGACTTACGCTGCGCATCTCAATTGAGAAAAACCGGTCGCAAAAAGCCGTTTTTCTTTGCCCCCCTTTCCGAACAGGCGTAGCTTTTTTGCACAATGCCTGCGGCCAACGTCATTCAACTGCAAGCGCTCCTGGCGGAGAAATTCCCGGGGCTTCGCGGGCGCGGCCAAAAAAGCGCGGCGCGCCATAGAGGCCATCGCGGT
>Ga0206875_1206_pt1 | contig 12941 bp, 11 predicted proteins | sample Alteio_BWOrgCont_9_FD_152616 | JGI IMG/M metagenome (GOLD analysis project Ga0206875, IMG submission 152616) | Enriched cells from forest soil in Barre Woods Harvard Forest LTER site, Petersham, Massachusetts, United States -... | ecosystem: Environmental > Terrestrial > Soil > Temperate forest > O... | reverse complement strand
TATCATTATCAGGCAATTTGTTTACCATCAATCGTTCTTGATCCTCGCTTAAAGAATACAGCACAGGAGCCGTTTCTACAGGAGTTGTTATATAATAAGAGTCTTCTGATGGGTCAAATGTTTTTGTATTCCCACTTCCAAATACTATACTTGTCGGGCAGGAGTATTCATTGGCGTCATTGGTCAGGGTAAAGGTCACTGAATTGCCATCCTCGTTTGGCCTTATAGGATGCAATAAGCTGTTACCTCCACCTGCTATTTTTTCCGATTCCTTAAATTTAATGTTTCCAGCTGCACTTACTTTAATACCAAAGCCCTGACACATTGGTATATAGTTAGTGTTAGCATATGCAACAGCTGTCCAGTTTCCGTTTTCAAAAATGTAATAAGAAGCTCCAAGATATGCATTCCCGCCATTGTCAGCTTGAAATGTAGAGGATTTAAGCGGGCATGCATAGGGATTACCAACTACATTAAAGCCATTGCCTCCGGCTGCTGTTTTAGTAACGCTTATTGACGAAGTAGTACCAACCCATGGCACACCGTGCGTTGTAAAAGTAAATGGATTTGACATTGTGCTTAATGATGTACCCAGCCACATATAAAGGCCTTCGCCTTGCCTTGATGTACTTGGATCATCGATCTTGTATGTTTTACCTGTAGCGCTTGGTCCCGATGTCCCACCGGTTGTGTAATAAGTAATATCTCTGTAGCCGTTCTCTGAGCTGGGTTGAACTTCTGTTTCATCATATCGTTTTACAGAAACGTAGTTACTTGCATTTCCATCTACGCCTCCAATGCCACTCATATAGAAGGTTCCGGCCACTGCACCATTCCAGTCTTGCAATGTTGCATCATTTGCATTATCATGAGCATTGGATGGGTTTACAGGGGAAGAAAGGGCAATGTAGTTTGCGCTTGCTCGTCCACTTTCATAACGCTGTATAATGAACCTGGCTGTTATACTACCTGCACTGTTGCCGATAACTCCGGTGCCACCGGCGTTAGATATTAAAGTCATGGTATTTGCTCCACTTGCCGCCAATGTTCCACTTGAAACAAATAGAATATTGGTGAAACTTTCACTGGTATTAAGTGTTACAGAGTTTATGGCAGGGCAGGCTATGGTTAAATTATAAAATGAAATTGCAGTTGTTCCTCCAATAGTTTGATTACCCAAGCCATTGCAGTTTACTAAGCCGGTGCCTGCTGTAAAAGTGCTATTATTAGTTAAGTTCCCGCCAATATTAAGGGTACCGGTACTGAATGAAATGGTTCCACTGTTCGTTAAATTTCCTGTAAGATTAATATTATTGGTGGTTTGGCTTAAAGTTGCATTTGCATTTATTGTGAGATTACCGGCAATTATTAACGGTGTGCCGGAAGGCGTTTTAGTTGTTGCGCTTGCACCAGTAGAAATAATTAGGTTGCCATAGGTTGGGGTAACTGAAACCGCTTGGGCAATGTTTGCCTGATATGTTACTGTACTGGCTGAATTAAGTATAATATGAGCAGCAGTAAAATTTGTTGGAAAGGATACATTAGTTGCAGAAGCGGTAGCACCAAGGAGTAATGAACTTCCAGAGGCCATTGTAAAGTTACCCACTGCATTGCCTGTTATTTGAAAAGTTTGGCAATCAAAAGTACCACCACTAATTATAAAGTTATGTGTTATTGTTTCATTTGCACCCAATGTAACTGTTTCACTACCTGTGCCGGTAGCTGTAAGATTATAGAAAGAGGTTGACGCTGTTCCTCCAATAGCCTGGCCTGAAGAGCCACTAAGTGTTACTGTTCCATTACGGGCATTAAATGTAGCATTGTTTGTAAAGTTTTTGCCGACACTTAAAGCATAGTTTGAAGCAGTTACATCAAGGGTATGTGCTGATATAGTTAGGTTATTGCTTATTGTTAATGCGGCCGGTAGACTTATTGTTCCTGTGGTATTAGTCGTAAGATTGTAAAAAGTGCTTCCAGTTGGTTTTTTTATCGTGCTTATTGCTCCTGCTAATTGAACAGTATTGCCTGCCGCAGAGGCTGTAAGTATATCATATGCATTTGCAAGCATATTGACCTTTACTGTTAGTGAGGAATTGGCAGCATTAACCCATGTTGAAGGTGTAGCAGAGGAAGTGCCTTGGGTTATTACACCATCATTTGCAATAATAGTACCGTTATTAATAAATGTAATACCTGTATTTATGTTATTAAAAGTATGGGCACCACCTACCCATAGCGAAAGTGGGGTTGTTGCTGAAAGGGTAAGGGTTACGCCAACATCTATTATTTGTGGAGAGTTATAAAAAGCAAATTCTACAGGACCTGATTGTATATAAGTTCCAGTACCACTGATAACAATCCCGGAGCCACTAAATTGTGCCCCCCCCCGTAGTATTAAGTACGCCATTGTTAGTAAGCTTTCCATCAATGTCTATTAATTTGGAACCACTTATTGTTAGCGTCTTACCTATATTTATAGTAAGATTAAGTACTTGTACATAAGCGGTCGCAGTAACATTGGTGTTAATAATTACATTATCTCCCTTTTGGGGATATGTTCCTCCAGCCGGAACAGAAACCCAAGTAGCATTAGTTTCCCAATTCCCCCCAGAAATAATGGAAGTATATGTAAATGATGCTTTTACTAAAATTGGTACTAGTAAAATAAAAAGAAAAGCAACTTTCTTCATTTTAAATAAGTTTAGTAAAACGTAAATATACTAAACTTTTCCATAACCACATTCAATTAGTGTTTTTTTGTAAATCCATACTTATATAATCATTATTGCAAATTATTGATAATAATGGTGTTAAATTTATTAGTTTATTCGGTTTTCATGTATTTGAAATGTTTTTTTAGTTTATTAAGGGGGGTTTCTACTAAATACCAAGATATTGTAGAAATCAATAAGGTGAGGATAAAATACCATGCAGCAACCCAATAGGTATTATTGGTAAAAGGGAACGATATATGAAGTCGCAGAAAAACAGGCAGTAATATTTGCCAGTGTAAATAAGGACTAAATGCAGACATAAAGAAATGATAAACGTAAAGGCCATAACTTATTCTGCCTAAATAAACAACCAATTTATTTTCTAAAAATAACTTTATGATACCTTTAAACCCATATAATACAGAAACTCCAATTATCCAAAAGCAACATATTGAAAAAAATAATCTTGTAAATACTTCTGAAAAGATTGTGAAAAAATAAGTATGAAATGATGAAGGCAGGAAAGGATATATACTGCAAAGTAAAAAGAAAAAAAGATTTACTATTAAAAGCCAATATAAGTTTAGTATTTGAGAGAGCTTTTTTTTATTGAATATCAACAAGAAGGCTAAAATCGCACCTAATGCAAAGCTATCTAAGCAGCATGGCATTAAAGAATAAGTGCTAACTTCTTTAGAATGAAGAAAGCATAGTAAGATTAAGCGAAGAGAGGGGGAAAAACAGATGATTATGCTTAAAAACAGAGGTAAAAGCCGTTTAGGTGTTAATAGAATAAAAAAAGGGAATAATATATAAAATTGTTCTTCAACCGCTAATGACCATAAATGAGCAAAATGGCCTATTAAAGGGCCATTGATAATCCAATATATATTACTAGTATAACTGAGCAGCCACCAAATAATTTTCCTACATAGCTCAAAATTTATAATATAAGAAATAAGAATAACCAGATAATAAATAGGGAAAATGCGTAGAAATCTTCGTATGTAAAATTGTTTAACTGAAAAAAGCAAAGTAGATTCATTGGCTTGTATTGAATTCTTATTTCTTATTAATATCCCCGCTATTAAAAAGCCGCTTAAAACAAAAAACAAGTTTACGCCAATGCCCCCTAATATTGATTTAAGATGCCCTATAGCAAGCCAGTGTCCAAGCATTACTGAAATTACAGCTAAAAAACGAAGCCCATCTAGTTGTATATAATAAGTTTGATTAGTTTGTGAGGTTACATTATTTAACATTAGGTAATGAATGTATTTAGAAAACTAAATTGATAAATCATAATGATATTTTTAATATGTATGGTTTTGACTTTCAGTCTAATCAGTAATTTGGTTTTAGGTTAATAGTTATTTAGAAGCATTTATGTATTTCTTGAGCGAACCGAATGAGAAAATTCCATAAGTTAACTATAAAAATACTTGTTGATTTTAATTTATAATCAATATTTCATCTTTTTATGAATTTCGATGCGAAATAATTTTAAAACTTGACATAAGATATATTTATTTTGTATTTAGTTGATTTTCATAGTATTCTGATCACTAAAACTTGTCAAATATAATGAATAGTTACCATGAATTCTTTGAAGGAGGATTCCTACCCCATACAGGCGGACAATACGGCCCTCTCTGGAACTCATTATATTCACTTTGAAAAACCATAGTTAAGGTATAATCAAGGCAATCGGAAAGGTGCCCCCATTCTTGATAAGATACACCAGTAGAAGCATCCTTTTTTTGTGACTTTAGTTTCGTTCCATCCGAATCCTGTTTAACATTCTGTAGATCCCTGATAGTGTTCTTGCATGTAGACTATTCCATTTGCGATGGTAGAATTGTGAGGATCTTTTATTGCAAATGTTCTATTTCCCAATTCAGGTATATATATACTACAAGTGTGGTCATCAAAACATATAGTGCATCTCCCTTTTTTTACGATATCTTTACTGTTGGGAGATAATATTGTATATTGATTTGATTTAGCACACCTTATTGGTTCATCTGAATTAATTCCTTCTCTAATATTGCGAGCAAGTAAACTAAATAGTTCAAATTCCATATTTTGACGAGTTGAAAATACTTATCAATTTTGATTTATGATCAACGGTTCATTACGATTCAATTAATCCTTGTTTTGAAAAATACTTTTATAAAGTGTGATATAACGGTTGGCTGAAATTAAAATATCATAATTTGCCACGGCCTGTGTGCGTATCTGGTCCCTAGTTAGGTGTACATTGTTTTCAAGAAACTGAATTGTTTTTTTTGTAAGCGATTGGCTACTTATATCAGGACATAGATATCCGTTTTCTTCATCATTAATAATATCTAGAAGGCCGCCAACAGGAAACGCAATAACCGGCGTACCGCATAGTATTGATTCTAATGCGGTATTAGGTAAATTATCTTCCAGTGACGGAATAAGTAATGCATCAGACGCATTATAAGCCATAGCCATTTTCTCTTCACTATCTATTTCTCCTAATAGTAATAAGTTTTTATAAGGTTTATTTATATTGGCTTTACCAACAGCACATATAATTACATCAGAGTTATTCTTTAGCCTGTCTATTACATCAAAAATATAGTTGATTCCCTTTCTGGGATTATCAATATTTTGTGCCGCAAACAACAATATTTTTTTGTTTAGAGGCAATCCAAATAGTTTTCTCGCTACTTCTTTAGGGTAGGCCTTGAAAATATTTGTGTCGATGCCATAAGGAATAACTGAATGGTCAAACCTTTTAAATAATGTGCTTGAATGTGAAATTTTGGCAAGCCACTGAGATGGGCAAGCAATATGTAAATAAGGCACATTATTAAGATGATGATTTTTGTATTTGAAAAGTTTTCTCGCGAAATTTGGATTAATAGTGTTCCTAAGGTAATGACAACTAGCGCAATCTTCCATAAATTTATAGCATTCTTGGCTATAATGGCAACCCCCAGTAAATGCATTCATATCATGCAACGTCCAGATTACCGGTTTTAGGTTTTTACTAAAAAAAGAATAATCAAGAAAACCCGAAGTCCAGTGGAGATTTATTATGTCAGATTCTTTATACCATGGATGCAAAGTAATATCATAATTAGTATAGGGATAAGTAAATAATTCAAGCTGACTTTTGGGGATATGTTCGATTTCTTTTTTTATACGTTCTGTTTTTTTTCCCATTCCGGCCTTAAGTGCGAACCTTTTTAGTAAATTTGGCTTTTCATACATGTAAGGAAATTGTTTACTAAAAACAGCAATTTTGCCATTTTCGGGATAGCTTTTTTTTGAGAATAATATCAAAAGCCTTGCATCAATTCCCTGTTGCAAAAGACCTTCATAAAGGCGCATACATGCCTTAGCCGCGCCCCCTTTATCATAAGTATTTATAAGCAATATTTTCATATATCAGTAACGAAAGGTAATAAAATTTATTTTAATTTAATCCACCATACCTTACTTGTTGAATAACTTTTTAAGTAAGGTGATTGATGGAATATTGTAATTATTATATTTTCTTAGCAACCTAAATAGAATTATCGTGTAGTATAGTCTAAAAAAAAATGATCTGCCAATATACTCATCTAAAATCGTACTATAGCATCTTATTAGTGCCTGAGTGAAAATTTTATCAAATTTGTAGTTTAAATGCTTGTTTGCCAGGTGCACGACTGTTATTACGTCTTTTACCTTATACACCATATTATGGCGACTATTATAAGCACCTTCGTGCCTCCGATATATAGCCATTACTTCATTAATATATTTAATTTTCCCATGTTCGGCAAGTAATATATATATAGGCCACTCATTAATTGGGCATTCATTGTAATACCAAACGGGAAGTTTTTTAATTAAGTAGTTGCGATATGTACATGAAGCAGGATGAATATAATTGATCCTGCAAATATCTTCAATAGTAGTTATTTCTTTTTGAATATCTGAATTTAATAAAGTAAAATTAGCCTCATTTGTTCCCTGAATTACTTTTACATTATGAAAGCAAATCGAAAAATCGTGATTGGCCTCTAGGAAATCAACTTGCTTTTGCAGTTTTAAAGGGTCTATCCAATAATCATCCCCATCCAATGAAGCAACATATTTACCATTTGCAGCCATAAGTAAACCTGCGGTATTTTTTACATAGCCTAGATTTTCTTTGTGCAGAAATATCTTTATTAGTTCAGGGTACTTATCGGCATAACGCTGGATAATTTGTGGCGTTTCATCACTTGAACAGTCGTCTCCAATCAATATTTCCCATTCAAAGTTATGTTTTTGCATTAAAACACTTTCAATAGCTTGGGCTATAAAGGCGGATTGGTTATATGTAATAATATATACTGAAATAGTAGGCTGAATTACTTTATCTTGGCTCATATTAATGGTATCGCTTCATCAACAGAAGCAATTTTCAGGTATCCTGGATATTTTATTTCTATACTGGAAAGGGAATTGCTAAATACTTTAGGTATAAATAAAGGTTAAGCAATACAAAATAATACACTTTCTTCAATGTGCATCGTAAAATGGTTAAAGTAAAATTTATAACCCAAATTCAAACTTTTAATATATTCAGGGATGTCCCTAAAATCGCTGGGCCTATGATAGAGAGAGATGGCTAATTTTGGTTTGAATTTCCTCAATGTGTTTTCTGCACCTTTAAGCGCCTCTACTTCTGCACCTTCAATATCCATTGAAATGAAATCTACTTTTTCAATTGTTCCGTTTGCAACAAGCTGGTCAATGGTGCTTGTATTAATAACGTTGTCGTCATTATTCATTCTTTCCATGCTTACCTTGGTACTTATTCCGTAAGTTTTTTCAAAATAAACAGGCACACCTGGTTTCGACCATATTGGGGTTTCCAATATCTGTATTCTTTTACTCAGTTCAGGGTTCAGAGCAATGTTCTTGTGAAATATATCAAGGTTATCAGGCATAAACTCTATGCTGTAAACCTTTCCCGAAGGCCCTGCATCATGCGCGTAACTAAAAGCTACATCGCCGTAGCAGGCGCCGGCATCTATAACATAATCGCCTGGTTTTACAGATATGTCAACACCATTTTGTCTGTAGTAGTAACATTTATAGACAAAGGTGTAATAAACACTTATTGACTTAAGGTACATAGATACCGGATATCCTAATTCATTTACATTATGTTTATAGAGGTAATAGTCATTAAGCCATGTGTTGGTGGTTTTAATAAAATCATTTTTATCGGCAAGGTTTTTTTCTATGTATGCTACTTTTTCCCAAAATCCTGGATTATTCATAGGCAATTTTATTTTACGCTTACCAAGTATCCTGAAAGCACATATTTTAATTAACAGATCCCGCGAATAGTCATCTTCAATAAGATTGTACAAGTATTCAAAATAATCTATCTGATGAGCAAATTTGTCCAAAGCTTTTATTGCTTGCTCAATAGGAGGAGGGACGCTGAAATATTTTTTTTTGTTCAGCTTCCTCTTTATTATTGATTTTATAGAATTATTTTTAATCTCGGGTTTTGCAGGGCCAAAACGATAAATATTGTGATTATCGGTATAGTCATTGAATAAATTCTCAATAATTATTTTAATCAGTTCTGTTGTAAATCGGGTGTGCATTTTTCTTTAATTAGTTGAAAGGCAACTTTTATAGTTCCAGTTTTTTTCTTTAATTCTCGTTCAAATTTTATTGTTTTGCATTAACCAATGCCTACAAGGCAACAAAATTACGAAAGTATTTTAAAGTGCATTAAGAAGGCAAAATTAATTTAATAGTTAGTCTAATTGATTTCCATTTTTGCCATACAACAGTATTTTAATATTATTTTGGTGGAATTACCATTTGCCTGTAAAAAGCCCTTTTAGAATTCCTGTTTTTGTAATACGTGTTTTGTTATATCTTAATATTAGTAACAACTTTATGGCATATATATATGCCATAAATATGTTTTCAAACCGGTATAATTTGCACAATGAAATATATTCCGGCACTAGTCCTTCAAAAAAATATTTTCTATATTTATTCTTAAAGGCTTTATTGAGCGTGAGGAGCAAATCCTTTTTTTGTAGGTGCGCTTCAAGGGAATTTAATTTTGACCATACTCCTCTTGGGTGAACAAAATAAACTGACATAACTTCATTGATATACTTTATTTTGCCGTGTTCTGCAATTATCAGAAAAAGTGGCCAGTCTCCATAGCGGCATTTATAAAACCAGTCAGGGAATTTTCTTATAACATTCCGGAATACACTTGACGCTGTAGGAATGAACTCTTTTCTACATACATCCTCAATAGTAAAAATATCCTGCTTCATGTCTTTAAGATAAATCTTGGGAGGTTTATTCTTATCATCATAAATTATCTGTGCATTATGAAAACACATCACAAAGTCGGGATGCGCTTCTAAAAAATCAACCTGTTTTTGCAGTTTAAGCGGGTCGGTCCAGTAATCGTCGCCCTCACATATGGCAATGTACTTACCGTTTGAATTTTTTATAAGGTTGTTAAAGTTCCACTTTCCGGTAGGACGCCCCTTAATATATATTACATTTTTTCTGTCATTTAAAAAAAGGGTTATCTTGTCGTGGTATTTATTTTTATACTCAATGCATATTTCTCTTGTTCCATCGGTTGATGCATCTTCTCCTATAAGTATTTCAATGAGAAAGTTTACTTTCTGCATCAAAATGCCGTCGAGACATTTTGTAATATATACCACATGGTTATAAGTAGGAATAACTATAGATACTAATGGAGATTTTTGTACTTCGTGTACCGACATGATAGTATGAAGTTGTTATTTGGTGTAAGCGTCAGGAAGGGTAATGTGGAGTTTTTCCTTTAGTCTTTGGTTGGTTTTTTTATAAAATGCGTTCATTTGGTTATATGAAGAAAGTGCGCTTGCATTTAATTCAAATAATAAACTGGTAGCATTAGGAATAGGGGGCATGTTTTCAGTTTCAGCTAAGGCCTTACGTTTTGCCAATACATTACCAAAAATTTCATCGTTCAAAGCAAGAGGGTTGAGCCGATGAATCAGAACTCTGTTGCGGTGGTTGGCAAAATTGTCCATCATGGTTTCCCCAAGCCTAAATTTGAGGTTATACTGTAATAAATGATATGCCTGTGAATCTGACAAAGACGGATTATCATTGTTAATTTCCATGTTTTGCTCCGGAATTCCCAGCATATCTGAAAGTTCGGTGTTGATTGTCTTAACATTTTTTGTAATGTCTTCAAAAAACATGATTTTTATATTACTTGCCGGAAAGTATGTTTTAATTATATCAATTGTATCTGCATAGTCAAGTTCATTCAAAATGCTCCTGTCCTGGTATATCCAAATGTATTTAATGAACTCAGAATATGAGATGGTCAGCCCCATTTTTACAAATTCTTTATAAAGTGATTGTATGAGATCAAGTTGATTACGAATGACCACGAGAAAGTTGATGTTATAGCCTTCGAACAATTCCCTTATGCGCTCCAATTTCTGGTGCGTATCCAATATCTGCCCTGTGAATGATACGGATAAAACTTCTGATGAGAAAACTATTTTTTTGTTTTTGCTCACCTTGTCAAGTAAGGCTTTCACGGTTTCTTTTGCCCATTCCCTATGATTGTAATAGAAGGTGTGCTTGGCATATTTCAGTAAACATTCAAATATAAACTCTATATCATTATTGCAATAGCTTATGTTGTCGTTTATGCCAAGCCCACCATAAAATATATGATCATTCTTTTCAAAGAACGATCGTTGTATAGTGGTTGATGAACATTTGGGATAACCGAGATGAAATAAGATGTTTTCCATTGAAATATCAAAACAAGGTTGACTTATATATTGTGAGCTGTAATCAATAGGTTAGGGCATTATTCTCCAATACAGCATAGCCGAAACCGCTTTCTCCAAACCCATTTCCATTATAAAACATAAGTAATTGGCCCTTTACTTCAATAACATGAGGGTAGCATAGCATGAATGAATCCCATCCAACAGTACTTATGTCTATACCGGCCTCTTCATCTTTTCTTTGCCAGTCAATTCCATTGGCTGATACTGCAAATCCTATACGATAACTATTCTGTACATCGGTTCTGTAGTCAGACATATTGCGGTAAGCATACCACATGTAAAAGGCTCCGTTCTGTTTAATAACTGATGCTTTTACAATTCCTGCCTCATTTTCGCTTTTGAAATCTATGGCAACTTTTGCTTCCCTTTTCCAGTTAATTCCATCACGTGATTCACAATATTTTATGTGATAACGAGGTTCTATCTTTTTCTTATATTCTACATATCCTACACAGGAAAGGTACCAGTTCCTGAACAAGCCATTATCATTAATTACACATGTAGTAGCTGAAAAATAAGGCTCTTTATAGTCACGGTCCCAAAGCGGTCCTTCAGAAAATTTAGTGAAGGTTGTTCCTCCGTCTTTACTCATTGCAAGTCCCACAGAATTATAGTAAGGAACTGTGTTGCGAATGTTCCAGCCAATATAATATAAGTAAAAATATCCTTTTATTTCAATGATCCATGAAGGAATTATGCCACAATCATCAAAAGTACCAAGCTTACCCAATTCAAGTATAGGTTTAGCATGCTCATATAAAATTTTGCCCGGATTGTCTGCCGAAACTTCTATAAAAGTAGGCCTGCTTTGAGCTTTTGCATCGCGGTAAGCGAAATAAATTCTTATTCGGTTCTTTTTTGGTAGAAAAAGAGCAACGGGTACTTGAGCGTATGACTTCACCCAATGTTGAGGTGAAGATGGTTTGTATATATGTCCTTTCTTTACCCAATTCATATTTACTAAATCATTGTTTCGCTGTTCTTTCCTTCAATCTTTTTTCCGGGGTTCCCGATATATGCGGTCCAAGGCTCAGTGTCTTTAATAATAGAAGTGCCCATCCCTATCAGTGTTCCTTCAGCCAGTTTCACACCATCTCGTATACTAGAGTTTACACCAAAGAAGCAATAATCTTTAACCACACAATGCCCAGAAAGCACAACGTGAGATGTAAACATTACATGATCATGTATTTGCCCGTGGTGGCCAATGTGATTACCGCTCCATAGCACAACATTGTTGCCTATAGTTGTAAAAGGTTGAATGGTATTATCTTCCAGTATGAAACAATTATCGCCTATTTGATTATCAAATATTGTAGCTTTTGAACTGATATAGCTTATCATTTTATAGCCTTTTAGCTTAATTTCATTATATACATACTCACGTACCTTGTTCATTTTCTTAGGTGACATTGGTGCAAAAAAAACAAATCCTGAGGGAGGATATGCAGTTGTTATTTCTTCAAATGCAATTACCGGCAACTTATGGAAGGTTGGGTCAGCAGGCAAATAGTTCCTATTAACACTAAAAGCAGCCACTTCATGCTTACTATCGTTGGTCAAATAGTAATGTGCCAGTTCGGCAAAATCATTAATTCCGAAAATAATAACCTTCGACATTATACTATGATTGCAATAGTTGGATTTTTGTATAAGTAAACGGTATATTCATATAAACCGTAATCGTGGCGTATTACAAAATTACGGGTAAGGTTCTTGTACAGATAATCTGTTATTACATTGAAAGGAATATGGAACAGGTCCTCACGTTCCCATTCCACTAGCTTTGACATTACATTGAACGCCATCCCATGTGCGCACTTGTTGAACAAGGTGCTCAGTATACGGAACATGTAAGAAGTCATTTCATCATTTGAAAGTTCTCTTTTTTCAGTGAACACACCGTTCATAATAATATAGTCGAACATAGGTATATGGCTTGAATCGCTCAACACATCTTCGCAATAAAATGTGTTGGAATTATATTTTTCCTTACAGTGCCCAATAAACTTCTGTGAAATATCAAGACCGGAATATTGTATTTTTTCTTTTTGCTTAAGCAGAAAATCGTTGAAATGCCCCAGTCCGCAACCAAAATCAAGCAAAGAAGGTGCTTCAGGTCTATTCCTATCGAGGTTAATCAGGTCAAGCATAACTTTATGGCGTGTAACTACGTCCTCTTCTTTGGGCCAGTCAACCCCACAATGGGTGTCGCCATACTTATCAAAGCACTTTTCATAATGTTCCACTATGGATAAATACTTCCTTTTATTTTCCATGCAATTCAAATTTCGATAATAAATTCTTTATTTCTGCGACCGGGTTAAACATTAAGGCGTCAATTATTGATAAATACGGA
>Ga0206875_1194_pt1 | contig 13033 bp, 9 predicted proteins | sample Alteio_BWOrgCont_9_FD_152616 | JGI IMG/M metagenome (GOLD analysis project Ga0206875, IMG submission 152616) | Enriched cells from forest soil in Barre Woods Harvard Forest LTER site, Petersham, Massachusetts, United States -... | ecosystem: Environmental > Terrestrial > Soil > Temperate forest > O... | reverse complement strand
TGCCTGCAACAAATAATAACTCTGTTTCTTTTAAAAGCTTCTGGCAGGCATTATGGAATGTTGCTACTGATCCTTCCGCTCCTGATTCTGAAAGCGTGGTATATGCCTGCTCTATTGGCGCAGTTTATCGCTCTGCCGACACAGGTAACACCTGGAAAACAGTTTTGGGTGGAAACACTTCTTCTTATTCATATTATACCGATGTACAGGTTTCAAAAACAGGTGTGGTATATGCGGCCTTAAGTAGCGATGGCCCGCAAAAAGGTATCTGGAGGTCGATAGATGGTGTTAATTTTACAAATATTACGCCTAAAGGTTTTCCTGCATCATATAATCGTGTTGTAATTGGTATATCGCCAACCGATCCTAACCAGGTTTATTTTCTTGCTAATACAAATGGTGCCGGTATGCCCGATACTAACTTTCTCGGGCAGGTGGAATGGGATGGATTGTGGAAGTATAAGTATATATCGGGTAATGGAGACACTACCGGCGGTGCATGGTGGGATCTAACCGCCAATTTGCCTCACACCGGAGGAGTGTTTGATAAATATAATAGTCAGACATCGTACGATATGGTGGTAAGATTCTTCCCAAATGATACAGCTATGGTATTTATAGGCGGAACTGATATATTTCGTTCTACAACAGGTTTTTTTGATGCAAACCATACTGCACATATTGGTGGTTACGGAGTAGGAGCCGCATGGCCTGCTATACAGGTATATCCAGGCCATCATCCCGATCAGCACATGGTGTTTTTCTCTAATAATAACCCTTATGTAATGTATTCATCATGCGATGGTGGTGTATTTAAAACATACAATGATACTGCGGTAAATGTTAATTGGACATCGCTGGATAATGGATATATAACTACTATGTTCTACACTGCTGCCACTGCCCATGATATTTCGGGCAGTAATTTGTTAACAGGCGGTGCTCAGGATAATGACTGTCTTTTTACAAACTCATCTCTGGTAACTAATCTTTGGACCAAACCAATTTTTGGCGATGGGGCTTTTGTTGCTATTGAAGATAGTGCTAAAGTGTTTTATTACTCTTCTCAGCAAGGGAAAATATTTAAAGCCCAGATGGATACTATTGCCGGGACTGTTAAGGCCTTTACCCGTATAGACCCTATTGGTGGAAAGGATTACCAGTTTATAAACCCATATGCAATTGATCCTAATAATACCAATATAATGTATAATGCCGGGGGCAAGTATTTATTCAGAAATGATAATCTTGCAGGTATTCCATACTTAGGTAAATATGACTCTATTTCTACCAATTGGGTACAGTTTGCCGATAGTGTTCCAACAACAGGTAATACTATATCTGCTATTGGTGTTTCTACAATACCTGCAAACAGGGTCTACTATGGTACTGCTAACCAAAGATTATACAGGGTTGACAATGCAAATATAGGTACTCCAACACCCGTAGATATTACGCCTACCAAGCTTCCTGTGGCATTTCCTAATGGAGCATCTTATATTAGCTGTGTAGCAGTTGATCCGGCCGATGCAGATAAGGTTATTGTGGCCTTTTCGAATTATGGTATTTACAATTTATTCTATACAAAAAACGGTGGCACATCATGGTCGAAGATTGCGGGTAACCTGCATGCAGCAAACGGACCTTCTTTGCGTTGGGCTGCTATTCAGCATTTGCCGACCGGAGGAACTATATATTGGGTGGCTGCCAGCACCGGTTTATATGCCACCGACCAGTTAATCCCTGACTCTGTTTTATCTACTAAGGGTGATACTACCAAATGGGTGCAACAGGCTACTAATACTATAGGCAATTCGGTTTGTAATATGATTGATATCAGGCCATCTGATGGCTTGGTTACTATAGCTACGCATACGCATGGGATATACTCAGCCAATATTACAAATGTTGGCCAAGTGGCTACCGTACATAACTTAACAGCACCTGTTGCGGGTCTGCAATTAAATATATATCCAAACCCGACACATGGGCAAACATCGGCAAGTTTTTGGCTTAATGAAGAAACCAATATCGAATTGCAGTTATTTGATGTGCAAGGCAGAATGGTGAAGTCAATTTTGCATAATAAGATGACCATAGGCGAACATATTATTCCTTTTAATGCTAATGATTTAAGCAGTGGTATATATTATTGCACTGTGCATGCCGGAAATAATACAGAAACAAAGCGACTTATAATAGTAAAATAAGGCAAGCATATATTCGTTATTTCAGTATCTCATTTTAAATGTAGATTTGAAATATGTTTATAAGGAAATTTGTTGCGGCACTTATTCTGATCTTTTTTTTTATAGGTGCCAGGGCACAATCGTGCGAAATGCACAACAACTTTTTTAAGCCCGGCGAACAAATAACATATAAAATATATTACCATTGGCATTTTGTATGGCTTGAATCTGGCGAAGTTACATTCAGCGTAGCGGAACATAATTACCAGGGTATCCCATCTTATTACTTTACCGGTGAAGGGCATTCTTATTCCAAATATGACTGGTTTTATCAGGTACGTGATACCTTTAAGGCTTATGTAGATACTTTTGGGTATGCTCCACTGCGCTTTACCCGGTATAGTAACGAAGGCTCAAACCATGTAAATAATGACAACCTGTTTGACAACGTGCACCATAAGGTATTTTGTTTTTCGCGTGATAAGGATAAGAATTACAAGCGTGATTCTGTCAAAATTCCCGACTGTACCTTTGACCCTTTGTCAGGTATTTATTTTACCCGTAGTTTAGATTTTTCAAAAGCCAAAGTAAATGATACAATCCCTATTACACTATATCTCGATAACCATGTTTATCATATACACATCAGGTACCTGGGGAGGGAAGTAGAAGAAACCAAATTTGGGAAATTCAGGTGCAATAAATTAAGTGTGAGCCTCATAAGTGGTACTATTTTTAAGCAGGGAGAAGAAATGACCGTATGGGTAACCGACGATAACAACCGGTTGCCAATTTTTATTGAGGCTCCAATAATAATTGGTTCTGTTAGGGTTGAGTTGTTATCATTTTCTAACCTCAGGAATCCAATGGATGCAAAAGTCAAGTAGCTTTGTATAGTTAATGAAAAGAGAAGTTTATCATATTCAATGGCTTAAAGCCTGCTATGCACCATTGCTTATTCTTGCACTGGCTACCTTGTTTGCCTCTTGTAATCCTGCTAAAAGGCTTGAAAGCGGCCAATACCTGCTTACCAAAAATAATGTTGTTTACCAATCGCAGTTGACAGCAAAGCCGCAAAAAAACAACCTCATCAACAATAACATAACTGCTATACCGGGAAGCGAAATTCAAAAATTAGCACTTCCGCCCGAGCTTGCCGTAAATCAGATACTTGCTTATGTAAAGCAAAAGCCCAACACAAAAATCCTCGGGGGTATTCCTCTGCATTTATTGGTTTATAACCTGGTTGATCCGGAAAAAATGAAAGAGAAAAGGGTTTTAAAGGACCGCAAAATTGATGAAAAAAATAAAAAAATAGAAGAGAAAAATATAATCAGGGAGCAAAAAGATAAAAAGCCAAGGCCATATAAATCAAAGGAGCCCAAAGCATTTAGCAGAGAATGGGTTAGAGGTGTTGGAGAGGCCCCGGTAATTCTTGATTCTGTTTATATGGCAGGTTCTGTTGAACAGATTAGAAGATACCTGCACACAAAGGGATATTTTGATGCAAGTGTGAGAGATTCGGTACATGTAAAAGGTAATTATGCCGAGGTTTTTTATATAATCAGACAGGGTAAGCCTTATACAATTAACCGGGTAACATACGAACTTGATGATACTACCCTTGCGAATGTTATTTACAAAGATTCAGTGAATTCACTTATCAGAGATGGAGCAAATTATGACGAAGATGCTCTTAAAAATGAAAGAGACAGGATTACTAAAGTTTTGAAAGATGACGGGTATTATGCTTTTTCAAAGGAATATATACATTATGATATTGATACAAATGCATCGACAAAAAAAGCTTCAATCACGATAGGTATTAAAAAATATGCTTATCTATATGCAGGTAGAACAGATTCAGTAATTGAAACCCTGCACAGTAAGTATTTTATACGCAGGGTAATAATACAGATGGGATATAATCCGGTTGAACCAAATTATGTTGCCAGTGATACTACATTTTCAAATGGTTATATAATTACTTATCCCCACTCTTCACCTGAGTATCATCCTCACTCTATTTTGAGTAAGATTTATATAAAGCCTGGCGATATGTATGAATCTGTTAATGTAGAAAATACCTACTCAGGTCTTTCACAGTTAAAAGCATTTCGTTATGTAAATATTCACTGGGTACCCTTAGCCGATTCTAATAAACTGGACTGTTATATACAGCTAATGCCAAATACAAAATTATCAATGGCTCTTGAGGCAGTAGGCAACAATACCGGTGGTGATTGGGGTTTGCAAGGCGATGTTCTGTACCAGGATAATAATTTGCTTAAAGGTGCAGAAATACTTCAGGTGAAGCTAAAAGGTGCTTGGGAAGCCCAAACGCTTATTAGTGGTTCAAATACAAATAATGGCGATCTTTCAAAGGGCTTGACATTAAATACTTTTGAAATTGGTCCCGATATCAGCCTTTCTGTGCCACGTCCGCTGAATGTATTTAATCTTATCCGTATCAATCCTGCAATAGCTAACCCGCAAACGGCTTTCAGGATAATAGGTGATTATCAGAATCAGCCCAGTTACCAGCGTTATATTGTAACAGGGTCGTATGGATATGATTGGAATTGCTGGAAGCATGACCATATGAATATAACATTGTTCGAGGTTAATTATGTTAATGCAATCAACTCCCAGGCATTTATTGATAATATTATTGCCACAGGTAATTTTTTCCTTCGTAACAGTTTTACTACGCATGCAATTACTGACGGGCGTGTTACCTGGATTTTTAATAACCAGGCGCTAACTAAACTACGCAATTTCGATTATTTGAAAATAAGTGGTGAATGGTCGGGTTTCCTGCTTCATTTAGTAGATCACTGGCTGAATCAACCTGACCAGATAATAGCTAACCCTTATTCACATTATGTAAAAGCTGACATAGATTACAGGCATTATATTGTCCTTTCAAAAGATGATAAGTTAGCCTTCCGCTTCCTTGCGGGTGCCGGGCTACCGCTTTTAAATGATGCAGCACAAGAATTGCCATTTGATAAAAGTTATTGGGCAGGTGGCTCGAATGATATTCGTGCATGGGCTGCGAGAACCCTGGGCCCCGGCGCCAGTAACCAATCGCTTGTTGTGGCCCAGGTGGGAGATATAAAACTTGAAGCCAATGAGGAGTACCGGCTGAATGTTATCAAGTTTTTTGGATTAGCTTTCTTCTTGGACGAAGGCAATATTTGGTTGTTAAATAAAAATCCCAGTGTTCTTCATGGCGAGTTTGAACTATCTGGCCGGTATGGATTCTTAAATGAACTTGCAGTTGGTACGGGCGTAGGATTCCGTTTCGACTTTACGTATTTTGTATTTCGAGTAGATTTGGGATTGCCATTGGTAGATCCGACTAAAGATAATTCGTGGTCATTGCCGCAAATACATGATACATTTGTTATCAGAAGATTAGCAGTTAACTATGGTATTGGATTCCCTTTCTAACAAAAAGGGTAAAAATACTTAAATAAATCGGACTTTTTGGCGTTATTATATAATTAACCTCAATCTGAAACACAGGTTTACCATATTATTTCTGTTTTTCGTTTGTACCCTACAGGTGCAGGCCCAGAAAAAATTATTCCTTGGAATAATTAATAAAGACAGTCTATCTGACAAAGATTTTAGGTCACCTGATTATCAGAAAAAATTTGATTTGCCTATACAGCGCATCAGAGAATTGCAGAAAATATTATTTGCTCTCTATGATAACGCCTATCTCTCAGCTTCGTTCGATAGTTTAGGGAAAGATTCAATTAATTTAAAAGCATACTTGACCCATGGAAGGCAATACCAATGGACTAATTTAAGCAAGGGCAATGTGGATGAAGGAGTGTTAAGCCAGCTTGGTTACAGCGAGAAAATATACAGACATAGCCCTTTTTACTATAAAGATGCCCTGAAGTTGATGGATGGCATACTTACATTTTACGAAAATCATGGTTATCCCTTTGCCGAGGTAAGGTTAGATAGTGTTAAGCTAAACGACAATCAAATTTCTGCTTCGCTGTTATTGGTGAAAAAACGTTTAGAGAAAATTGATAGTATTGTAGTAAAGGGCGATCTGAAGCTTTCTTCTCAGTACTTATATGGATACCTGGGTATAAAGCCCGGCGATTTTTATGATGAATCGAAAGTAAAGGCAATTAGTGGCAGGTTAAGGGCATTACCTTTTTTAACTGAAACAAAACCTTTGCAAGTTATTTTTGTAGAAGATAAAGTAAAAATATTTCTCTTTTTGGGAAAGAAACAAGCCAACCAGTTTAATGGCATTGTAGGTATATTACCTAATTCAATAACAGGTAAAATAAATATTACAGGTGATGTGAGTGTGCAATTGCAGAATGTTTTTCAGCATGCCGAAGAAATTGGCATTCATTGGCAGCACATACAGGCACAAACAGAAAACCTGAATATGCATCTTAGTTACCCATACATATTAAAAACTCCTTTAGGTATTGATGAGGATTTTACACTCTTTAAACAAGATACCACCTATTTGCAAATTGACGAAAAGATAGGCTTGAAGTTTTTACTTATTGGAGGTAATTATTGGAAGGTGTTTTATGAAAATATTACTTCCAGCCTTTTGTCTACATCTCAACTGCAATATCAAACTTCGGGATTACCATCTTATGCCGATGTTACTACACAATTATATGGCATTGAGTATAAAGCTTCTGCCCTCGATTATATTTATAATCCTCGAAGCGGTTATAAACTATTAGTGAATGTTGCAGCAGGTACCAAGCAAATCAGACAGAACGCTAAACTTAACCCGGCAATTTATGAAGGATTACAACTTAAATCAGACGAATATAAAGCCAATATAAATGCTGCTTACTATATTCCGTTCTTTTCGCGAAGCACATTTGAACTTGCATTAAAAGGCGGGTATATTAATGCACCATCCCTGCTTTCCAATGACCTGTATCGAATAGGTGGCTTTAATGTATTAAGAGGGTTTGATGAACAATCTATATATGCTTCGGCTTATGGAGTAGGTACAGTTGAATTTCACTACTTGCTCGAGCAAAATTCGTTTATGTTCCTGTTCTTCGATCAGGGTTGGTGCAGGGAAACACTTACCTCTACAATTGCTTATTTTAATGATACGCCGTATGGTTTTGGTGCCGGTATGGACTTCCAAACTAAAGCAGGTATCTTCTCTATTTCCTATGCGTTAGGTAATGGAATAGGTAATCCTCTCAGTTTTAAAGAGGGTAAAATAAATTTCGGGCTAATAAATAATTTTTAAAAAAGCTTTATTAGTGGTGAGAAGAACCTTCACCATGGCCTTCCTTCTCAGTATCATCCTTTATAAGGTAATAGATACCCGCAAGTATGCCTATGCCACTGAATAATATACCTAAAGCACTTGCGGCATGTGCATCAGCTGAAACATCAACTACAGCAAAGCGAAAAGGGATAAAGTATGTTACTGCGAATATTACAAGTGCTATCAGGTGGCTCTTTTTCATAACAAATAGGTTTGTTTTTCTGTTAGGCAAATGTAATAAATAAATGATTCTATAGCCATACCAGGTTTAAAAAACAGCTAAATTTTAATAGAAAAGGGGCTCCGAAAAGCAATTACTAATGGGGTTACTTCAGTATTAACCAAAGAATAAAACACAAAATAAATGCTGTTAGGAATATAAGGCTGAGTATATATGATCTCTTGAAGAAAACCACTCTTTTTCGGATTTCTTCAGTTGGTGAAACCTTAATCCAGTAGTTAAGTGTAGGTATAAGATTGAAAATATTTCCCCGAACACGATTGGAGAATTCATATACTCTTTTGTTCATAATAAGAGCAAGTTGAATCACAAGGCTTATTCCAGAAGCAAAATATAAAGCAAAGCTAACATAAAGGCATATTTTCATAGTTATACCTATTAGGTGGTTAAGCTGTTGAAGTATACTCCTACTACTTTCAGAAATTCTTTGTGTATTAACCCATTGGTACCTATAATTGTTTTGCCAAAAATATAATTATCTCCTCCGTTAAATTCAGCTAATTGCCCGCCTGCTTCTTTAACAATAAGCGCTCCGGCAGCTACATCCCATGGTTTAAGGCCATATTCATAAAATGCCTCAAAACGGCCGCAGGCAACATAGGCCAAATCAACTGAAGCAGAACCTATGCGTCGCATACCTTGAGTGCAGGTCATCAGGTATTTGAAAAGTCCCATGTAATTATCCTGTAACTTAAAGTCGTTGTAAGGGAAGCCCGTTGCAATCAATGAATTTTCAAGCTTATCCTGTGCCGATACTATTATAGGCTTGCCGTTCACTTTGGCTCCTTCATCTTTAATGGCATGAAAACATTCTTTCAGATTAAGCTCATTTACGACTCCAAGTAATGGCTCATTATCTTTCACTAATGCAATGCTAATGGCAAAGCAAGGCAGCTTGTGTATAAAATTAGTTGTGCCGTCGAGCGGATCAATAATCCAAGTGTATTCTTGTTTCTCAGTCTCGCCACTTTCTTCTGCCAATATTCCGCTACCGGGCAATATTTTACTTAAGCCTTCAATTAAAGCTAACTCTGAGCTTTTGTCGACATAGGTAACCAGGTCGTTGTAGCCTTTTTTCTGAATATCTGAATCGGAGAATTTGCGCTGCTCGGACATTATAAAGTGCCCTACCTCATGGGTAAGTTCAATAACCTGCCTGCAAATAGAATCAAGGTGCAATTTGCTCATTTGCTTTTGCCTTTTTGGTTAAATAGTAAATACCAAAAACTCCTACTAAAAAGAAGAGAGGTGCAATGATTTGCGCTTGTGTAATTTCAGTTCCGAAAATATTATACTTGACATTTACACGTATAAGTTCTATGAAAAAACGCTCAAGGCCATTCACTGCAAGGTATATGCAAAACATTACTCCCGCGACTTTTATACGCTTTCTTAAGCTCCACATTATAAAGAAAAGTATGGCGCATGAAACTGTTTCGTAAAACGGAGTAGGGAAGACAGGAGCAGCCAGTGCGTAACAATGATTCTGAACATCATCAACACAACCGGGAATAAAATTTCCGACATTGTTTACATTGTGCGGATAGTTAAAGGCCCACATCCAATCGGGTAAAAAACTCATCCAGTGTGGTTTAGGCGCTGCATTGGTAATACCCCAGTCTCCGTCGCCTGCCAATTGGCATCCGATCCTTCCCACTGAATATGCTATCAGCATTGCAGGCCCTGCCGAATCCATTAAATGCAATAATTGCAGACCTTTTTTCTTCGCGTAATAAAGTACTGTTATTGATCCCACAATTAACCCGCCATAGACTGTTAATCCGCTAAAAGAGAATAATTCTTTTGCCGGATCAGCAAAAAAATCTTTATAGTTTTCAAGCCCGTCGAAAAGTTTGGCACCTACCAGGCCGCCGGCAGCAGCAAGCAAGGTAATATTCCCTACCAATTCATAAGGATGAACCTCTTTATCAATCAATTTAGGTTCGGGCAGTTTATTTTTTTCTTTTTCGCGGTAACGCAGGTAGGTATATACACCGCCTAAAGCAATACCAGCTATTAAATTGCCTTTTGTAGATAGTAAATAACCTTGAGTGTCGTTCAAAAAATCGCTGAAATTCATGGCTATATAAAGCCCCTTGAATCCTATTATAAATGCAATTACAAATGCTTCTATCAATTCAGTAATCGACGCTCCTTTACCAATCATAACCTTTTCGGTAAAGGTGTGAAGCAAGCCATCCTTTTCTTTTCTCTTTAACTCTTTGGATAAAACATAGCTGGCCAGCAGGAATGATATAGCAACCATGCAGCCAAACATCTGGAACATTTTCAAGAATCCTATTTTTATTCCGAAAAGGTCATTGAACAGGTAATATAGCGATGGATACATATATCAGTTAGTTGCGTAATTAAGTTCTTGCTGTTGAAATTGCTCAGATGAAATTATATCAACAGCAACTGTTCCATCAGTATTAATATTCTTGAGAAGTACTTTAGCTGCACTGTGTACTAATTCAGGGCTATATTCGGTTTTTACTCGTACGTAATTATTGGTATATCCGTACAAGAAACCATCTTTATTAACCGCTTCAAGCAATACAGTTTGTTCAGTGCCCATTTGCTTTTGGTAAAAGTGCCGCAGCTTTTTCTCTGATAGTATTTGAAGCATGCGGTTTCTTTTCCTACGAACTTCAATAGGGATTACCTCGGAATTTTCTGCAGCTAGCGTATTTGACCTTTCCGAATATGTAAATACGTGCAAATATGAAATATCAAGTTCGTTAAGGAACTTATAGGTTTCGTTAAAATGTTCATCAGTCTCACCCGGGAAACCAACAATAACATCTGCTCCAATACAGCAATGCGGCATAAGCGATTTAATCTTTGTCACCCTGCCAACATAAAGGTCCCTCAAATAGCGACGGCGCATTTTCTTCAAAATATCATCAGAGCCCGATTGCAAGGGAATATGAAAGTGAGGAACAAACTTCTTAGATTGTGCAATGAATTCTATGGTCTCGTTCTTAAGCAGGTTGGGCTCAATAGATGAAATACGGAAACGAACATCGGCATCCGTACTTTCTAATGCCTGCACTAATTCATAAAACGATTCAATATGTTCATCCGATGCAGGGTTGCTAATTCCAAAATCTCCGAGGTTAACACCAGTTAATACAATTTCCTTGACTCCTGTTGCTGCAATTTTAGCGACGTTCTTAATAGCATTTTCAATGGTATCGCTCCGGCTTTTACCTCTGGCTAACGGAATAGTACAGTAAGAGCAATTATAGTCGCAGCCATCCTGCAGTTTTAAAAAACTTCTGGTCCTATCTCCTGAAGAATATGCCGAATGAAATGCAAGCGGTTGTTCTATCTCGCAGGAATGTATTTCGGTATTGGCTTTCTTATCGAGGTTGTGTAAGTACTTCGCAATATTGAATTTTTCGGATGCACCCAATACGATATCCACTCCTTCAATTTTCGATATCTCTTCGGGTTTTAATTGGGCATAACAACCGATTATAGTAATAAATGCTGCGGGTGCACGGTTTAAAATAGTGCGTACAATATACCTGCACTCTTTATCCGCCTCTTGGGTAACAGAGCACGTGTTAATTATATATACATCAGCCGGTTCTTTAAATGCCACTTTAGTAAAACCCTCTTCAACCAGTTTTTTTGGCAATAGCAGAGGATTCAGAAAAATTGAGCTTGCAGCCCAATGTGTGCATGGCAAATGTGGATGTTCTATCCATGTAACAAAAGTAACATTTGATTTAATAGTAGCCCTAAAACATGGGAAAGAGGGTAAAAGAAATTCATATTGGGTTGTTATTATGTTTTGTAAATAGCTAATAATATGGGTGTTTTTCATGCTTAATTTTGTATTATATTTTGTTGACTATGATAAGAAAGATACTTAGCTGCTGTGTTTTAGCCACCAGTTTGTTGCTGGCTTCATGTAACGAGAAGAAGCATATTGAGGAAAATGTGTTTAAATACAACGAATTGGGTGATGTTACATCACTTGATCCTGCTGTTGCCCGTAGTTTTGAAAATATATGGATAGATGACCAGATATATAACGGTTTGGTACAAATGGATACTGCCCTGGTTATTAAGCCTTGTATTGCTAAATCGTGGGAGATACAAAACGATGGTAGGTTGTATATATTTCATTTAAGGAACGACGTTTACTTCCAGGATGATTCTGTTTTCTCAAATGGTAAAGGCAGAAAGGTCGTTGCATCCGATTTTGTACATAGCTTCTTCAGATTGTTTGATGCAAGGGTGTCTGATGCTACTACATTGATAAGTGATGTTGATAGAAATGCTTCCGGTACTTTCCAGGGTTTTCAGGCACTTAACGATTCTACCTTCCAGATATATTTAAAGAAGCCGTATGCCCCTTTTATGAGCATACTAACCATGAAATATTTCTCAGTCGTACCGGTTGAAGCAATTGATAAATACGGACAGGACTTTGGTGAACACCCGATTGGAACAGGACCTTTCAGGTTAAAGAGATGGGATCGTGGTAACAAACTGGTGCTTACCCGTAACGAGAATTATTTTGAAAAGGATGCGCAGGGCAATTCCTTGCCATACCTCGATGGCGTTGTGATATCATTTGTAAAGGACATGGAAACATCTTTCCTTGAGTTTGTTGATGGAAACCTGGATATGGTCTCGGGCTTCTCAGCTATTAACCCAACTCAGGTATTTAATTCTGATGGTTCTTTGAGAAAGGAGTTCAAAGGCAAGTTTAACCTGCAACGCATGCCATTTATTAAGACCGATTACCTCGGGTTTATGATTGACCCTAAGCGTATGGATGCAAAGGTGCCTACTTATATGAAGGCTGTGCGCCAGGCTATTAATTATGCTATAAATAGGGAAGAGTTAGTTCGATATTTACGCCACGGTATTGGTATACCTGCCACTGGCGGCTTTGTACCTCCATTCCTGCAAGGCAATAAGAACTTTAAAGCAGAAGGATATACATATGATCCTGATAAAGCTGCTGCGCTCCTTACTCAGGCCGGTTTCCCCAACGGAAAGGGCTTACCTGAGATCTCTGTATTTGTTACCAATGAAACTGGCCCTATTGCACAGGCATTGCAATCGCAATTACAGCGTGTAGGTATTAAGCTTAGTATTCACATGGAGCAGCCTGCTGTGCTAGCTGAATGTGTAGTTAGCGGGCAATGCTATTTCTTTAAAAAATCATGGGTAGGCGATTACCCTGATGCAGAGAACTTCCTTTCCCTTTTCTACACCAAAAATTTTTCTCCTGAAGGTGTAAACTACTTCCATTACTCCGATGCAAAGTTCGATACCTTATACGAACAT
>Ga0206875_1205_pt1 | contig 13049 bp, 8 predicted proteins | sample Alteio_BWOrgCont_9_FD_152616 | JGI IMG/M metagenome (GOLD analysis project Ga0206875, IMG submission 152616) | Enriched cells from forest soil in Barre Woods Harvard Forest LTER site, Petersham, Massachusetts, United States -... | ecosystem: Environmental > Terrestrial > Soil > Temperate forest > O... | reverse complement strand
GTAATATCAAGAGGCAAGTTTTTAGAAGGCGAATATAATTTTGTATTTGATGAAATAGCAGCGGTTAAAGAAGCTTGTGGCAATGCCCGTTTAAAAGTAATTTTAGAAACCGGCGAATTGGTTACTTATGATAAAGTACGCCGTGCAAGTGATATTGCGATGTATGCAGGTGCCGATTTTATAAAAACATCCACAGGAAAAATTCAACCTGCTGCTACGATGCCGGTTACATTAGTAATGCTGGAAGCAATACGTGATTTTTATTATAAGACAGGAAAGAAGATTGCAATGAAACCTGCAGGCGGCATCTCAAAATCAAAACTGGCATTACATTATTTAGTGATGCTGAATGAAGTATTGGGTGAAGAGTGGATGAACAATGAATGGTTTCGTTTTGGAGCAAGCAGCTTAGCGAACGATGTATTGATGCAATTAATGAAAGAGAAGACAGGCGTTTATCAATCACCGAATTATTTTTCACTGGACTAATAATAAAGTTTTTACAGAATACGTATCGAACGTACTACTTAATACATACAACTTATTACATATAAAAATGGCTACAAGCAAAAACAACACCATCAAATTAAAATTCGACAGTGCCCGCAAACTGGCTCCTGCTCCGGAAAGTAAGAGTGCTGCCAAAATAAATCCGAAGTACGATTTGTTTATAAACGGGAAGTTTGAAAAGCCTTCGAGCAAAAAATATTTTGATACGATTAATCCGGCAACGGAAGAAAAGCTGGCAGAAGTTGCAGATGCGAATGAAGCAGATGTAAACAAAGCGGTACAGGCAGCAAGAAATGCGTATGAAAAAACATGGCGTAAAATTTCTGCAAAAGACAGAGCAAAATATATATACCGCATTGCACGTATGATGCAGGAAAGGGCAAGGGAATTTGCAGTGATTGAAACATTGGATGGAGGTAAGCCAATTAAAGAAAGCCGTGATTTTGATGTGCCTGCTGCTGCCAATCATTTCTTTTATTATGCAGGATGGGCAGATAAATTAGAGTATGCTTTTCCAAACAGAAGAACACAACCGTTAGGTGTTGCAGGACAAATCATTCCCTGGAATTTTCCGTTGCTGATGGCTGCCTGGAAAATTGCACCGGCTTTAGCTACCGGCAATACTGTTGTATTAAAGCCTGCAGAAACCACGCCACTAACAGCTTTGAAGCTGGCTGAAATTATTCAGGAAGCTGACTTACCACCCGGTGTTGTAAATATTATTACAGGAGCAGGTGCTACAGGTGCTGCGATTGTAAATCATCCTGATATTAATAAAATTGCATTTACCGGTTCTACAGATGTTGGAAAAATTATTCAACGTTCCATTGCCGGTACTAATAAAAAAGCAACATTGGAATTGGGCGGCAAAGCAGCTAATATCATTTTTGATGATGCGCCGCTTGATCAGGCTGTGGAAGGAATTATCAATGCTATCTTTTTTAATCAGGGGCATGTATGTTGTGCCGGTTCAAGGTTATATGTGCAGGAATCAGTAATGAAACAGGTGATACAAAAATTGAAAGACCGTATTGAAACATTAATCATCGGCGACCCGTTGGATAAGAACACAGATATCGGAGCGATCAATTCAAAAGCGCAATTAGATACCATTAATAAGTATATAAAAATCGGAATACAAGAAGGTGCTGATATGTTTGAAAGTTCGTGTGCGCTTCCCCGTAAGGGCTTCTTTTGCAAGCCAACTATTTTTACCAATGTGGCACAATCAAGCCGCATTGCGCAGGAAGAAATTTTTGGTCCGGTGTTAGCTATCCAATCATTTAGAACAGATGATGAAGTGATTGAAAAAGCAAACAATACACCGTTTGGTTTATCGGCAGGAGTATGGACGGATAAGGGTTCTAAGATTTTTAACCTTACTACAAAAATGCGTGCTGGTGTAGTTTGGGCAAACACATTTAATAAGTTTGATCCTACGTCTCCTTTTGGTGGTTATAAAGAAAGTGGTTATGGAAGAGAAGGTGGTTTGCATGGATTAGGTGGATACTTAAATCTTATAAATTAATTTGTGTTCATTCGTGTAATTAGTGGCAACAAAACAATTTAAAAACAATGGCAACAAAATCAGCGATAAAGAAAACAGCAATTAAGTTTAGCGAAAATGGGCATAGTAACAATGGTGTTGAAGCAAAACGATTGGAAGTTTTAAAAACGTATAAAATATATATCGGCGGACAATTTCCCCGTACAGAATCCGGCAGGTTCTATATTGCTACTAATAGCAAAAATGCAAACCTTGCGAATGTTTGTTTAAGTTCAAGAAAAGATTTTAGAGAAGCGGTAGTGGCTGCAAGAGGTGCTTTTGGGGGATGGAGTGCAAGAGCAGCATTTAACCGCGGACAAATTTTATATCGCATTGCAGAAATGCTGGAAGGCAGGAAAGCACAGTTTATCGATGAATTAATAAAACAGGATTCAACTGCTTCAGATGCGGAGAAAGAAGTGAATCTTGCAATTGACCGTTTGATTTATTATTCAGGTTGGTGCGATAAGTTTCAACAATTATTTAGTTCAGTGAATCCGGTAGCTTCATCGCATTTTAATTTTTCAGCTCCGGAACCTACAGGTGTTGTGAGTGTAATTGCTCCGCAGGATACTTCATTGCTTGGCTTGGTTTCAGTTATTGCCCCAATCATTGCCGGTGGTAATACTTGTGTTGTGTTGGCATCTGCAAGTAAACCGCTTTGCTCAGTTACGTTTGCTGAAGTATTGGCTACATCTGACCTTTCGGGAGGCGTTGTAAATATCCTTACCGGAAAAATCGCTGAGCTCGCTCCCTATTTTTCAGACCACATGGATGTAAACGCAATTGTTTTTTGCGAAGCAGATAAGGATTTGAAAAAACTGATTCAGGAAAAAGCTACACAAAATATTAAACGTGTTTTTCAATACGATAAAACAAATTGGGAAACAGATGAAGGACAATCACCTTATTTTATTATGGACCTGCAGGAAATAAAAACTACCTGGCATCCGATTGAAAATATTGGAGGAGCAAAAGCGGGGTACTAAAGACGAAATGCAAATGTTCAATGCTCAGTATTCAATGTTCAATTTTTATTTACAATACACATGACAAGAGAAGAAAAATTTATGCTGGAAGCCATTAAGCTATCGCACAATGGTGTGGTGAATAATGAGGGTGGTCCATTTGGTTGTATTGTTGTAAAAGGCGATGAAATTGTTGGCAGGGGAAATAATAAAGTTACTTCTACCAACGACCCTACTGCACATGCTGAAGTTACTGCAATCAGAGACGCTTGTAAAAATCTAAATACATTTCAATTAGAAGGCTGCGAAATATATACGTCCTGCGAACCTTGCCCGATGTGTTTGGGTGCTATTTACTGGGCTCGCCCTAAAGTTATTTATTATGCCAATAACCGGCAGGATGCTGCTGATATTGGTTTTGATGATTCATTGATTTATAATGAAATTAATGTTGACTTAAAGGATAGAAAGATTCCGATTATTTCTCTTGGACGGAAAGATGCGTTAGATGTGTTTAAGCTTTGGGAAGAGAAGACGGATAAGATGGAATATTAATTTTAATTTAAAGGCTACTATAATTTGAACTTCATACAAAAGATAGCTGACTATCTGAATAACTATAAAAAAAATGGAAAACCTTTAAAAGGTTCAGATGAGATTTTGGGTTTGTGGGAGAATGATTTAGATGACGGAAGTGGCTTACATGGCATTTGGGGGTGGTCCTTTCGTTTTAATCAAGATGGATTGGGCATATACAGTTATTGGAGTGACAGTAAATTGGAAAAAACAATATCGTTTGATTGGATTCGTTTGCATCAACGTTCAATAAAAACAAAGTATACAAATGAAGTTGAATGGTCTAAAATTGATTACACTATAAAAATTATTGATGCGCCATATCAAGGAAAGTTATTAAAACTAACGGATAACAACTATAAATCTAATGACTATAGCAAGGATGGCTTCTGGGGCTTTTCAGGTGCAATTTTTAAATCAATTGAATGTGACAATATTCATAAATCATAAAGAAGATTAGGTATTTGTGATTACTTGATTCTTTACTCTTATAATCTCCGCCGCAATACTAATCGCAATCTCTTCCGGTGTTTGGCTTTTTATTTGGATACCGATGGGAGCATGAACAATGTTCAATCTTTTTTCATCCACGCCTTCCTTTTTATAATCGGAGAACATTTTACCAATTTTATTTTTACTGCCTAATACACCAATGTATTTGAAATCCTTATCCAGCAAAGCTTTTAAAGCAATTTTGTCTGTACGATAACCAAATGTCATTATTACCACATAGGTTTCATTATCAGCATTTATTAACTCTGATAATAAAGTATAATCATTCACTACAATTTTTTCATGTGCAAAATTATTTTGTTCAATGGTGTACAATGCTTCTCTATCATCGTACACATGAATATAAAAATCCATGCCACTCATTAGTTGAGAAAAGGCTAATGCACAATGCCCTCCACCTATTATATGTAAATAATTTTTATAACCAAGTTTTTCCTGGTATTGCCAATCATTTTTAGTTACGAATCGAAAATGAAAATTGAAAGTAGGTGTTGCTTTTGCAACAAAAAATATTCCTTCAGCTGATAAAGTAAGTAAGCCGTTTTGGTTGGCTTCTAAGGTTTGAATAATGTTTTTTACGTGTTGTATATCTTTTTTTTGTACCTGATATAAAAAGATGGTTTGTTCACCGGAACAAATCATTCCGCTTTGATCTTTAGCTGCATCTTTATCATGTACTTGTTTACGAACAGTATGTTCTTGCGTGTTCTTCTTTAATTGGTCTTTCGCCATCTCCACAAACTTATGCTCCATGATGCCGCCACCAATAGAGCCTTGCATTATACCATTTGTATTCACCGCCATTAAAAACCCTTGCCTGCCGGGGCTGCTGCCTTTGCTTTCCAATACATACAAAAGAATAATCGCTACATTTTCATGTAAGCTTTTATCGATTAACTGCCAAGTGGTTAATTGCTTTTGCATATTCTAAATTAGTAAAGAGGATTTAATTTTTATAAGAAGATATTTCTAATAGTCAGATTTTAATCCTGGCTTTTTTAATATTTTGAACCTGTGATACGCCAATCCATGTCGTACCGAGGAACGAAGCATCTAATCTTTCATAATCATGCTGTCGGTATAGAATAAGATGCTTCGTTCCTCAGCATGACAAGCTAAGCTTACACAATTTATTAAAAGCAGTTATCTGTTTTGGAAGCAAGAGTATTTGATGAAAAAGGTACTTCTGTTCTGGTTTTTTAAATTAATTCACCTGTAATTTTTTATCGACCCGTAACTCCTGTACTTTTTCAGGATATAAATTCAACAACACTTTCTCCGGTGTCATCGGGGCATTAAAAGCAGGACTTGAATTGGGATTGAAATTCTTAATCGCATTTCTTAATGCAAAAAAAGCACCAATACCATACATCAAAGGAGGCTCTCCTACAGCTTTTGAACGAAATATGGCAAGGTTAGCTTTATCAGTTTCAAGATGTTCAATCGTAATTTCTTTTGGTACCGAATAAATATCAGGGACTTTATAAGTGGATAATGCATTGGAACGAAGCTTACCGTTTTTATCATACACTACTTCTTCCATCGTCATCCAACCTATACCTTGTACAATGCCACCCTCAATCTGCCCTTTATCAATAATGGGATTCATACTCGAACCAAAATCGTGAACGACTTTAATGGAATCTACTTCATAAATACCACGAAGGCAATCAATAGTTACGGTTGTTATCGATGTGCCATAAACATGATATGCAAATGCATGCCCCTTTTCTTTTGTTTTATCATACTGAATATCCGGCGTAGAATAATGCCCATGCTCCGACAAACTTACTCTTTTACTGTAAGTTAAAATTGCCAAAGCTTTCCAGTCCAAATGTGTTTTCTCTCCCTTTGCATAAATGAATTCATCTTTCAACTCTATATCTTCAACGTTCACTTTTAATTCATCTGCAGCTACCTGTTTTAATCGTTTTAAAATAGCAGTACAGGCAACCAAAGTAGCACCACCATTCAAATCTGCAGTAGCACTTGCAGCTGTTGGAGAAGTATTGGCTACACGATAGGTGTTAGTACTGCTTATTTTTATATTCGCTGGATGGATAGAAAATGTTTGAGCTGCAACCTGTACAATTTTTGTATTAACGCCTTGCCCCATTTCAATAGCACCGGTACTAATTACAACACTTCCATCCGTATAAACATGCACCAACGCCCTGCCCTGATTCATCATTGTATTGGTAAATGAGATACCAAAACAAATCGGCATTACTGCAACCCCCTTTTTATAAAGCTTATTGTTTGTATTAAATGCTGCAATATCTTTTTTGATTTTGTCCATCTCAAAAGAAGCCATTGTTTTATTCCAACATTCATTGGCTTCGCTGATTACTTTTTGTCCGAAGGGCAGTTCATTGCCGGTTTGCAATAAATTTTTTTGCTGGATAACAGTTGCATCAATACCTAAACTATCAGCCGCTTTTGCAATGGCCGCTTCAATTACAAACATACCCTGCGGTCCGCCGAATCCTCTGAAAGCGGTATTGGGTGGCAGATGTGTACGACAACAATGTGCAGTAGCCGTTACATTCGGTACATAATACGTATTGGTGCAATGAAACAACGTACGCTCCATAACAGCCGGCGATAAATCGGCAGCAGCACCTGCATTTTGAAAGAAGGTAGCTTCATAAGCCAATATCTTTAAATCTTTATCCAACCCGATTTTGAAATCAGAAGAATAAGGATGACGCTTGCCCGTCATACGTATATCATCCATACGATGCAAAGAATATTTAACCGGCTTCTTTGTAACCTTGGCAGCTAAGGCACATAAAGCAGCCCATGTATTAGCCTGATCTTCTTTACCACCAAAGCCTCCGCCTAATCTTGTTGTATCAATTTCAATCTGATTCATTGATAAGCCTGTTACTTTACTTACGGCACGTTGTACGGCAGTTGGTCCTTGTGTAGATGAATAGACTCTTATATTGCCATTCTCTTGCGGAATAGCATAAGCGCCCTGCGTTTCGATATATAAATGTTCCTGTCCGTTTGTATCGGCAACGCCTTCAAAAATATATTCGCAATCTTTCCAGGTTGTAGTACTATCACCAATTCTAAAGGTTCTTGAAGGAACGATTAATTCTTTTTTTTCGGCAGCTTCCCTTGGGTCAGTAATAACATGCAGCGGTTCTATCTCTAGTTTTATTTTATGCAGTGCAGCTCTTGCAGCTTCATCAGATTCAGCTAAAACCAGCGCTACAGGCATTCCGCAGAAATCGACATGTGTATCTGCAAATAAGGGTTCATCCGGAATGATACCCCCGATTTGATTGATGCCGGTAATATCTTTATGCGTTAATACTTTAAAAACACCTTCGCATTTTTCAGCTTCAGTTATGTCAAGACTTAAAACTTTTCCATGTGCTATTGGTGAATCAAAACAGGCAGCATAAAGTGTCCCATTGATTACAGGAATATCATCTAAGTAAATAGATTCGCCTCTGGTATGTGTGTATGAATCAATATTCCTCATGATGCGGATAATAAATTTTCTACCTGCAAAGCAGGAAATAAAGTAATAAAATGTGCTTTGATTAATTGGCTTAGTAAGAGTTTTTTATATTCAACAGTTCCTCTTGCATCACTGATGGGTGAAATTTCATTCAATGCTGAATCAATCAACTCATTGATTAATTGAACAGATATTTTTTTACCTTTTAATAAAGCAGAAGTCTTTGCCAAAAAGAAAGGAATTGGTCCTACGCCACCGGCACTTAATCCTGCATCTTCAATACTATCATTTTTTACAGTAATGCTGATAGCTGTGTTAACGCTTGCTATATCAAGGTTGGTACGTTTGCTTACTTTTTCAAAATTGAAATACGTATTACCGGTTGGTAATTCAAATTCTATTTTTTCGATAAACTCTTCGGGTGTTTTATCTAATGTTTTATAGCCCTTGTATAAATTCCGTAATGCAATTTTTCTGGTATTATTTCCATCACTTAAAATGATTTGTGCATCCAATGCTAAAAAGAAAATGGTAAAATCTCCGATAGGGGATGCATTAATAAAATTGCCTGCAATGGTAGCCATATTGCGGATTTGCGTGGAAGATACCAGTTTGATATATCGATCTAAATCCGGAAAATGTTTTTGAAAGATTGGAGAGGCTGCCACCTCAGAAACAGTAGTCGATGCGCCCAGTACACATTTATTTCCTACCTGTTCAATGCCTTTTAATTCCACTTTATTTAATAAAAAATCAATATCTGCATGAACCATTGTTTCATGTTGTTGCACATATAAATCTGTACCGCCACCTAAACGTTTTTTAGTTGATGATGTATTATCTGCAATACCGTTTTTTTGTAACTGCAATGAAGTAAGCCTTTCCTTTATCGTTTTAAAATAAGCCGGTAATATTTTATTTTCAATAGCGAAATCAATAGCAGTTTCTGTTTTACGTTCGCAGATCTTCGTTGCAATTTTTTCTGCAGCACGTTCTATAGATTTATAACCTGTACATCTACAAATATTTCCATTTACTGCATCAATAGCGTTTTGTGTAGAAGACGCATTTTCGTTTAAACAAAATCCTGCAAGTGAAACAATAAAGCCCGGCGTACAAAAACCACATTGTGTAGCTCCTTCTTCAGCAAACGACTGTTGGATATAATTCAAGCCTTCAATATTTACACCTTCGATAGTTACAATATGTTTGCCATGGGTATTGCCGATGGGCATCAAGCAGGATGTCGCAGAACGATACACCAATTCATTATTTATTAGTTCGCCAACCAATACAGTGCAAGCTCCACAATCACCTTACCGGCAGCCAATCTTGGTTCCGGTTAAATGTTTGTGATAGCGCACAAAATCCAATACCAATGTGCCTGTTGGAAGATTTGTGCTAACTTCTTTTTCGTTTAATATAAATTTTATCAAAATAACATTTATTTAATGATAAAGTTACAAAAAATGGCTTATAAAATGCAAAATGTGCAGTATCTTGCTCACTCAATTTGCTTGGCTTTCTTTCAAATTTAAGCAAACTGTAAATGCCTTAAATCAACATTTATATCTTAAACCTTTAAAATACAACAGGAATACTATTCCTTCTTTCCAATCCGGCTTAATACAGCCATCGGTTTTCACTTTATTTTTTAAATGATCGCAATGAAAAAATTATACATTGTTATAATAGCAATACTTTTTATTACATCTGTTAAAAGCCAGACACCGGTAAATATGTCGGCTCAAAGCAATTTTACCTACACTGAAACATTTGCAGATATTGCGAACTGGACATTTAATACGCAAACAAACGATGGCACCTTTACTGCAGGTACAGGAGCTGCGGCCTGGCAAGGAATAGCTGCTGTTACTACCACGCCTGCTGTTCCGAATGCAACACGTATAACAACCCTGTCGAATTCTTTTCAAACAAGCGGATTCAGCGGGGGTGTATACAAGGGTACACAAAGTCTGGTATTACTTTCAACAGGTACAACGGACAATACATCTTCTGTTGCAATGGATATGCTGCTTGATTTTACAGGACTTTATGCAGGAACCTTAAGTTTTGATTGGGCTTCAATTAATAATAGTACCGGTAACCGAAATGGTTCTTTAAGAGTTTATGCATCGATTGATAATGTAAACTTTACTGAAATTACAGATGCAGCTGTGTTGAATTTTACCAATAATGATTCTACAAATGGAAGTATTGTAAGTGTTGAATTGCCAGCATCATTTAATAATGCAGCAACGGCACGTTTGCGGTTTTATTATTATAATGGAACCGGTGGTAGTGCAGGCTCAAGGCCACATCTAAGCATCGATAATGTGAAGGTTACCAGTGTAGCTGCCGGAGTATGTACAGCACCAACTGCACAGGCAACAAGCTTTAATTTAAGTACAGTTACAAATAATGCGGCATCCTTTTCATTTACTGCTGCAAGCCCGGCTCCGCAGAATTACTTAATTGTAATGAGCACCAACAGTGAGCTTACAGATAATCCGGTAAATGGAATAAACTATAATATTGGAGATAATGTTGGTGATGGAACCGTTATATCATTAAATAACAGTACAACAATCAATGCAACAGGATTGAATGCGTCTGTTATGTATCATTTTTTTATTTTTTCGATGAATAATTTATGTAGCGGAGGGCCGATTTATAAAACAGAAAATCCATTAACAGGAAGCGTTACCACATTAGCAGGAGCTTTGCCCTGCACTACTCCGGCGGTGCAGCCAACAGCATTTACTCAGGGAACTGTTACAGCCAACAGTATTGCAGCTTCTTTTACAGCATCCGCTAATACAGATGAATTTCTTGTTGTAAGAACTACTTCTTCCACATTTACAGGAACTGTGAGCAATGGAGTTATTTACAATACAGGTTACACACTTGGCAACGGAACAGTTGTATCAAATTCTGCAGCAACCTCTTTTAATACTACGGGCTTAAGCAGCAATATTACATATTACTTTTTTGTTTTTGCATATAATGCAGATAGTTGCACTAATGGCCCTGCTTACAACACAAACTCTCCATTAACAATAGCGATTAATACATCCAACCTTACTGGGTGTACAATACCTGCAATACAACCAACAGATCTCAATTTGGCAGCATCCAATACAACGATTAACGGAAGTTTTACAACATCGGCTAATACAGATAATTATTTAGTTGTAAAAAGCAGTTTGCCAGCATTGTCTGCAGCTCCGATAAATGGTGTAACATATAACGTAGGAAATGCATTAGGCGGAGGTGTTGTTATTGGAAATACCAATGCCAATTCATTTATAAATTATAATTTAACAGCAGGCACTACTTATTATTATTTTGTGTTTGGGTATAATGTTTTATGCAATGGCGGACCTTTATATTTAACTTCAAATCCATTAACGGGATCTGCAACAACGACTACTGTTGCTGCATTAAATTATTATTTTGGTAATCTCCACTCGCATTCTTCTTATTCGGATGGAAATGCGGATAATGCTGCTGCAACACCTGCAACGGATTATGCGTATGCTCAAAATTCAATGTGCATGGACTTTTTGGGTATATCCGAACATAATCATAGCGAAGCAGGTATGCACCTTGCCAGTTGGCAACCGGGTATTGTACAGGCTGCAGCAGCTACTAGTCCAACTTTTCTTGCCTTGCATGGAATGGAATGGGGAGTGATAAGCGATGGTGGCCATGTATTGGTGTATGGTGTGGATTCATTGATTGGATGGGAAAGCAATAACTATAATTTGTATGTTGCCAAAAGCGATTATTTGGGAACACCCGAAACAACAAGTTCTACGGGGCTTTTCAGATTGATTAATAAATTGAATAAGCTGGGAGACAATGCTTTTGCTTCATTAGCGCATCCTCAATCATCTGATTACAATAATATAGCAGGATCTCCTTTTAACGTAACTGCCGATAGTGCAATGAGAGGCTGTGCAGTGGAAAGTGGACCTGCGTTTTCTACCAGTACTACCTATAATGATAATCCAAGTTCGATGGGATATTTAAGTTATTATAACAAGATGCTTGCGAAAGGTTACCATATAGCGCCATTTATGGATCAGGATACACACAATACCAATTTTGGACGTGCAAATGACAATAGACTTTGTATATTATCTCCAACATTAACCAAACCTGATTTTTTTGCAGCATTAAAAAGCCGTCATTTTTATGCCACAGAAGATTGCGACACCAGAGTAAGTTTTATGTTGAACAATCAGCAAATGGGAAGCATCCTAAGTGGCAGTAATGTGCCCGGCATAAGTGTATATGCACTTGATCCTACAAACGCATCTTCAGTGCCATCTATAAAATTAATGTATGGCATTCCCGGTAGTAACATATTACCGGTACAAATTGCGTCTGCCAATGCTTATACATTAACCTATTCGGATTATACATTGGCAACCGGAGCAACCGGCTATTATTATGCGGATATTACGATAGCAGGCAACAGAACGATTTCAGCGCCGATATGGTATACAAAACTGGCAAGTAATCCAACGCCTGTTACTTTATTAGCTTTTACTGCAACTTTAAATAATAACCGTACTGTTGATTTAAAATGGCGTACAACCAATGAAATCAATAATAAACTATTTGTTGTAGAGCGTTCATCTGATGGTGTTTCATTTACGGCAATTGCAACTGTAACTGCATTGGGTGAAATAGAAAATAATTATTTAGCTGTTGACTATAATCCTGCTAATGGAATTAATTATTACAGATTAAAACAAGTTGATAATAATGGCGGATTTGTTTATTCCAGAACAATAACGATTGATTTATCAAAAGAACAAATCAATGCATTTACCGTTCAGCCAAATCCTGTAACAGGTAATACAATCGGGTTGAATATTAATTCAAAAACTTCTGAAAAGCTTTCGGTAGTTATAAATGATGTGTCTGGAAGATTATTAACGCATACATATATTGATGTTGTAAAAGGCAATCAATCAACTGCTGTTAATGCACCATCCTTAAAATCAGGTGTGTATTATATTTCATTGAGTTGGAAAGAAGAGAAGATTACGCAGAAAATAGTTAAGCTATAAAAATTGTAGTAGACTAATTTATTCATCCTGCGCTGAAACATCGAAGGATGTGGTTAGTTCTATTTTACTTTCCTTTTGTACAATTATAATTATATACGCATTGATGTGTACCTACTTCACAGGTATTGCGCCCTTCGCCAAGGGTTATATATTTATTGTCGATGTGCATTTTATAATTGTCTCCTTCTTTTGTAATAGTACTATGCCCGGTAGTAGGATCAAAGCGTACCCAGCCTTGTCTCTTTAAATAAGCTTCCGGCCATGCATGTAACGGGTTGTCTCCATCAAAATCTACCACCATCCCAAATACAGACTTTGCAGGAATTTTATTAGCTCTTAGTAAGGCTACAAACAAATCGCTGAAATCAACACATTTT
>Ga0206875_1204_pt1 | contig 13118 bp, 14 predicted proteins | sample Alteio_BWOrgCont_9_FD_152616 | JGI IMG/M metagenome (GOLD analysis project Ga0206875, IMG submission 152616) | Enriched cells from forest soil in Barre Woods Harvard Forest LTER site, Petersham, Massachusetts, United States -... | ecosystem: Environmental > Terrestrial > Soil > Temperate forest > O... | reverse complement strand
TATCGATGGCCATTCCCGGGCCGATAAGACCGCTCCACCATTCGGCCGCATTGCTGTTGGCCGTCAGTGCATGGCATACCCAAACCACGTTGTCTCCCCGTTCATTGATGCGTCCGAACGTGTGATAAGCGATGGTGATTCCATTCAAAATGGTCCCTTCTTCCAGTACGAACGAGTGTTCGTATCGATAATAATGCATACAAATTGGTGCAAAGTAAGGCCGATTCGCCGTTAACTTTGTAAAAATATTATCAGATATGCTGATTGAATTGACCAGGATAGACGACGGTTTCGGTTTCGAAGCAAAGGACGCTGCCGGAAATATCGTGCGGATCGACGCGGGGACCCCATCCGGCGGAACGGACGCGGGCGCGCGCCCTATGCAATTGTTGCTGATGGGCTTAGGCGGTTGTAGCGGCATCGATATTGTAAGTATCCTCAAGAAACAAAAGCAACGCATCGACTCCTTCCATATCGAAATCGACGGGAAACGGCAAGAGGGCGCTCAACCCTCCCTGTGGGAATCGGTCGCCATCCGCTTCCTGCTGCGTGGCGACATAGAACCAGGTAAGGCACAGCGGGCCGTTGAATTGTCCATGGAAAAATATTGCTCCGTAGCGGAAACGCTGCGCCTCTCCGGAACCCGGCTCACATGGTCGGTGGCCGTGAACTAAAAACAAAAAAATCATGCACCCCATTACAAAAGCTATAAGAACCCGTGTCCCGCAGACCGGCGAAATGGAACACGCCTCGCCTCTGTTTCTCACCTCGAGCTTCACTTACGAGAACGCGGAAGATATGCGCGCCGCCTTCGCCGATGAGGTCGACGCCAACATTTACAGCCGCTTCAGCAATCCTAACGTCCAGGAATTCATAGACAGGGTTTGCGCGCTGGAAGGCGCAGAGGCGGGCTTTGCCACGGCTAGCGGCATGGCCGCCATCTTCGGCACATTTATGACCTTTCTCAAGGCCGGCGATCATCTGATTTCCTGCAGCTCCATCTTTGGCTCCACGCATTCCCTGATCACGAAGTACCTGGTGCGCTGGGGTATCACTTTTACGTATGCCGACGTGACGCAGCCCGACACCTGGGAGTCCCTGATCAGACCCAATACGCGCATGATCTTCCTGGAAACGCCCACCAATCCAGGTCTGGACATCATCGACCTGGAATGGGTCAGTGCCCTGGCGCGCCGCGCGGGCGTGCTCCTCGTCGTCGACAATTGCTTCGCCACGCCCATCGGCCAGACACCTATAGCCTATGGCGCTGACCTGGTCATTCATTCGGCCACCAAATGGATGGATGGACAGGGGCGCGTGTTGGGAGGCGTGGTTGTCGGGCGGGATGAGTTGATAAAAGATATCTATTTGCTTTGCCGGACTACGGGCCCCGCCCTGTCTCCCTTCAATGCGTGGGTCCTGAGCAAGAGCCTGGAAACCCTGGAGGTCCGCATGGATCGGCATGCTTCCAGCGCCCTGTCCATTGCCCAGGCTTTATCGGGTCACCCGCTGTTGAATTGGGTGCGTTATCCATTCCTGCCTTCTCATCCTCAATATGAGATCGCCCGGCGTCAGATGACGAACGGAGGCGGTGTATTGTGTTTCGAACTGGCGCGGGGGCTCGCGGGAGGCATCCGGTTTTTGGATTCCTTGGAATTGCTGAGCCTTACCGCCAACCTGGGGGATACGAGGAGTATTGCTTCGCACCCGGCTTCCACGACGCACGCGAAACTTTCCGAGATGGAAAGGCAGGCGGTGGGAATCACGCCGGGGTTGATCCGTATTTCGGTGGGGTTGGAACATCCTGACGATATTATGACGGACATCTTGCAAGCCTTGGAACAGAGCTAGTGGTCCCGCGCGACGCGCGCCTTTCGAGGCGTGCGTCGCGCGGGTTTTTAAAAAAATTTGGAGTATTCCACCGATCCGCCATACCTTTGGGGCAGTTCTTTTCACACATCTCTTATCAAGAAAGGCTGAGGGAAATGGCCCTTTGAAGCCTTGACAACCTGCTACCCGGACGCGAGTTTGGGGAAGTAAGGTGCCAACTCCATCCCGATGGACAATTCGGGACAGATAAGTCAGTGGCAATAGATTATAACATAGGGGTAATACCTTTATAAATCAAAAGCTCATCTGACTGGATGAGCTTTTTTTTTGCCCTCCCACGGCCGCTTGCGACCCTGATGGGCCGCCCGACTTGATAAGTGGTGTCCAAAAAATGTCTACAAACATGAAAGCGACAACCAAACTTTTGCAAAGCATCCCGGTCGACGAACTGACCGGCGCCATCGCCGTGCCCATTTATCAAACCTCCACCTTCGTCCAGGAAGCGCCGGGAGTGAACAAGGGCTACGACTATTCCCGCTCGGGCAACCCCACACGTCAGGCCCTGGAAACCATCGTGGCCGAACTCGAAGGTGGACAGGTAGGCCTTGCTTTTTCCAGCGGCCTCGCCGCCATCGATGCCGTGCTTCGTCTGCTCAGCAGCGGGGACGAAATCATCGCGGTGGATGATATCTATGGGGGTGCCTTCCGCCTCTTCGAAAAAGTGTACCGCAAATTCGGGGTCTCCGTACGTTATGTGGATACGACCGACCTTACTTCGGTCTTCGATGCCATTACACCGCGGACGCGTTTGATCTGGCTGGAAACACCCACCAATCCGACGTTGAAAATATCGGACATCGCGGCTATCGCGCGTCTGGCCCACGCCCACAACGTGTGTCTTTGCGTGGATAATACTTTTGCTTCACCCGCGGGTCAACTCCCTCTTTCGCTGGGAGCTGATATCGTCGTCCACAGCGCCACCAAGTACATAGGGGGCCACAGCGATGTCATTGCCGGCGTGGTCGTTACACGGACCCATGAGCTCGGCGAACAAATCAAGTTCTACCAGAATGCCTGTGGAGCGGTGTTAGGACCCTTCGACAGCTTTCTGCTGATCCGGGGAATCGAAACCCTCCACCTGCGGGTCCAGGCCCAAAGCCGTAGTGCTCAGGCCATTGCGGAGTTCCTTTCGGAACATCCGGGAATTTCACACGTGTATTATCCCGGCCTCCCTTCCCATCCGGGTCACAACATAGCCGCCGCCCAACAGCAAACCTTCGGGGGCGTAATCTCGTTTGTACTTAAGGAGGATTCGCTCGAGGCGGCTCAATCGTTCGTTACCCAAACCCGGTATTTCAACCTCGCCGAAAGCCTGGGCGGCGTGAAGAGCCTCATCGCCCACCCTGCAACCATGACCCACGCATCCGTTCCTGCGGATCGGCGTCGGGCAGCAGGCGTCGCGGATGGCCTGGTACGCCTTTCGGTGGGGCTGGAGGATGCATCCGACCTGATCGCCGATCTGGCTGCGGCCCTAGCGGCCGTGGAGCGTCCTTTAAAAAAGATAAAAACCATACAATAAAATGGCACAGAAGCAACTGATTATTGGTTTATTTGGATTTGGCGTAGTCGGCGAAGGCCTGTACAAGGTGCTTCAACAAACCGAGTCCCTGAAAGCTACCCTTAAGCGGGTCTGCATAAAAAACCCCGGCAAGAAGCGCCATGCCCCTGCCGCCCTATTCACCACCGATCGGGAAGACCTGCTCAACGACCCCGAAATCAACGTCATCGTGGAAGTCATCGACGACTCCGAGGCCGCTTTCGAAATCGTGTCCACTGCCCTCTTGAACGGCAAGGCCGTTGTCAGCGCCTCCAAGAAAATGATCGCCGAGCACCTTCCGGAGCTATTGGCCCTTCAACAGGAAACGGGGCAACCCTTTCTCTACGAATCCGCCGCTTGCGCCAGTATACCCGTCATCCGGAACCTGGAAGAATACTACGACAACGACCTGCTGCATTCCATCAAAGCCATCGTCAACGGCTCCACCAACTTCATCCTCACCAAAATGTTCGAGGAAAAGCTGGACTTCCGTCAGGCCTTGATCCTGGCCCAGCAGTTAGGCTTCGCCGAAAGCAACCCCTCTCTGGACATTGAGGGCTACGACGCCGTCAACAAGTGGTCCTTCCTCCTGACCCATGCCTATGGCACCGTCGTCCATCCTTCTGAATTGGTCTTCACCGGCATACAACACATCCAACCCGGGGACGCCGTCGTAGCCCGTGAAAAAAACTATCAGATCAAACTCGTCGCCCAGGCCAAAAAGCTGTTGAGCGGCAAGGTAGCGGCCTTCGTCTTGCCCCAGTTCGTAAAGCCTGAAGACCACCTGTCCTTTGTAAAGAATGAATACAACGGGGTAGTCATCGAAAGCGGCTTCGCCGACAAGCAATTTTTTTATGGAAAGGGTGCGGGCAGTTTCCCCACCGCTTCCGCAGTCCTTTCCGATATCTCCGCCCTGCGCTACGAATATCGCTATGAGTATAAGAAGCTCTACCACCACCAGCCCCTGGAGCTCACCACCGATTTCCACATCAAAACCTACGTGAGCTTCGACGACTGGAAACATATCCCCAGGGACGACTTCAACTGGATCGAGGAATGGCATGCCGAATCCGAGCGCAAATACCTCGTCGGGGTAATTCCTTTCTCCCGCCTGCGGGAGGGTTCCTGGTGGAAGGAAAACAACGTCTCCCTGATCCTGGCCCCCGACCCCATTATCGAGGACGTGGAAGTCAGGCAGTTGAAGAAGAAAAGCCTCGAGTTGGCAGGGATCGTCTAGGCCTTGGTCACTTTCGCAAAAAACCTTATTTTTGCTGCCCCCGTCAGGGGTTTGGAGAGATGCCTGAGTGGCCGAAAGGAACGGTTTGCTAAACCGTCGTACGCCTTTAAAGTGTACCGAGGGTTCGAATCCCTCTCTCTCCGCCAACACGCCAGCACCAGCGCTGCCGACAAAGTCGGCAGCGTTTTTTGTTTCCGACGGCGTGGCGAACTTGTTCGCCTAAGCCGGAGGAAGCAAAAAACGGCGCCCGAAGGGCGGCGCTGGGGCGGGTGAGTTGAAGCCTCCACCCATAGGGATCACCGTAGCCGCGCCCCGCGCGGCGGAGGTAATCCCTCTCTCTCCGCTGCAACTATCGTCAATTAATTTCAAAGCCTGTAAAACGTCGTGTTTACGGGCTTAGCAACGGTGTGCCAATCGAGACTGTTTCAAAAATATTAGGTCATACCAACCTAAAGACGACGCAGCACTATGCTAAGATTTTGGACCTGAAAGTGAGCCAGGACATGAAGGCCCTGCGGGAGAAATTGAGTACAGATACGCCCATCCTTTCCAGTTAAACCGTGTGCCACGCTTTCACGGCAAGATGTACAAATGTGACACCCTGTGTCCCATTTGATCTTGGATTTGCCTCCGAAGTCGGCAAATCAATTCACTAACAGCCTGTAGAGATGTCCACGGCACCGACAGTGGAATAAGCGATCGCGGCCGGTCAGCCACAGAATAAAGCCCAGCTCCAGCCACGGCCATGATGATACGCAGTGACCACGTAATTGCTGTAAACTAGTTTTAAATTTAATACCTCGATGGGCAATTATGTGGTCGGTGCGTATAAAAAAACGTAGATTTGAAATTGAATAATATGAGTATGTCAAGCTTTCAATATTGGTCAAACAAAGTCCAACCGTGGGAATAAATTGAAAATAGGTTTCGGACTGACTTTGGAGGTTCGCATCATAAAATGGCAGAATTGGTTCAGCATATTCGGACATCGGCGCTAGCCACAAGGCTATACGGATATTCTTCTATGGACAAGCTTGTCGTAAGCATATATGAAACAATCGATCCACGAAAGGAAACTCTACACATTAAATACGATTTGAATACCTATCAATGGCACTTTCAATATTTCGCAAAGCCCTTCGAGGAAGCCGAGTTTGTAAGAACTTACCCTGGCGATAAAGGAATAGAAAAATTCGACAATTTTGTGGAGATGATTCGATGGTAGAAATTGAATCTTTGCTAATCAATTGATTATCTATTATTTACGGATTCAAATAAGATGTGAAGAAATGCCAAATTGTTTAATCAAAGTTAGAAAATAATTAAATTTGCATAAACAAGTCGTACAAATGTCAAAGGCTATAGACAAGGAAATGTTCGCCTACTTTATGCAGCTCAACGACGCTGAAAAGAAGTCTGTTGTCGAGCTTCTAAAAGCTTTTATGAAGGGACGCAAAGGTCAATCCGAACGCATTTCCATCGAGCAATACAATAAAGATATTGATGAGGCAATGGAGCAGGCCAGCAAAGGAGAATATACCACCTTTGAAGACCTGGAAAAGGAAATGCAGTCATGGTAAAGAAAAAGCCGAAGATTGTCATTCCTACCCTCCCCAAAAGTCAGCTAAAAGAAGCCTACGAATTCATCAAGTTTGACTCCCCCAAAAACGCTGAGAAAGTTAGATCTAAAATTTTGTCGGCAATCAAGGAATTGGCGGATTATCCGGAAAGGTACTCCCCGGACAAATATCGAATGAACAACGACGGCACTTTTAGGGCATTTGAAATCTACAAATACCGTATAAGCTACCACGTTTCCCCCGACCAGATCACCATTGTGAGGGTCCTCCATACCAAAAGGGAACCCAAGACCTATTAAGAAAACTACCTACCTTCATAGGGATAAGAATTGCCCCTGCCACCAACTGGAACGCGATGGAGGCCACATGGAAACAGGCAAATTGAAATAATTGACAATCAAGGCGGTAGCGAGAAAGTTCAAAAGCCTCTCTCTCCGCCAGAGATAATCCCTTTATTTCCCCGAAGTAGGATAATTTATCCCAGGTCCAAAGAAACACTCGTAGGAACTAATTTTTCCATCTTTCAGTATAAAATAATCGCAGTTCCGAAATAATTTGCCTTCCGTATTATAACCATTGATGATTACAAAGACAGCATCTCCGTTCATGATCAGTTGTTGCACATCAACCGTTTTGAACTTGCCCGCGTTGGGCCAGCACCTTTCCTTAACGGCATTTATTTTGATATGATCGTCGAGCGGGCTGGAGAAAGTGAACCCGTCTGCGAGAATTTGCGTCATCGAATTCCAATCCTTTTGCTCCCAAGCGGTATACCATGCCTTGATGATTTTTCCGTTTGGTGTATTTTCGAGTCCAGCTGTCTGGCCCGTAATAGTCTGGGCGAATCCTTCCTGGCAGGATAGGATAAGCCATACAAAAAGAACTTTGCCGAGTAGATTACTCATTTTCATGATTTTTTAGTTTTATGTGTGATGCGCTCAAAATACTTTCGGATGGTCATATCGAGAATGGGTAGTTTATTAAAATAGGGGTTTCCATGAAGATCCATCAGGATGCGAAGGGCCTTGTCGTTTTGGTGATTGTACTGCAATGCCACTGCATAATTTACCTCGGCAAACGGGCTGGGGTAGACTTTTAAGAGCGCATCATAATATCTGCAGATGGCTCCCCAGTCAGTATCTTCAAATTTGCGCGCAGCGCAGTGTACCCAGGCGATAGCGGCTTCAAGGTGGTAGGGTGAAAAGACAACATCTTCCGATTCGGTCAATAAAAAGCCGGCAAGCTGTATTAATGATTGGTCCCAGAGCGCCCGGTCCTGGTACTCCAGTTCAATGGCATTGCCTTTCGCGTCAAAGCGGCTATCGAACCGGGCGACATTAAGCAACATGAGTGCCTGTAGCGCTTTGGTCTCCGGATTGCACAACGGACTGTCATACAAAAATTTATTGAGCATAAGCGCATCTTCGCACATACTCTTTCCCTGGCTTATTTTGTCGCCTGATTGCTTGTAGCCTTCATTAAACAGGAGGTAGATTATCTTATGCATGACCGGAAGCCGCTCCATTGAATAACCATAGGGCCTGTCGGATGAGATCAATGACCCGCTTCTTATTTTTTGCCTTGCGCGGTACAGCATTTTTTCAATAGCATCCGGTTCCACTCCAAACTGCAGGGCAATATTTTCAACCTTGAGATTGGCGACATATTTAAGGGCCAGCACAATTTGCGTCTTGGGGGTCATATGGGGATGACAGCAAGCCATCAGCATCCGCAATTGTGCATCTTTGAAACCATCCTCGGAAATTTCGTCCACTGCTACCGATGCCGTTTTGGCCAGGGATAGATCTGCATTTCTGGCATTTTTTTTAAGCAGATTGATGGATTTGTTCTTGCAGGTCTGATAGAGCCACCCGGAAGGATTTTCGGGTATGCCCGTCTTTGGCCAGTGTAATGCAGCCGCCGCAAAGGTTTCCTGCACAATATCTTCTGCCCAATCAATAGACAAGAGCGGGAAACCCTGCAACATCAGCGAGATCAGCTGACCGAATTTTTCTTTATACAAAATTTCAATACGCTTCTCAAATTCATTCATTATTCGCACTATATATGGTGGCAATCGGGCGGACCTCTCTCACAGCCAGGCCGCTTTGTACCAGCGGGCAGGTCTGGGCAATGGCGGCAGCCTGTTCAATATTTTCCGCCCAGATAATATCATAACCCGATATCCCTTCGCGGGCCTCGATAAAGGGGCCATCGGAAAGAATTTGGTCCTTGCTCACATATTTGCCTTTTACCAACAGGGGTTCCCCTTTGATATAGTTGCCGGTTTCGATTAGGGAGTCAACCCACTTGAGCATCATAGGCATGTTAGCAAATCGTTCTTCATCAGTCATTTTGCGGATCTTGGCCAAATCCTCCCTTACAATCAGCATAAATTTTTCCATCATTACTCTTTTAATAAAAAGACAACATTTCCGCCAAAAACCGGACATGGGGCGCAAAATAAAAAATCCGCAAACCCTTTACCTTTTAATAATCAATTCCTTATCTAATAACCGCCGGCCAGAATTACCATCATGAGTAGGTAAATAAATAACAGGTCGCATGGAAGCATACGAAAGTATTTTGTCGTAAGTCGCCTTGGAGTCGGCGAAATTCTCATTAACGCCCGCTAATTCCCCGGTCAATACCTGCTCCTGCTTATAAGAAGTATCGCCGGCAAAAAAAATATCAACGTCGTCGGTCTTAAAAATGATGGAACTATGCCCGTTCGTATGCCCAGGAGTGGGTACATACAGTAAATCCCCGGCGTTTGTAATTGGGTAGGCTTTCTCATAGACTTCGATTCTGTCATTTTGATAATTGACCAGGTTAGGTTTAAACCATAATGGGTAGGTGGTAGGTAAATTAAATGAAGGATGTTCATACTCGAATTGATTGACGATAATTTCTGTTTTTGGGAAAAACTTCAACCCATCGGTATGGTCCAAATGAAGGTGGGTAAGCGCTACGAGGCCTATGTCGCCGGTCTTTAGGTTTATTTCTGAAAGCTGACGGTCAAGCTCGTCTTTCTGTTCGATATTGAATTTAGACGTGTGCTGAAACAGGTACTTGGAATAAGCACTTTCACCCGCCAGATGTTTCTTTAAGTCTTTCACGGCCGTAATTTCCCCGGTGTCGATGGCAATAATGCCTTCCGGATGTTCGATGATCCAAACCCAGATCGGCATATATTCTGTATAGTGCCCGTCTAAAAGAATATTGAGTTTAGCAAAAGCGCCGGCCCCCCTTTTTGCCCTGAAAGCCGTTTTTACGGCTACCATGCCTGTACATAATCCGTGTACCTTTACATCTTTCCCTTTTACCTTGACCGTAGTGGTTACATTTTGATAGCGCTCCATTTTTTAATTTTTATGATATACATGAAATTCGCTTTCCAGAAAAATAAAAAGGCATTAGAAATTTTCATGGTCCACAAAATTTAACCTAAGTTATGGTAATGAAGTCTATACGCGTATTAATTATCCTTGTTTTCAGTGCGTCAATATGCTCGGCGCAGGAAAATCGGGGGGCCGCAATACCCTGGAAAACCTACGAGGCAGAGCAGATGCATACGACTGGAATTGTTTTGGGTCCAAAATACGACCCATACCAGGTCGAGACAGAATCATCCGGGCAAAAATGCGTCAAGATGGAGGCTAAGGGACAGTATATTGAATTCGTATCGACCATAAATGCCAAAAGTATAGTTATACGTTTTAGTCTTCCTGATAACGATAACGGCAATGGCACGAAATCTACACTTGGCGTCAAAATAAACGGAAAGCTTGTACAGCAACATAGAATATCATCGCATTACTCGTGGCTATATGGAAAATATCCATTTACCAACAATCCGGCCGCAGGAACACCAAGGCATTTTTATGATGAACTTAGGCTAACGGGTTTCCAAATAGCAAAGGGCGACATTATTCGTATTGAACGGGATGATAATATCGATGATGATGCCGGTTATTGTATAATAGACCTGGTTGATCTTGAAAACCCGGCGCCACCGTTGAAGGCGCCGGTCAATTCATTATCGATTGCCGATAAAAGCTTTCTTGGAGATCACTTTACCGATGACTATACCGAAGCGTTCAAGAACTGCATAGCCAAGGCGGTGAAAACAGGGAAAACTGTCTGGATACCGGCTGGAACGTTCAAAATTACGGGGGATATCATTTTGCCGGCAAATGTGACCGTCCAGGGTGCCGGCATGTGGTACACGCAATTGGTTGGCGATGACTCGTTGTATACCAATGCAAACAGACGGGTAAGATTGAAGGGAGATGGCAGCAATATCCATCTTGCTGATTTTGCCATTATCGGTAAATTGAATTACAGAACTGATAAAGAAAGCAATGACGGTATCGTTGGATCGTTCGGAATAAATTCAACTATCTCCCGCATTTGGATAGAACATACTAAAGTCGGAATGTGGATACAAAACTCCATGAACTTGAAAATTACGGGATGTCGCATGAGAAATACAATGGCCGACGGTATCAACTTTTGTGTCGGCATGGCTCACTCGACCATTGAAAATTGTACTGCCCGGGGAACCGGGGACGACTGCTTTGCAATTTGGCCCACTGTATCCCAGGTTATAAAACAAGAATTCTCGCCGGGACATAATCTTGTCATCCACTGTTCGGGTGCACTGCCTTATCTCGCAAACGGTGCGGCGATTTACGGAGGAGACAGCAATGAAGTAAGAGATTGTTCATTTAGCGACATCTCGCAAGGTTCGGCTATTCTCGTCAGCACCACCTTTCCAACCGAAAGTAAAGACAAAAGCATCAATAATAATTTTAGTGGCACAACCATAATCGAAGACTGTGATATAAAGACCAGTGGTGGCTTCGATCACGAGTGGGGCTGGCGTGCCGCGGTAGAGTTATGCCTGGATAAACGAAACATTGCCGGAATTGAGATAAGCAATGTAAATATCGGGAACAGCTTGTCTAACGGATTAAGTGTGATTGCCAAAACTGAGACAGGTGCATTATCCAACGCAATCCTGCAAAATGTGACCATTTCAAACTATGGGATTGGCGTACAAGGTAAACATGGCCTATTTATTTCCAGTGAGGCACATGGCAGTCTGGCAATTAAAAAATCGAATATCCCTGATATTAAGAATGAATCCGAGAGCTTCAGTATTCAGAAATAGCACTACTTTGAATGATAAACGGCGGCAAATTCCTTAACAAAATCATTCAGTTTGGTATCCCCCCAAACTTTGGGATTATACCGTTTAAAATCTTCAAATAATATTCCGCTATCGATGGCCCTGCCCATTTCCACGTAAACACCCGCAATTGCGGCTGACATACCTGCGCCGGTCAAGCCCGCAAAGGTTTCTTCATCACTGAATCGTACCCAGGGTAACCCCGGCTTATCAATGGAAGCTCCCAGTATTTTAACGATTTCGGAAATTTCACGTTCGTCACTCACCACGTAACGGTGACTTTTGCCCACAAATGAGCTTTGCAATTCCTGAACCGCTGCTGCTGCGATATCTCTGGGATGCACCATAACCAGCCTGGTTTTTTCTCCGTAATTACTACCCATTATGCTCATTTTACGAATCATCCCCATATCAAAGAAGAAATTGATATAGAAAATACCAGCCCGCAGGTGTTTGACGGAGACCGCATCCAAGGTATTCAGTGCTTGTTCCACATCATATAGCCCTGCGATAGGCCCGGTGCCGTCTTCCAGGTGGGCACCGATACTACTTAAATTAACAACGCGTTCGACTCCCGATGCCTTGATGGCTTCCAGATAATTCTTACCCGTCCGGGCAATATACTGTCTGTAATTGCCGACTTCCCAATTTGGTGGCACCATCGTATAAACCGCATCCGCGCCTGCAAGGGAGCGGGTAAGGAATCCGACGTCTGAAACGGACCCGATGGCAGCCTTTGCTCCCATGGCGGCGATCGGGGTTGACTTTTGGGGGTCGCTGCTGATGATGGTGACTTCATGGCCATTGGTAATCAGCATTTCTGCGAGCGGTTTGCTAATATTTCCAATAGAGCCCGTTACTGTGATTTTCATTTGTGCTTGTTTAATTTGAAAGGCAAAGTTACCTTTACACATACTTTAATACAAGTACCTACCCCAAAGTAAGTGACCATGGCCAAAGTAAAACAGTCATCGACCCGGAACCAAAACAAAGGCATTGCAGAAATGACTTGCCCGATCACATACGTTATGAATAAGATCGGAGGTCATTGGAAGTCTATCATTCTATACTACCTGATAAGCGGCCCGAAACGGTATAGCGAACTCAGGCGGGCTATCCCGGCCATCACTGAAAAAATGCTAGCCCAGCACTTGAAGCAATTGCGGGAAGACAACCTGATCAACAGGAAGGTAATACAGGAGATGCCGCCGATTACCATTTACAGTCTGACCCCTTCCGGAAAAAGACTGGGACCCGTCCTTTTGGCTATGGCAGATTGGGCGATAAAGGATAGTAAGTTGTATGAGAATTTAAAAGCGGGGCAACATTGAATGGTCATTTACAACCTTCCCAACGATTTCAACTTGGCCGAAGAGCAGGACAAGCCGGTGATCATACGCTCCCACCAGTCAACCATTTTTGTGGAGATGTGCCATAAATTTTTAAAAACTTGCGCTTGAAGGTTGAAACGCTGGTATTACACAAAAATGCCAATTCATCCACCGAAATAGGGGTGGTTACATGGCTTTCCGCGGCCTTTCGGAATTGCATGTCTTCGTTATCCTTGGCTATCACAGACAAGGATTGCAGTTTCTTAGGGTCGGTATGAAGCAGGTATAATAATAGTTCCTCCAGTTTAAGTTGCTTAAACTTATCAGAGAATTTAGATGGTGATTTTAA
>Ga0206875_1203_pt1 | contig 13177 bp, 7 predicted proteins | sample Alteio_BWOrgCont_9_FD_152616 | JGI IMG/M metagenome (GOLD analysis project Ga0206875, IMG submission 152616) | Enriched cells from forest soil in Barre Woods Harvard Forest LTER site, Petersham, Massachusetts, United States -... | ecosystem: Environmental > Terrestrial > Soil > Temperate forest > O... | reverse complement strand
ACCGGAACAACGTTCGGTACGTATCTGGCCACATGATAGAGTAGGAGATATTATTATACTCGGGTTGGTATTTGGTATTTTGGGCGCTAAAATATTTGATGATTTAGAAAACTGGAGTGAGTTTATACAGCATCCAATCGAAAGTCTTCTTTCGCCAAGCGGCTTAACATTTTATGGAGGTTTAATCTTTGCATCGGTAGCTATTTGCTGGTATGCTTATAAGCGTGGAATAAAATTAAAATTCCTGATCGATTCGGCCGCTCCTGCATTGATGATTGGTTATGCAATCGGTCGCATTGGTTGCCAGGTAGCGGGTGACGGCGATTGGGGAATTTATAACAGTGCATATATAACCGATCCAGTTACGGCAAAAGTAGTACCCGTAGATGATGCCGGATATCAAAAACAAATCAATCGGTTTTCTACTTATTTTTTAGATGGACGGGTAACCGATTCGGGGTCTGTCGTTTCAGTAGGAGTAACGGACAGGATTGCCGATAAGCTTGAAAATATTCCACATAAAGCCTATAAAGCACCTTCTTTTGTACCAAGGTGGATGGTTGCTTATAATTATCCGCAGAATGTAAACAAAGATGGCATTCGTATAGAAGGCTGTACAGATGAGCATAACAGAGTATTACCGGTGCCGGTTTTTCCTACACCGTTTTACGAAACCATTGCCTGTACATTGCTCTTCCTCTTCCTTTGGGCTATTCGTAAAAAAATAAAAGTGCCGGGTGTTGTTTTCGCAATTTATCTAATTTTAAACGGGATAGAACGCTTTATTGTAGAGACAATCCGTGTAAATATTAAGTATCATATTTTTGGGTTTAACCCAAGTCAGGCTGAAGTAATTTCATTTTTGCTTGTGTTTACAGGTATGCTAATGCTTATCCTTTTCAACAGGCAAGCATCTGGTACTGTAAATGACAGCAAAACAAAATTAAAAGTGGTGGAATAAATTGTAAAGAACTTTTGAAGCGTGATTGCTGCTGGTAATTCGCCACTTAATTTTACATTTGTAATTATCAATTATACATCCGATAGCTATCGGATTTCAAATTATCAATTAATAAGCTATGCCTTCTTTTGATTTTGCCAGCAAAGTAGATCCGCAAACATTAGACAATGCGATCAATACTGTAAAAAAAGAAATCACCAACCGGTTTGATTTTAAAGATTCTCATGTAGTAATAGAACTAAATAAAAAAGATTTTAAAGTAAACCTGGAAGCGGATAGTGAAATGAAACTAAGTCAGATGATTGATGTAATGTTGAGCCGCAGCATGAAGCAAGGTTTAGCTGCAGAAATATACGACATTAGCAAGGAGCCGTATCAAAGTGGCAAAGTTGTAAAACAGGAAGTGATAGTACGAAACGGCATTAAACAGGAAGATGCCAAGAAAATAGTAAAGCTGATAAAAGACAGCGGCTTAAAAGTGCAGGTAGCTATAATGGATGATATTATCCGGGTAACCGGTAAAAAAATTGATGATTTGCAGGATGTAATCCAGGCGTCCAAAAGCTGGAATATCGGCATTGCTTTACAACAGACAAACATGAAATCTTAATTGATAATTGGGTAATGGATAAATGATAATATTTGACACATGCAGTTTGTTATTGCGCATAAAGCCCTGGGATTAGTTGATTATCCATTTTTAAGTAACAAATTATCCATTATTTCCCTATATTTGCACTCTTAAAAAATCAGCATGGCAAAATCCATGCACAAAACATAGAAAATCATGAAAAAAGGTTTGCACCCAGATCAGTACCGTTTAGTTGTTTTCAGAGACATGAGTAACGGCACTCAATTCTTAAGCCGTTCTACAGCTTATACAAAGGAAACAGTAAAATATGAAGATGGTAACGAATATCCGGTAGTAAAGCTGGAGATTTCAAATACATCGCACCCGTTTTATACCGGTAAAAATGTATTGGTAGATACTGCAGGTCGTATCGACAAGTTCAAAAAACGTTACGAAAAGAAAGCTTAATCACTTTCATTCGTGCTTAATAAATTACAGTCCTCTATTTTTAGAGGACTGTTTTATTATATACATTTATCGATTTGATTGACACGATTAAAGGAGTAGCAAGATTGCCGAAATTATAGGTACTGTTAATTTAGTAAAAATGAGTGCAGGTTTTAATGCACATCCATTAATTGAATATCAAAATAGAGTATTGCATTTGGAGGAATTGATGCATATCCCGTACAACCATAGGCATAAGCCGATGGGATTATTAATTTTATATGGCCACCTTTTTTTATGTAGGGTATTCCTATTTGCCAACCTGCTATTACACTATTAAGCGGAAAACTTATAGTACTATCTTCTTTGTCGAAAACTGTTCCATTCAGTAAAGAACCGGTATATCTTACCGATACAATGGAATTAAGATTTGGCACAGCTCCAGTGCCTGGTGTAATTACCTGATAGTATAATCCAAAAGTATCTTTTACGGCGGTGATCGTATCTTTTTGACAAAAGGCACGCATGGTAGAATCTTCTGAAGCCGGTGATACATCTGTACAGGGAGTGTAACCAGAATTATTTTTGGCACAGGATAACAGAAGAATGGATATGGCAGCTAATGCGGTTGCTATTTTTTTCATTGTGTTTTTAGTAGATAATTTTTCAAAAATACTATAAATTAAGTGTGTAACAGATAGAAATTTTTAAATGGATATGCTAAAAAAAACATCCGTCCTGATTCAATTTGAACCGGACGGATGTTATTGAGTTTGAGTTGATATTAATTATTGTTTTATAAGTGTTAATTGAGTATTCAATGTATCTCCTTTAATAGCCACATGATACATGCCGCTTGCCAAATTACTAATTGTTATATGAATAACGGTATTGCCTGCACTTACCAATACCGTATTTTGCAGCAATATTTTTCCTGCATTGTCCAACAGTTTATAGTGTATGGTTTGAGCTTTGTCTGTATATAGGCGTATGCTTGCATTGTGGGTAGCAGGATTAGGGTAAATGCTTACTTTAGTTGTGCCTGTATTGTTTTGCAATGGCATAATTGCACTGTAACCAACAGTACCATCATTATCGGTTTGTTTAATACGGTATAGTGTGTTGCCGGTTACTGTTTCCTTACCTGTAAAGGAATAACTGTTTGTGCCGTTGCCGATGCTTTTAATACTGCCGATGGTAGTATAGTTATTGCCATTCGTAGATTTTTGAATCTGGTAGTCTGCTGCATTTTGTTCATTTACCTCCCAGCTAATCACTGCTTCTTTATTACTGTTAAGTTGTGCTGATAGGTTGATCCAGGTAACGGGCAATGGGGTAGTAGGCGTGGTAACCAGGAAGCCGCTAAAACTGCTTACATCAAAGCTTACTTCCCAACGGTTGCCGGTACTGTTCCATACAATATTGTTATCGTCCGGGTCGATGATAATTGAGCCTTCGGAATAGCTATCCGGCAGCCCTGTATAATTGTTGGTAGTGCCGCTGTACTTTGCAATGCGGAGGTTGCCGATACCTATGTTGTCGCTACTGCCGGTTGGCAATTTCAGCCCTGTAGTTGCAGCATTATAAGCATCAAAATCAGCTTGCGTAAAATACAAGGTAACCGTAGCCGTAGATGCATTTGCATTACTGGCCGGCGTAATTTGATAATGGCGTGGAGCATACGAGTATCCCATATAAGTTGGCACGCTGCTTTCTACCCATACATAAGCCGTGGTGCTGCCTGCAATCGGGCTGCTGCCGTTGGATACTATTTTAGCAATTATATGTTTGCAATCCCTGCTATAATAGGTAGCTGTATTGTCAGATTGTACAAAAGTTACAGAGTCGTTTGTTTTTGCAAGGCTATCTGTTGGATAGGTTTCGCCACTATATTCATAGGCACCCATGTCGATTGTACCGTTAATACGGTTGTTGCCGGCCAGGTCAATACTGCCTACGATTGAGGTGATGCCTGTTGCATTTCCCATATTGATAACCGGGCTGCAGGGCAGCAATCTCAGGTTGCCATTGGCTGCATCTACGAATAAAGGGTCAATGCTGCCATCCACACCATTATTAAAAGCCGCCTTACCCTGTACCAGGCTGTAACTAATAGCTGGCAGGCCAACAGCATTGGTGATGCCTGTGCCATTGCCATAAAGAATGCAGTTTCTTATTTTTACTGAAGTATTAGATTGCGGTGAAATATTTATACCCGTAGTATTATTGGAGAAACTACAATTATAAATAAGTATTGTTTTGCCGCTGGCTGTACTACGATTATAGATGGCAGTCCCCGCATTACCCGAAAAACTACAGTTAGTAATGGTTACTGCACCTGTAGTATTATTATATATACCTGCACCATTGGATGATGTTGATGTATTACCGGTGAATAGGCAATTAACGACAGAAGTAGCCGTAGCTGCTGCACTGAAAAAATTATATATCCCGCCGCCCTGTGTACCACTGTTACCGGAAAATATACAACTAGCTACAAAAGGAGAAACATTATTATTAATCATTCCACCGCCTGTTGCATTGGAGCCTCCTGTTATAAAAAATCCATTCAATACTGCTGCATTCGTTAAGCCATTATTGTTATTACTGATAACCGCTGCGTTATTGCCTTTCAGGATACTGCTATCTGCGGCGGCAGTACCGATGATACGGTCTGCAAGGCCGGCTTCTGTACCTTTAAAGCTGCCGTAAATTTTCACCCCTTCCTTCATGGAGAAAGATTGATTGGCTAAAGGTTGGTAGATCCCTTTGGCTACAAATATACTATCCCGGGCTTTGGCAGTGCTTACTCCCTTCTCAAATGTTTTAAATGCGGTGGCCCATGTTTTGCCATCGTTTGCATCACTGCCATTGGTAATATCTACAAATATTTTTGGTGGCAAAATCACGGTAATATTTATAACCATAGTAGCTGTTGCCACACCGTCGCTTACCTGCACGGTAAATGCATCATCTCCTACATAATCAACTGCAGGCGTATAGGTAATTGTTCCGCCCGGTGTTATATCTGCACTGCCGGAGCTGGCTGTTGCCGAAGAAAAGATAACATTGCCATGGGATGGAGTGGTAACAAAAGACCATGTTTCTGTCTGGCCGTTGTCTATATCGCTTATATGTAATAGCGGTGCGATGCTTGTGGCTCCTGCATTCTGATAAACAATTAGTGTTTGCGGACTGGTATTTATAAAAACGGGTACCGTATTGGGGGGCGCACTAACGGTAACAGTAAACGAAACACTATTGCTGCTGCAGGTTCCATTGCTTACTTCCAGGTTGCCACTGTACTCAGCAACTGCTGCATTTGCCGGAACGGTAACTGCTATTGGAGATGAAGTTAAAGAAGCAGATGATACATTTGAAAAGCCTGCCGTTATTGCAGCGTCAGACCAGGAAATACTATAGTTTAACGGGCTGCCCGAGGTTGCAGTATATGGAAGGTTGGCAGTTGTTGTGCCGGAAGTTACATCAGGGTTTGTGCCTAAGGTAATGCTAACTGCAGCAGGTTCTCCAACTGTAAAATTCTTATTGGACTTACATCCATTGGCATCCGTTACAGTACAACTATAATTGCCGGCAGCAAGCTCCGAAGCATTAGCTGTTGTTGCGCCATTAGACCATAAATATGTATAAGGAACTGTTCCACCGCTGGCAATTATCCTTGCACTACCATCGCTACCTCCTTTACAGGTGACGTTATTAATTGTGCCCTTGCCTGTAGTAAACGCAGGTGGTTCAGTAACAGTAAATTTTGATGAAGTAATTGAGCAACCTTTACTATCTGTTACTTTTACAGAATACTGACCTGCATGAAGATCTGAAGCCGTAGCTGCACTTCCTCCTCTCGGACTCCATGTATAAGTATAAGGCGCTGTTCCGCCACTGGCGCTTACCGTGAGGCTCCCGGTACTAAAATCATTGCAGGTTACGTTAGTGACTGAAGTTTGTGATACTGATACATTATTTACAGTAACATTAATAGTTGTGCTTGCAGTAGCAGTGCCATCGCTCACCTGAACTGTAAATGCATCGGTTCCCGAATAACCTGCTGCCGGGGTATAGGTTAAACCTGTTGGTGTTAATGTACTGCCGGTAGATGTTGTTGTATAAGATGCCGATACCGTACCATTGGATGCTGCAGAAGTTACGGTCAAGGTTTCTGTCTGACCGGTATTTGCATCATTTACTTTTAATAGATCATTGATACTTGTTGCGCCTGTATTCTGGCAAACTGATAATGTTTGCGGGCTGCCGTTTGCAAATGATGGGGCAACATTTGGCCAGGTAATAATAATTTCTCCGTTGCCTGACTGAAAACCCTGTGTGTGTTCAACATCGGTAACAAAAGTGGCATCAGTAAAGGAAGAGCCTCCGCCTCCGCCGGCAAAACCACCACCGCCACCACCATAATAGCCTCCTCCGCCACCACCTGGGCCGTTAAACGATGTGTTTGCATCTCCACCTACACCCAATGAGCCGGCACTTCCCGGAAAACTACCTCCAGGGTTCGCTCCGGCACCACCAGCAGCCTGAGTGCCCCCCTGAGCTGCCTGATTATCTCCGGCACCTCCGCCGGCACCTCCTGTCAAACCTCCTCCAACTCCACCCTGATTGTTACCACCACCACCACCACCTGCTACTATTACCCTTTTTGTAAGTGCAGTGCCGTCAATGCGAATATCTGAAGCGCCACCGCCTTTTCTATTCGAATTCCCATTTCCACCACCATTAAAACCGGCTTGTCCGCCAACGTTTATGTATAAGGTTTGGCCTGCTGTAATGCTTAAAGTGGCCTGTACACGACCGCCTTTGCCACCGGCAGGGTTTCCCTGTGCGCCTTTTACATCTACCGATATACTTGTTATACCGTTGGGAACAACAACTGTTTGTGTACCTCCGGTATAGCTATAAGTAGTAGTCTGGCAAAAACTTGTCATGCTAAATATCATTAGCACTGCCCAAGGCAATAAGCTTCGGAGGATTGGTAATTTTTTATTCCAACTGCTTCCATTGGTGTTATTGGCTACTGTTGGATAAACACTTAATTGTTGGTCAATTTCTAATGAATGCTTCATGGTATGGATATGTTGTTTTTTAATGATGTAAGGTTGCCAACTCTGAGCATGTTCCATTGAATTATTAAAGTGTTGGCAACCTTATTTAAAGTTGTTGTTTTATAGAAACAATAGCCTGTTAATGCTTCACTATTATTTTAAACGTTTCGCCGGTTTGTACTTTTAATAAATAAATACCCGAGTAAGCTGGGTATTACTGTTAAGTGCAGCCTGCAATAATTTTTGAGTTGATACTAAAGATTTCATTGTACTGGATTTTATTTATTATGAATGCTAAAAAATTGGCAGTTGAAAGATTGCACATAGACTTCTTTGTGCAAAACTGTTGAGAGGGAAACAGGGATTTGAAAACAGTCTCTAATAATTTTGAATTGGACGCTATAGGGTTCATCTGAATTTCCTTATAAAGATGTAACGGCTTATGTAACAGATTATTGTTTTAATTGCTATATTTTATAATAGATATGTATAAATTAATAGTTGATAAATGTTGATATGTTTTTTACTAGATAATTTTTTTTCTTTTAAAGAACTTTGGAGAAAACTGTTAGTACTTAAAAGAATATAGTTGAACATTAACGGGAGCCTGAGAATGCTTAAGTGAAAATGATCATGCCAGCCTGTTGATATGTATTGACAGATATACTTTGAGTTTGCTATCTTTGAGCGCATAAACAGCTACATTCCCATTTTAAACATTGCTCAAAATATACAGGATGCATTTTATCCGTTTACACAAACCCGTGATGCGGCAGATATGCGTATTGGTATTTTAACTATACGGGAAAAATGGGAGCGGCTCAATTTTAAAGAAGCCATTACAACACTGCGTTTACCAGGAATCCTTCATTCAGCAGAAACAAGAGTATTAAATCGGTTAGTAGATATCATACAGGTAAATGATTGGGCTATCCGTCAGGATTTTGAAATGATTACAAAAGGACGCCATTCTCAAATTATTTCATCTACCAACAAGACAATCCATCCTGAAAATATTTTTTTAGAAGAAGGCGCCAAAGTGGAGCATAGCATTATCAATGCATCTAACGGTCCGGTTTATATTGGCAAAAATGCGGAAGTAATGGAAGGCTGTATGATACGTGGCCCCTTTGCATTGGGCGAAGGCGCTGTAATTAAGATGGGCACTAAAATATATGGTGCTGTAAGTATCGGTCCGTACAGTATGGCCGGTGGGGAAATAAAAAATTCTGTTATCTTCGGGCACAGCAATAAAGCACACGATGGTTATTTGGGAGATAGTGTAATAGGTGAATGGTGCAACCTGGGTGCAGGTACTTCAAATTCCAATGTAAAAAATACGGCAGGTGATGTAAAACTTTGGGACAATGCCACGCAAACATTTCAATCTGCCGGAATAAAATGTGGTTTGATGATGGGAGATTATAGCCGGGCAGCCATCAATACTTCTTTTAATACAGGAACCGTTGTAGGAGTATGCTGTAATATTTTTGGCGATGGCTTTCCGCCAAAATATATACCCGATTTTACCTGGGGTGAAGAACGCTATAGGTTAGATAAAGCCTTGCAGGATATTGATAACTGGAAAAAATTAAAAGGCAAAAGAATCTCAGAAAGGGAGATCGAAATGTTGAAAACACTTTACAACAATAAATAAATATGAGAAAACAAATTGCAGCAGCAAACTGGAAAATGAACCTTACGCTTCAACAGGGAGAAGCGTTGATAGAAGCCCTGTCAAAAATACCGCATGACTTAAAAGACAATCAGGAAGCGGTTTTTGGTATACCATTCCCGTATCTTATTCCAATTAAAAATGCATTGGGCGGCAAAAAAAATGTTTTTATCGCTGCGCAAAACTGTTCCGATAAAAAATCAGGAGCTTATACCGGAGAAACCAGCGCTGAAATGTTGCAAAGCATTGGTATCAGTTATGTAATACTGGGGCATAGCGAACGTCGTGAATATTTTAATGAAAGCAATGAATTATTAAGCAAGAAAGTGAATATCTGTTTAGAGAATGAATTGAAACCAATTTTTTGTTGCGGCGAAGCTTTAGCAGTAAGAGAAGCCAACACACAAAATGAATTTGTAGAAATACAATTAAAAGAAAGTTTATTTCATTTATCAGCAGAGCAAATAAAAGGTTTTGTAATTGCATATGAACCAATATGGGCAATCGGTACCGGCAAAACAGCCAGCAGCGCACAAGCGCAGGAAATGCATGCGCATATACGCAGTGTATTTGCAACTCAATATGGTGCTGATATTGCCAACAGTATCTCTATCTTATACGGAGGAAGCGTAAAAGCTGCAAATGCAAAAGAAATCTTCGGACAACCGGATGTAGATGGAGGCTTAGTAGGCGGCGCATCTTTGATAGCAGAAGAATTTGCTGCTATCATCAACGGGTTAAAATAATTTGTAACAGGTAATGGAGGCGATTACATCAAATCCATTGCCAATGCAAAAAAAGTGCATACAAACGGTAATACCATAGAGCAGTATCCGCCACCAACTGCGTAAACGCCGAAAAATGCTGCGATTGAAAGGAAAAATAGTACCCAATATAAAGCGGTCGATTTTTTTGTTGTCTCTGCCATCTTGAAAGAATTTTGACAAAAATAGTATAAAACAAACAAAATACTATTTGCTATAAAGTTTTTTACTGATAAATTTGGGCTGAATTGAATTAATGTGTGAAATTTACACATTCAACGATTGGCTCAATTTTCACTTACGCTATAAGACACAAAAGATGATATTGAATTTTTATGTTCGTTTCTACACACGTTTTGGCGAAGCATTATATGTTTCAGGAACCGGTAAAACACTAGGAAAACCTGCCCCGATATTATTGGAATATTATAATGATGAGTTTTGGCATGGACAGATAGAACTGGATGCGGCTGATTTAGCGTTATCGCAAATTCAATATAAATACACCTTTAAAGATGCTACAGGATACGAAGTAGTAGAATGGGGCGATGACCGCATTATTAATCTGGAACAAAATAAAGAAGGAGAATTAACATTAATTGATACCTGGAATCATGCCGGCCAAATCGGGAATGCCTTTTTTACTAAACCCTTCCAGGAAGTTTTATTAAAGAACACTACAGCTAATGCTTCGCTTGCGATAAAAACATACACACACGAGTTTAGAGTAAAAGCACCTTTGCTTTCTGTTGATGAACAGCTCTGTATTGCAGGAAATAATAAAAGTTTAGGTTCATGGAAAACGGATAAGCCTTTGTTGCTTACAAAAAATGGCAACTGGCATTCTATAAAATTAAATATAGAAGCGGATGGCTTGCCATTGGTTTATAAATACGGCGTTTACAATACTAAAGAAAAAGCATTTAAATACTTTGAAGCCGGTGCTAATAAAAGAATCGCATTAAGTACAACCGGACAAATCACAATTGTACATGATGGCTTTGCGCAATTAGCTACAAATACGTGGAAAGGTGCCGGCGTAGCCATTCCTGTATTCAGTTTGCGCAGCAATCAAAGCACAGGCACGGGTGAGTTTACAGATATAAAACTATTGGTAGATTGGGCTAAAAAAACAGGATTGAAATTAATCCAGTTATTACCCATCAATGATACAACAGCTACACATACATGGGCTGATTCCTACCCGTATGCAGCTATTTCTACTTTCGCATTGCATCCTGCATATTTGAATATTGAAAAAGTAGTATCAAAAGCAAATGCAGATTTCTTCAAACCACACAAAGCAAAACAAAAAGAACTGAATAGTTTGCCGGATGTGGATTATGATACGGTAATCAACTTCAAGCTGGGCATCATTAAAGAAATTTATCAGTTACAAAAAGAAGCATTCTTAAAAGACAACGACTACAAAATTTTCTTTGAAGCCAATAAGCATTGGTTAGTGCCATATGCAGCATTTTGTTATTTAAGGGATAAATATAATACGGCAGATTTTGGGCGATGGGCATCTCATAGTAAATATGATTTAACCAGCATTGAAAAATTGGTAGCGCCAACGGAAAAGCAATACGATGAAATAGCTATCAACTATTTTATACAATATCATCTCCATTTGCAGTTGAAAGAATCAACAGACTATGCGCATGCAAATGGCATTGTAGTAAAAGGCGATTTGCCAATTGGTATTTATCGTTATAGTTGTGATGCCTGGGTTAATCCTGCATTGTATAATATGGATGCACAAGCCGGAGCGCCGCCGGATGATTTTGCAATTAAAGGACAAAACTGGGGTTTCCCAACTTACAATTGGGCAAATATGGAAGCCGATAATTTTGGCTGGTGGCATAGTCGTTTTGAGCAAATGAGTGTTTATTTTGATGCCTTCCGTATTGACCATATACTTGGCTTCTTTCGTATATGGAGTATTCCCTTAGATGCCGTGGAAGGACTATTGGGTAAATTTGATCCTGCTATTCCGGTTCATGTTCATGAGTTGTATAATAATGGTATTGCATACAACAACCATCGTTTTTGTAAGCCGTTTATTAATGATTATGTACTGCACGTAATTTTTGGAGAAGATACTGTTTGGGTAAAAGATTATTTCTTAAGCAGGCATGGTGATAATTACTATTTAAAAGAACAGTTCGATACGCAACGTAAAGTTGAAAAGCATTTTAATAATAAACCGGTTGAGGTAAAAGATAATAAAATTAAATACGGCTTATTCGATTTAATCAGCAACGTAATTCTTTTTGAAGAAGATGGTTCTAATGGCGAGCACTTCCATTTCAGGATTAATATGGAACATACGCTGTCTTATCAATTGTTGGATGACCATAGTAAATACCAACTTTCCAGACTGTATGTAAATTATTTTTACGAACGTCAGGATGGCTTGTGGGAAAAGAAAGCCATGCAAAAATTACCGGGCTTAAAACGCAGCACCAATATGTTGGTATGTGGCGAAGATTTAGGAATGGTGCCGCATTGCGTAGAAGATGTAATGAACAGGTTAAGCATATTAAGCCTTGAAATACAGCGTATGCCAAAGCAGGTTCAGAAAGAATTTGCACATCCAGCCGATGCGCCATACTTAAGTGTGATAACACCGTCAACACATGATATGAGTACATTGCGTGGCTGGTGGGAAGAAGATGCCGGTAAAACGCAACACTATTACAACAGTATCTTAAATCACTACGGCAAAGCTCCAATCTATTGTGAAGCATATCTCAATAAAGAAATCGTACAACAGCATTTGAATTCTCCGGCAATGTGGAGCATCTTTCAATTGCAGGATATTTTAGGGATTAGTGCAACACTTCGTCGTCAAAATCCAAACGACGAACGCATTAACATTCCTGCAGACCCAAAACATCATTGGAAATACAGGATGCATATCAGTTTGGAAGACTTAATAAAAGAGAAGGAATTTAATGAAGAGTTGGATGGAATGGTAGCGGCAAGCGGAAGGTAGCCCTCTAAATCCTCCTGGGGTGACTTTGTACTAGTTCAATTATAAAGTCTATCTGCTAAGTAGGATGAAGTATATTTGTTTTTGTACTTGGCTTTAGTGCTGCTATTAAACATTGTTGTGTTACCCGATGGCTATCAGATTATTGTACGGCATACCTTTATTCAGCTTTTATCGAAGCGAAGTTTGTCTGAACCATGATTTATCTGATTTATATGATTCACCTGATTTGTGAAGAACGAAGCGAAAAAAATAATAACAATAAAATTAAAAGCTCCCAATGTTATCGAAAAGAGCAGAGTAATTTCATAACTTCCCTTAGTAGCTGGGGTAATTTCTAATCTTATGCGCCTCAATTATAAACAATACAACCTTCCCTTCAAACATCCTTTCACCATTTCCAAAGGAACAAAGACACATCAACCTACATTAGTGGTAGAGCTGGAATTCTTTGGTATCAAAGGTTATGGCGAAGCACCGGCAATCAGTTATTATAATATTCCGGTAGAAAAAATGATTGAAGACATTGAGCGAAAAAAACTTTTCATAGAAAAATTCTCCTTCAGTGATCCGGAACGTTATTGGCATTACTTGCATCATTTATTGCCAATGAACCCATTTTTAGTATGTGCATTGGACATAGCAGGCTGGGATATTTATGGCAAACTAAACGGCAAGCAGTTGCATGA
>Ga0206875_1202_pt1 | contig 13220 bp, 18 predicted proteins | sample Alteio_BWOrgCont_9_FD_152616 | JGI IMG/M metagenome (GOLD analysis project Ga0206875, IMG submission 152616) | Enriched cells from forest soil in Barre Woods Harvard Forest LTER site, Petersham, Massachusetts, United States -... | ecosystem: Environmental > Terrestrial > Soil > Temperate forest > O... | reverse complement strand
TCTTTCAGTCGGCGAAAAAAATGGCGAATCTGATTGATGACCTGCTGGCGTTTTCACACGTTGGTCGTGCTGAACTGCAAAAGCAGGAGGTTAATCTCGACGAGTTATTCAAGGAGACATTGGGCGATTTTCAAGAGGAGGCGAAGGAGCGAATGGTTGTCTGGAAAATTCATCCCCTGCCTTCAGTGCGGGTCGACCGTGCGTTGTTGCGAATGGTGTTGGTCAACCTGGTTTCCAATGCGGTGAAATTCACCGGTACGCGAGTCGAGGCTGAGATCGAAATTGGTTGCGTTCCCGGTAGTGACAGCGAAACAATTGTTTTTATTCGCGATAACGGCGCCGGCTTCAATCAGGCGTATGCCCACAAGCTTTTCGTCGTGTTTCAACGTTTGCACGTCCAGGACGAGTTCGCGGGCACCGGTATCGGACTGGCCAATGTCCAGCGCATTGTTGAGCGCCATGGCGGGCGGGTATGGGCGGAGGGCGTTGTGGACGGTGGCGCAACATTTTACTTTGCTATCCCAAAATAAAGTCGGATCGTGAATGAACACACAAACAATCAACAACAAGATTCTGTTGGTCGAAGACGATCCACAAGATGTGAAAATGATGCTCTTAGCTTTAGCGAAGAGCAATTTGGCCAACCATGTCAAAGTTGTCCGCGACGGAGCGGAAGCCTTGGATTATCTTTATCATAGGGGGAAATTTCAAACCCGACTCGGTGGCAATCCCAACCTGGTGTTGCTTGATAACAAGATGCCGAAAGGCAGCGGGCTGCAAGTATTAAATACGATCAAGACTGACGAGCATCTGAAAATGATTCCCGTCCTAGCCTTTACTTCCTCAAGCGAAACGCAGGATTTAGTTAAGTTCTTTAAGCACGGTGTCCCAAAGGATGTTCAACTCGAATAAAGCCAGAAAATAAACTGTGACGAGTTTTCAATGACCGAATTTGGTGCGAATTATTTTTCTATGCTGGCCAAGGCTGGCTTCATGAAATTCTTGATCGGGAAACACCCCATATACCCGTGATGCCTTCTCATTTAAGTTATTAACGTGAGAATAACATTTTTCCTACATTGATAATCAACCCTCCAAATGAACCACCAAACCATATGAAACAAGATCGCAATAATGACAATGTTCCGGCGTGCAGAGCGCCGGACCCGCAACTGGTGCCAGTTCACTTTGAATTCAAGGACCCAAAAGCCACGACCGTTTGCCTAGCCGGAACCTTCAACCACTGGCAGCCCGATAGCAAGACTTTGGATTCCTCCGGTGTCGGCCACTGGTGGAAGGATGCGGCTTTTGAGCCGGGGACCTACGAATACTGCTTTGTCGTGGATGGCAAATGGGTGTCGGATCCACTGGCCAAAGAAACCGTACCCAACCCGTTCGGCGGTAGAAATTCGCTTTTAAGGGTAGCCAGTTCGCCGGAAGCAGCCCATCGGGCCCATGCGGAAAATCTGCCGCTGGAAAATGAATACAAATAATAAAAATCAGATGGGTAAGGTAAACACCCCATACCAACGCACGGCTCATAGTTTAATATCAGGCTGTTAAACACTGAACGCCAAAAAGGCGTAAGTAATTAGAAAACGAAAACTACAATGAAAAAAATCCTTTTAACTCCGGCGTCGCGAAATAGCGCGATACGAATTCCCATGATGCTCGGCGTTGCGTGCGCGCTGACGTTCCTGCACCTCAATGCCAGGGCATTGGAGATAAGCCCCGGAACGGACAACTATGTGGTTCTGGCTGGCTCTACGATCACCACCGGCGACCTTGGCTTGACACCAGATGGTACGATGATTGGCGATCCAAGAGCCATTGGGTTGTATAATATTCATGATGCACCTGCCTTTCAGGCCCAAAACGACTTGGCCCCGGCGGGATCATTCTGGACGACCGCACCATTACGTCACCGCTATCCAGTGGGGCGGGGTTCGTCGGTGCCGGATACCGGCAGTACCTTTCTGCTGCTCGCCTTTGCCCTGGCAGCTTTTTTTGCCTTTAAAGGGCCGTTCTCTATATTCCCCGGCAAAGCTGATTTCATCAAATCCTGGTAGGGTAATACCCCATAGCGCCTGCCCGGTCTCGCACCTAATCTTCCTTTATGGGTGCATCGCTTATTCGTGGAGACAGCGCCGGGTGGCGCGCCAAACGGACTAAAACAGGCCCGCGAACCCTGAACTTTTACTAACTAGGCACTATGTATAAATTTAAATGTCCACACTGTGGTATTAAACTCCGCAACTTCCTGTACGCAGATGTCTGTCCTTATTGTCACGAAGAACTGGAACACAACACCACGCCCCTGATTACGGTCTTAAAACCGGATTTGCAAAAACCGAAATCCTGGCCGGTTCGTCTTTTTTCCCGCCTCGTGCGCTTGTTGGAGAGTTGAAACAAATGTCAATTGAATGAACACTCTAAACTACTTCTGCGTGGCTGTTGCCCAATTCGCCAAACAAATCTGGCGTTGAAATCCAAGATTTTGGCCAACAGCCGAATTTATTGGCTATTCGGCTCGCCGTTTCCATTCTCCCATGCTCGGACTGATGCAGTGGCAATTCCCATTTTCCATGTAAGCTGCTAAGGCGTGAACTTTTTCTCGTAGCACTTGATTTGCATGAGTTCGCCAATCGCTTGTACCTTCGTAGGCACTGATTTACGACGGATTCGTGACGTTGGAATATGGGCACTGGACACATGGATTTGCCTTTGTGCAATACCCAACAGGAGTACTAATTCCTGTGATGGCGAAATTCAGGTTTTCTAATTTCTCTTTGCTGGTCACATGACCGTTCGAATTATATGTCGGGCTGTGGAAATCCCCTGTCGTCGCCGCCTGAAAGTCTGGCGTATAGAAACACAACGAATTGTCGGCGTGCAGGGACTTTGGTTTCCCTAAAATTCAATCTCGCTTTCCGTCGGTGTCGATTGGGATGGAACTTTGCTGGATTTGGGAGAAAGGTTCGTTCGTCTTAAAATTACGCCGGATTCCCATACTAGATTGACTCTGTCCTCAGCTACCAGCCTAGCGCCTTCTGGCCTTCTTGCGGACCGGGCGTACGAGTGGCACCACTTCGGGCAATTCGTAGCCCATTTTATCTTCGATAATTTCCAGCAGGGCGATGTCGGCCGCTCCCAAATTGGCTCCATACGTCAACAAAGAGCGTCCGCCGAAGTTAAGCTGCCGGACCCGGCGCGAAACTAAATTGACCAGAATGTTAGGGTTGCCAATTTTTTCCAGCGCCTTCTTTAAATATTCCGCGTTCATGGTGTTTTGCTTGCAGGGATGTCGTTACGTTATTGGTTTTAAGACTCAATCCATTTTGCCGGGTAGGCCGGCTTTTCTCTATGGGGTGTTCACCGTATATACCATTCGCCCGGTTTTATACGCTCCTAGGCTTCACTAACAGTATGACGATTCAGCCAACGAGGGCCAGCGCCCCAACGACGGGCGGAATAAAATGGTTGTCGGTGGTCGCAATGTGCATTCCCAAAAATTGGATAGGTTTTCCCGGAGTCGTGAAGCTCAAGCCGGAGTAGGCAAGCACCACAACGCCGAGCGTAATCAAAAGAGCTGCAAAGATGGTTTTTGTATTCATAAATAATACCTGACTGGCGCAAGGAATGGTTTCGGCCCTAAATCGCGGCGATCACCAGGAGGAATTGAGGCGAAATCCGCGAACCGGAAGGAAATCATTACCAGCACCAGTCAAAGTAAAAATCATAGATTTGTAATAATGGCCAGGCGGTGGTACATGCTTCCATGCCACGGCCTGGCGTTCTTTCGTTTCGTTACAAATATTGTCCTGGGCCAGAACTATGCTGCCACAAGCTCCCGCTCCACTTTGGAGATCGAAGGCTGATGTTCTGCCAGCGCCTCCGGGTTGGTGCGCTTGATGATGTCCCGGGCGCGAACCGTTTCTTCCACGCTACCGTGAGCGATCACGACATATTTGCCGGATTTAATGGCTGTTTCGTATTGCAGCACACTATCCTTGGGAATGCCCAGGCTGTAGAGTCCGGCGCCCAGCACGCTCAAACCGCCTAGTATTACTGCGCCTTCCAGTCCGCCGACGATCCACGCGACGAGCGGTCCTGCGACGAGCAATGGCCCGACACCTGGAATCAAAAAGAACGCGGAGCCAAATAACAGGCCCCAAATTCCGCCCCAGAAGGCTCCCAGCTTTCCCCAGTGTTGCATGCGGTCCCCGGTATTGTAGTAGCCGACGACTTGTTCATCGGTGTGGTAGTCACGTCCAACGATGGACAGTTTCTTCATATCAAAACCCGATTTCTGCAGTTCCTTGACTGCGGTTTCGGCTTCTGTGTGGGATTTATAGATCGCCACGACTGAATTGTTCTCATTAATGTTTTTAGTTATCATCTTTTTCCTTGTTTGTGTTTTGTTTTATTCAAGCAAGATCCTAAGTCGCAAGCCGGCTCTTTGCTATGGGGTGTAACCCGACTGTGGAGTGTTGACCCATGCGTGCCGTTAGGATTTAACCAACGTGCGTGTGCAAAAAAACAGGCCGGAATACAGGTGCTTCCGGCCCTTTGGGGAACTGGCGCTTGTTGATTGCGCCGGTAAGATTTTTTAATCGGCCACTGGGAAAATATGGTTCAAGTGAGAGCGCGGGCGCTATGGGGTGTAACCCTGCCTGTTTAGAAATCGAGCCCCCCGCCCATCATTTCTCCAGGACGGCTCCCACTACTCCCCCATCCTCCACCAGCGACCATTCGCTGTCCGGATTGTATGCCTTCATTTTCCCCGCGATCCGGGAAGTCTTCTCCCCTAAATTTTGCTGATAAACTTTGCCGTCCTGATTGACGATAAAGGTCATGATGCCGGACTGGTTCCAATTCTCCGGATAAGCCACCAGTGCGAACCCTCCCGTCAGGTTACCCTGGCTCAGGTAATTCATTTCCCCGCCGGGCGCAGCGTCGCCCTGCCGGGTCAGAATTCGGAAATAATAACCATGAAACGGCTGCAGCCCCCTGCCGGCATGATGGTGATAGCCTTCTACATGGGCTTCCGCCACCACAGGCCCGAATGGGCTGGCCGGTTCGTTCTCCGTCACGGGCCAATAGAGGCCATCTTTTTTTCCGGGTGTGCTCTTGAATTTCAGGGTATATATCCCTCCATTCATGCTCGCATATTGCCGTTGCGCTGTTGCGTAGGCCCGGCAAACGCCGATGGCATGGAGCTCGTCCTTGCCGATGTGCCGGTTAATGATCTCCTCCTTGCCCGCCGCCATGTCGAAAAACCATTGGCCATTCGTTTTGACCAACGGAATGGGCATCGGCCAATCGTTCGTGCCAACCTCCAGAGTGATTTTGTCGTCACCCGCTTGCACAAGATTGCAGCTCTGCGCCATGGCGGTGGCAAACCTCTGCGCATTGTTTGCGTCCTGCACTTTATCGCCGGTTAAAAGTTCCTGGACTTCCGGGCCGAAAATTTCGTTCAAGGCCGTTGTGTCTTTGGCTTGTGTGGCCGCCTGCAAGGCTTTTACGGCTTCGGCAGGCGAGGTGAACAACTGTTGCGTTGGATTCGGTGACGTTTCATTCGTCTCGGTCGCATGAAGGCTAAGAATACTACCTGCCCCCGCCAATAATGCGGCGGTCAACAGGCTGGCAAAATGTCTAAATTGGTTTGAGAATTTCATAAAATTATTAGGTTTATTGCAAAATGAGTTGTGCGGTTTATCGCCTTCCACGGCTTTCTGCTCCGCGCTGGCTATATCCATGCACGTCGCGTCCCCGGTCATAACCGCCGCCAAAAAGAACTACATCAGGGGGACCCGGCACTATCACCTCCCCGCCGCCTCCGCCCACGAACCCAACACATCCCCCGGTTAAAGCTGATAAGATGCCAATTGCCAGCCCAATCTTAACCTGCTCAAAAAGACTATTTACTTTATTCATACAAACCTTCCTTTCGCGAGAGAATTGAAAAATGCGGCAGCCCGCGAACTGCCACCGGACGCGAGTTGATGACCAGTTTGTCCGGGCCTGCATCCCGGTTTTTGGGAGCCGCCGTAATCAAGTCGCCGAACATCATTTTCCTTTTCTGTTTTTATTTTCATATCGAATAAAATAATAACCCTAAGAGCTTTTGCACCGCCATGGGGCATTCACCCCATATACAGATTCAAACAATTATCCGATGTTTACGTTGGACTCCCGGTTTGCCATTAAGAGTTAAGAGATTCGGCATCTGGAGGCCTGCCAAGTCGTAGTACAATATGAAACAAGAATTAATCGACCTATCACGACGCTACGTGACAGCGTTGCGAACGTACTTGAAACGAGGGGCACAAGACAACTTGCAGCCGGCGTTGACGTTGGGACGTCAGGCGGTCGCCCTTAGGTTGGAGACGCTGGAACTGGCCCGGGTTCATGAGCGGGCGCTCGCCGCCTTGAAATTGTCCAAAGGTAAAGACGGACTGGCCAGACGGGCGGAGATTTTTTTCACCGAGGCGATCGCGCCGATTGTGGAGACACACCGCGCCGCCCGGCAAAACAAAAATGAATTGAGCCGGCTAAACGGGACACTGGACCGGCGCACGGCAGAACTAGCCGCCACGAACCACCAGTTGCAACGCGGCATCATCCGGCGCAAAAGTGTGGAAGCCGCGCTAAAGAAAAGCGGCCAACATTATGGCAAACTATTGAAGGAGTCCCTCCAACTGCAGGAAGATTTACGACAACTGACTCATCAGGTGCTGCTGGCACAGGAGGATGAACGCAAGAAGATCAGCTGTAAACTTCAAAACGAAATCGCCCAGACATTATTGGGCATCAATGTCCGGCTGCTTTCATTGAAACAGGAGGCCCGGAACAACACCAAGGGTCTCAAGGATGAAATCGCCAGTACGCAACAACTGGTGATAAAATCGGCGAAGTCTGTCCGACGGGTCGCCCGTGGATTCGGCAGTTTATGAAACGCAAGCTTTTCAATTTATCACGACACTATCAGGCCGCCTTGCGAAAGCACTTGAAGCAGGGCCGGCAGGCGAATTTGGAGGCGGCCCGGGGATTGGGGAGCCAGGCTTTGAGCGCCGGCATGCAAACGCTGGAGCTAGCCAGGCTCCACGAACAAACCCTAGTCACCGACGTACTGCCGGGTTACCCGGCGGGCAGACGGGACGCCCTCATCAAACAGGCGGGGGTTTTCTTTGCTGTGGCGATTACCCCGATTGAGGAAACCCATCGTACCACGCGGGAAGCCACCGCCTACCTGAAAAAATTCATTGAGACGCTGAGCCGCCGCACCGTGGAATTGGCCGCCTCGAATTTGGAATTGAACCTCGAAATTACCCAGCGCAAGGCAGCGGAGGACGCGCTCAAAAAAAGCGAGCATCATTACTCTCAGTTGCTGGAAAAGTCAGACCGCCTGCAGGAACAGTTGCGGCAATTGTCCCGCCAAATTTTGTCCGCGCAGGAGGATGAACGCAAAAAAATCAGCCGGGAACTGCACGATGTCATCGCCCAAACACTGACTGGCATCAACGTGCGGCTGGCGGCCCTGAAAAAAGAGGCCGCCATCAACACCAAGGGGCTTGACCGCAACATTGCCCGCACCCAACGGCTCGTGGAAAAATCGGTGAATCTCGTGCATGACTTCGCCCGCGAATTGCGTCCGGCGGTACTGGACGATTTGGGACTGATCCCCGCGCTGCATTCGTTTGTGAAGCTCTTTTCCAAACGAACGCGCATTCGCGTTCACTTGAAGGTCTTTGCGAAAGTCGAGGAATTGGACATTGTCAGGCGCACGGTACTATTTCGCGTTGCCCAGGAGGCGCTCACCAATGTTTCCCGCCATGCGCACGCCACCCGGGTGGAAGTGAGCATCCAAAAACTGGCCGATGGTATTTACATGAAAATAAAAGACGACGGCAAATCCTTTGAAGTGGATCGCATCATGCGCTCACGGGGCAGAAAACATTTGGGATTGCTCGGCATGAGAGAACGCCTGGAGATGGTCGGCGGTCTTTTTGATGTCGAATCCGCGCCGGGCAAAGGCACCACCGTCACTGCGCTCCTTCCGCACGGCCATGACCGGGGGAAAAAGCAACCGTCGGGATAGCGCCTTGAAACCAACTCTTGAATTTTTATGAAACGAATTACTGTTCTGCTTGCGGAAGACCACATGATCGTGCGCGAAGGCTTTCGCAAAATGCTCGAACTCGAAACCGATCTGGAAGTCGTCGGCGAAGCCAAAGACGGCCGCCAGGCCGTCGCCCTCATCAAAAAACTGCGCCCGGACGTGGTGTTGATGGACATCGCGATGCCCCTGCTCAATGGCCTCGAGGCCACCCGGCAAACCCTCAAAGCCGCCCCCGCCACCAAAATCCTCATTCTCTCAGCGCACAGTGATGACGCATATGTCAAAAGCGCCACCGATTCCGGTGCGATGGGATTTCTGCTCAAACAAACCTCTTCCCATGAAGTTTGCCGGGCCATCCGGGAAATTCATAAGGGTAAGATGTTTTTCACTCCTTCGGTTTCCCTGCGCCTCAATCGTCTTACTCCTCCCTCGCTGGATCGCACCGGACGACGCAAAAAAAAGGCCGCTCATCTGACTTCGCGCGAGATGGAAGTCCTCCAGCTCATTGCGGAAGGTGAGCCTAATAAACAAATCGCTTCGGAACTGGGCATCGGCATCAAGACCGTTGAAAAACATCGCGAGCATCTCATGCAGAAGCTCGACATCCATGATACCGCCGGGCTCACCCGCTATGCCATCGGGGCGGGCATCATCGAAAGCAGCGTCCAGTTGACCATCGTTTAGAGCTTTGACAGAAAAGATGTAGCGCTGAGCCGTACGGATTCTTGACTCGGCGCTACGGCTTTGATGGAAAGGCTCTAAACTCACGTCGGCACAGGTGGCAGGTCGTATTGATAGTAAAGGGTGCGATGCTGCGAGATAAAGGCATGACCCGCGGGTAAAATTTCTTCTATCACAATTCTGCTGGATTCAGCCCCAGACATTTTGCCTCCTGACAGGATCAGTCCTTCTTTGACGAGTTCCTCAATGTTTTCTGCCGAAAATCCACACTCGCCCACGGTCGGCCGCACTCCCGAATAAAGGATGTCCCGCAGGCGAATGAGCGCTATCCGTTTGTCGTTATCTTTCATCAGTAATTCAAATTCTCTCATTGCGGTGTGTAATCATCCATGGGGCATTCACCCCATTGCACCCGCCTGCCAATCCGCCTATCTTGGTGTAATGAAAAGGCAGCCCCAAACCGGTAAAATCCCGAGTTTGACGGCAAGTGAGCACGCGACCGAGACCGTGGCCTGGAAGAAGATTGTGGCCAAATACCAGCAGCCTTCCCGATGGCGCAGCACGTGGCAGATTATCAATTCGCTCGTTCCTTATCTCGCTCTCTGGTATTTGATTTACCTCAGCCTGGCGGTGTCATGGTGGATTGTGCTGCCCCTGGCAATACTGGCTGGAGGATTCCTCGTGCGGTTGTTCATCATTCACCATGATTGCGGTCATGGTTCTTTTTTCAAATCTCGGAAAGCCAATGATCTTTGGGGATTCATCACCGGCGTTCTTACCATGACTCCGTATCAGCTCTGGCGCTGGGAACATGCCCTCCATCATTCGGCGTCAGGCGACCTGGATCGGCGCGGGCTGGGCTCGGTGTGGACATTGACCGTGCAGGAATATCTGGAATCGTCCCGCTGGAAACGGCTTGCCTACCGGCTCGCGCGAAACCCATTCGTTCTCCTGGTCATTGCGCCATTTTTCCTCTTTGTCATCCAGCAACGGTTTTCCTCGAAAGGGGCGAGCCGTCGTGAACGTCACTCTGTCTATTGGACCAATCTGGCGATTTTAGCAGTGGCCGCCGGGTTGAGCCTCATTTTCGGGCTTAAGGCGTATCTGTTGATCCAGTTGACCATGGTCATGGTCGCCGGCTCGGCCGGAGTATGGCTGTTTTACGTGCAACACCAGTTCGAAGGAGTTTATTGGCGGCGCCATGAGAAATGGGATTATCTCACAGCCGCGCTGCAAGGCAGTTCGTTCTACAAGCTGCCGAAAATTCTCCAATGGTTTTCCGGCAATATCGGATTTCATCATATTCATCACTTAAGCCCCCGGATTCCTAATTACAATTTGGAGCGATGCCACAAGGCGGAGCCTCTGTTTCAAACCGTGCCGCCCATCACATTGTTTTCCAGCTTCAAATCCTTGACCTTCCGCCTCTGGGATGAGAAGCATCACCGGCTGGTGGGTTTCAACCATCTTGGAAAATCAAGGCAAGGTAATACCCCCCTAGCATCATCCTAAGTCGGATTTATTCGCGGCGATGCCGAAGTATCGTCGGAGCGTTTATTTCTCTCAGGCTGCAAGAGCCATTCCAAAGCGGCTGATTCCGTATGGAAGTTCTCTGCTTCAAGCCCCCGGTTTTTGGCCACCATGATATCGAATTTTCCCGAACGAACCCATTCCGCACTGGCCACGTGCGCGATCTTGACCTTGGACGCTGCATCGGAGGCAATGCGTTCGACAAGATTGTATCGGCCGGAAATTCCAGGCGGATGAAAGCCGGCCACTCCGATTGAAATGATCAGAAGTTTTTCGATCTTTCGTCTGCGGCAAAGAAGTATCGAGCGGCTCATCAAGTGAGCCATTTCATCAAACGAAAATTCTCCAACAGGGCAAAACACCGCGTACCCCTTTTTTCGTTCGAAATGCTCCAACTTCCTCATTGGATACAAAATAGATTACTTTGTAAGCGCTAAATCAAGCGGAAACATCTTAGCTGGCCGTGAAAAACAGAGATACGGCAAACACCCCATAGGTGAACACCCCATAGCCCTAATAAGGATTCTGAGTATTAATAGGGACTGTATTGTGACAGCTAAAAAAATATCGCCGGCCGGCGAGCCGGTCGACATACCATTTCAGCATCAGCTAAATCATCAACGTATTCTCGTGGTAGATGACGATGCTGACATCCGCCGCCTCAACACCGAGGTGCTGGCTGGCTCCGGCTACCAGGTGGATGCCGCCGCCGATGGCGCGGTCGCCTGGAACATCCTTCAACTTAACCGCTACGATCTGTTGCTCACTGACCACGACATGCCGAAAGTAACTGGCGTTGAACTACTCAAAAAATTGCGCGCCGCCCACATGACTATGCCGGTCATTCTGGCATCAGGAACGATACCAACAAAGGAACTGAGTCGGCATCCATCGTTGCAAATGGATGCGATGCTTCTCAAACCCTATACCCCCGACGAGTTGCTGGCCGCGGTGAGAAAAGTTCTACCGGCGGAAGCCCCGCCCGGCGTGAAAATTGTTGTTCGCAATTGCGAAACCGGGAAATTCATGCGCTGTGATTCTGTGTGGACTGTGGATATCAATGAAGCCTTGAATTTCCGGTCAATCCAAAGAGCTGTTTCTTTTGGCATGAACGAGTTAAAAGACCCTTTCCAGGTATTGCAAATTGAAAAGAACGATCATTCGGGCGCCGTCATCAGCGCCATTACGAATTTACACGTTCGCCCCAATTTAGTTGTAAAAATCCATGTACCGCTTCCGCTATCTTGTTTAATCGCACCTGCTGCGACACTCAAACAGCCAGTATCTCAACCCAACTTAAACGGAATCCCTCCCCATCGCATTCTCGTGGTGGATGACGACAATGATACACGCCAACTCAGCGTGGATGTGCTCGCCAGCTCCGGCTACCACATTGAAATCGCCAAAGATGGAGCCGCCGGCTGGAAGGCGCTTCAGTCCGGCAATAATTACGATCTTGTCGTCACCGATAACAAAATGCCCAGGATGACCGGCGTTGAAATGATTGCCAAGCTGCGTTCTGCGCGCCTAACGGTTCCAGTGATCATGGCCACAGAGCATTTGCCCGCGCGTGAATTTGCCCGCAAACCGTGGTTAAAACCCGACGCGACGCTGCAGAAACCTTATTCCAATGATGATTTACTGGAAATGGTAAAAAAAGTTCTGCACGCGGCCGCAAAGAAGTGCTAATCCCAACCTATCTCTGAATGACGTGAAGACCAATCCTCAAATCGAGAATATGAATGGCAACGAAACGCGAATGGAACAGCAGCTTCGCGCCTCCGAACTTAGTTACCGACGGCTGTTTGAAGCGGCCAAGGATGGCATCCTGATTCTGGACGTTGACACGGGACGCATCAACGACGTGAACCCGTTCCTTTTTAATCTGCTGGGATTTTCCCGAAACGAAATGATCGGGAAAACCGTGGGTGAACTAAGTCCGTTCAAAGATATTGAGTCGAACAAAATAATGCTTGAGAGATTGCAAACGGATGGGTATGTCCGCTATGAAAATCTGCCGTTGGAAACGCGGGACGGCCGCCACATCGCCGTGGAGTTTGTCAGCAACGTGTATCAAGTCGGCGATGTAAAAGTGATTCAATGCAATGTTCGCGACATCACGGACCGGAAGCACGCGGAAGATGAAATCCGCCGCTTTAACACTGAACTGGAAAAGCGTGTCGTTGAGCGCACCGCCCAACTGGAAGCCGCTAATGATGAACTCGAAGCGTTCAGCGATTCCGTCTCCCACGATTTGCGCGCGCCGCTGCGCCGTGTCCTGGGCTTTGTGGAATTGCTGCAGCGGGATGCCGGATCATCGCTCTCCAAAACAAACCTCGGGTATTTGACAACAATTTTTCAGTCGGTAAAAAAAATGGGGAATTTGATCGATGATTTGCTGGCGTTCTCACACGTCGGTCGGGCTGAACTGCAAAAGGAGGAGCTTAATCTCGACGAGTTATTCGAGGAAACATTGACCGATTTTCGGGCGGATACAAAGAGAAGAAACATTCTTTGGAAAATCCATCCCCTTCCAGTAGTGCGGGCCGACCGTGCCTTGTTGCGAATGGTGCTGGTCAACCTGATCTCCAATGCGATGAAGTTCACTGGCGCCCGGGCCGAGGCTAAAATCGAAATCGGTTGCGTTCCGGGCAGCGATACCGAAGCGGTGATTTTCATTCACGATAATGGCGCCGGTTTCGATCAGGAATATGCCGATAAGCTTTTCGGCGTATTTGAACGCTTGCACGCCCAAGACGAGTTCGAAGGCACGGGTATCGGACTGGCCAATGTCCAGCGCATCATTTACCGTCATGGAGGACAAGTTTGGGCGGAGGGCGTTGTGGACGGCGGCGCAACATTTTACTTTTCAATCCCGAAGTAAACC
>Ga0206875_1201_pt1 | contig 13255 bp, 15 predicted proteins | sample Alteio_BWOrgCont_9_FD_152616 | JGI IMG/M metagenome (GOLD analysis project Ga0206875, IMG submission 152616) | Enriched cells from forest soil in Barre Woods Harvard Forest LTER site, Petersham, Massachusetts, United States -... | ecosystem: Environmental > Terrestrial > Soil > Temperate forest > O... | reverse complement strand
AAGAAAAGTTCCTGGAATTCATGAATGCCAAGGGGAAAATAGGCGGCCAGCACAAATTCCCCAGGGTGCTCAAAGGGAAAATGCTCCAGGACTGGAAACAATTCCTTAAAACGGGTACCGTACAATCCGCTGGTACATGATCGAAGCACTATGGAGAGGTTTCCTGCTCGGGTTACTGCTCAGCATTTCAGCCGGGCCGGTACTTTTCGCCATTATCAAACAAAGTATCAACAATGGGCACAAGGGCGGGATCAGCTTCATCCTCGGGGTATCGGCCAGCGACATTACCCTGGTCGTCCTGAGCAATGCCTTTACCGAGGTCTTTGATTCCATCAAACGCTTCGGCAGCGAGCTGGGTATGGCCGGCAGCGTCCTGCTCATCGGCATCGGCGTCTACTTCCTGTTTTTTAAAAAGGTCGCCCGCGCGGAGGACGGCCTCCAGATCACCGCTTTCCGAAAGCGCGACTATGCCCGGATTTTTTTGTCCGGTTATTTCATGAATACCCTCAATCCCGGTGTGCTCCTTTTCTGGTTCACGGCGGCCACCACCTTCGCCGGGTTCAACCTTACGGATAAGATCATCTTGTTTGCCACCTGCCTGGGCCTGGTGCTCACCGCTGATTTCGCGAAAGTATTTTTAGCGAACCGCATCCGAAACCGCCTAACGCTACATAACATACACGTTATCAACAGAATATCCGGTCTTATCCTGATCGGGTTCGGGGTCGTCCTGCTCTATAGCATTCTTTTCCTCTCGCCCTCCGCAGGGCATTAGCGCACTTTTTGTTACATTTAGCTTCGGGCGCGCCGCAGGCGCGCCAACACATACCATGAACCGCTTATTCGTTCTCCTCGCCCTATTGACCCTTCACCCCGCTACCAACGCCCAGTTGAATGGCATTATCGTGCTAAAACGGAATAATACCACCCTTCAGCGCTACTTCGAGGGAAAGTCCATCGAATTCATCAATAGCTATGACCAGCCCATATCGGGACTCATCACCAAAGTGGTAAAAGATACCCTTTACTTACGCTTCCTGGACATACGCCAAGGTGTGAATTATTGGGGCCTGCCCACCATGGATACCCTGAAAGAAGTGCCCCTGGCCTATGCCTTCAGCGATATCAAAACGGTGATCGTCCACCGGACCCACCTGAACTATGTTGCCGATGGCGTCGTCCTGATCGCCGCAGGCGTAGCCCTGTTGGTGGTAAGCGCCGTCAATACCGCCTATTTCAAGGAACCCATCAGGGATGTGGCTTCGGCCGGTGACCTCATCGGAGCTGGGGCTTTGGCTGCCCTGGGTGCGTGGCTGATCACCCTCCAGACGAAACACTATCATCTGGGAGGTAGGTTCCACTTAGATTATATCGGCTTTACCAAATGACAACAGCTTCCAAGCCTAAGGCATCCCCCCAGGGCTTCCGTCGCCGGGCGTGGCGCTTTACCAAGCGCCTTGTGCTCGTCCTCTTTATCGCCCAATTCGTTTACATCCTGCTGCTGAAGTGGGTGTTCCCTCCCCTCACCTGCACCCAGTTCTGCGACATGGTCGGAGGATGGTTCCACCACTATGGCTTCCACAGAGAATACGTGAGCGCCGCGGATATCTCCCCCAACATGCGTTTGGCCGTCATGGCTTCGGAAGATCAACTGTTCCCGGAACACGGCGGCTTTGACTGGAAAATGATCCAGAAGGCCGAAAAATATAATGCGAAGCATCCACGCCGCCTGCACGGGGCCAGCACCATCAGTCAGCAGACCGCTAAGAACGTTTTCCTTTGGCAGGGCAGGAGCTTCATCCGGAAGGGATTTGAGGTCTATTTCACCAAAATGATCGAATGGACCTGGGGTAAAAAAAGGATCATCAACACTTACCTGAACGTCATCCAGATGGGGCAGGGCGTGTATGGAGTCGAAGCTGCCTCCCAGCGATACTTCCACAAACCTGCGCGCAATCTGAGCCGCTCCGAAGCCGCCTTGATCGCGGCTTGCCTGCCCAACCCCGTGCGCTTCCGCGTGGATAGTCCCTCCAGGTACGTCCTCGCAAGGCAACGATTTATTCTGGGGCAAATGTCTAATTTAGAAGGCGACCCCGACGTCGATAATCTTACCGCACCATGAGCATACGCAAATTCGACCGCCAAACTTTCGGCGACACTGCCAATAATGGCAATGTACTCACCCGCGATGAAGCGGCCGCCCTCCTGCTGGAATGGGTCCCCAACGAACGCCTTCGCCTGCACATGGAACAGGTAGGTCACCTGATGGGCGCCTGGGCCACCGAAAAAGAGGGTTTGGGACCCGAAGACCAATGGCGCTGGGAAATGGCCGGATTGCTCCATGACGCCGATTGGGACCAGTGGCCTGAGGAGCACTGCCATCGCATCATCACTGAACTGGAACGCCGCGGTATCGACCCTGAGGTCATCCACGCCATTGCTTCCCACGGACCCAACCACTTCGGTGTGGAACCCGCCTCCCGCATGGATAAAATGCTGTATGCCTTCGATGAACTGTCAGGGCTGGTACACGCTTATTCGCTGATGCGTCCCGGGGGATACGAGGGGATGGAAGTAAAGGGGGTCAATAAACGCCTGAAGGAAAAATCTTTCGCAGCCGGTGTCTCCCGCGAGGAAATCGCGGATGCCTGCCAGCGTGCCGGCATCGCGCAAAATGACCTCGTCGAATTCATCTTAGCACACCAAGGGAAGTGACGGCCCTGATCGCAGTCTCCAACCTTTGTTGCGGGCTCCCCCCGATTTCCACCCACGGAACGGACTGGTTAACGAGGATGTCCTTGTAGATATAGAAAAGGCGCTGCCTCGTCTCCAGGTCCGGGTATTCGCGGAGTTTATCCCTGACCCAGGGCAGGTCATTATTGCACAATAGATACAGGTCATATTGCCTTTGAACGATCTGCTCCAGGACGAAAGGAGGGCAGCGGTCGAATACAAATTCCCCCCATACCTTCATGACGTACATATCCGTATCCACGAATAACAGCTTTTCATCCAGGTCGTCGGAAAGGAAGGGCGCGAAGTCGGCATTATTGAGGAGGGAAAGGGCGTACTTATCTTCCGCGTCCAATTGACCTTTGGCGATGGTAGTCAGGTCCTCGTATGTATAGGGCCTACCCAATTTCAGGAGGTATTCGCGTGCAAACTCCGGAGCCCAAGCTGTCCTGAAATGCCGGGCCAGCAATTCGCACAAGGTGCTTTTCCCTGTAGACTCCGGACCGATGGCCACTATCTTTTTAAGCATAGCTCAGGGTTGACCTTCCCTTCCGGGTCCACTCGATCAGGCCCAAGATGGCTATGACGAGGAATACCAGGAACTGGAAGCTGGTGAACACGTACCCCTTAACGAAGTATAGGGGAATGCTTGCAATATCGGTTATAATCCACCAAATCCAGTTCTCGACCTTCTTTTTTGTCAGCAGCCACATACCCGTGTACGCCGCTGCCGCGGAAAATGAATCCGCCAACGGCAAGGCGTTCGGGGCAAAATACTGTTTGGCGTAATGCAAGGCCAGGAACAGGACTACCCAACAGGCGCTAAAAAAGGTGAGCGCCCTGCGCCAATCGCGGCTATCGGAGAAGGTGATATTCAACACATGCTGTTGTGCATCATTACGCCTTCCCCACTGCCACCAGCCATACACGTTCATCACTGTATAAAACACATTCACGCTGGCCTCTCCGAATAGATGGCCCCGGAAACTGAGATAAATGTAGATGGTCGTATTGAGGATGCCCAGGGGATAGTTCAGGATATTCGCCTTTTTCCCCAGCCAGACGCAGGCGATGCCCGAGACCACCCCAACATATTCAAGCGGGGTCGTCTCCTTTAGCCCATCGAGAAATGCCTGAAACACTTTATTCGGCTTCAGCCACGACTTCCGTTACCTCGGGGATCATGCGCTTCATCATTCCCTCGATTCCGGCCTTGAGGGTAATCATGCTGGAGGGGCAGCCTGAGCAGGATCCCTGGAGCATGAGGTTCACGACGCCCTCGTTATAACTCCGGAACTGGATGGCGCCCCCATCCATTTCCACGGCCGGACGTACATAATTTTCAAGGAGCTCCTTGATGCGTTTTACAACGTCATCGTCGTCGGCATGGACTGTGTTGGAGCTTTCGGGCTTTTTGATCGATTGAATTTCGTCCTCGTTGATGACCGCCTTTCCTTCCTCCAGGTATTCCTTGAGGAACAGGCGTATCGTCGGAATCACATCATTCCAATCCGTGTCGGGGGTCTTGGTCAGGGTGACAAAATTGCTGGCGATGAATACGCTCTTTATAAAGGGGAAACCGAAAATTTCGGTTGCCAGGGGAGACGGTTTTGCACTTTCCACCTCAGGAAAATCGGCGGACTTGCCCGGGTATAAAAGTTTGTTGGCCACAAACTTCATCGTTTCGGGGTTGGGCGTCATCTCGGTATAGATGCTGATCACCGGGTTACCTGTCTTAATCATAAATGAAAATCATTTAATAAAAAGACAAATTTACGGAATTAAGGACAATACCATGATCAGCCCCCGGATCACCGCCCCCAGCCTGACCGCTTCGAGCACCCTCGTCTCCGAGCAGCCGTGCTGCAATACCGATTGTTCGTGGGACGTGACGCACAGCTCGCACCCGTTAACGGAGGAAATCACCAGGCTCAGGAGCTCGAAAAACTCCTTACCCAGTGCGGGAGCCGCCATGACCGTCATTTTGATCCCGCCGGCTGGGCAGTATAGATGTCCTTTTTGACGTAATGGGAGCGCCTCCTTCCGGGTGAGGTGCTGGTTATTCTCCAGCGCATTGCCGACATTGATCTTCACATCCATTATGTAGCGGCTCTCCGCTTGCAATAGGTTTACAAAGGTTTCATTTTGAATAGCAACGGCTTGACTCATGGGCCATTTTTGGTTTTCAATGAGAGATTGGATTAATTCAAGGCCATTTGAGTGGTCAGGGTCTTTTCACCCTTGGACCAGTACGCTCACCCAACGCACGATGGCCTGGGGATCGACTAGGAAGGTAGCGCGATAAGCGATTTTTTCTTCGGACTCCAGGATACCCAGGGCTTACCCTTTGCGCGGACAAAACTCGATTGCTTATTGCAATCGTTGGTCCCGGCCGTTTTGGCACCGCAAAGGTGGTCACATTCGGCCAATGCGCCTAATCTATATCTTCTATATTCCAATAGATTTTATCTATGGGCCGGTATGGACCCTCACGGCCTAGAGTATCCGCAGCTTGGCGTAGTTGAGCATGATCTTTTTCTCGCCGTTCAGCTCGAACTTGATGGTGGCGATGGGATTGTGCGCAGAGCCCTCCATTTTGAGGACTTCGCCAAACCCGAATTTCTGGTGCTCCACCTTCATGCCCTCGGCCAGGCCGGAGAGGTCGCTGGGTACGAAGTCTTTGCTGGGGACGTGTTCTACCGGCTGTGGTTTGGTGGGAGGGCCAAGGTAGCTCGGTCGGGATGGCGGGGTTGGTGTGCCGCGAAATCCGCCGTGCATGCGATCGAAGGCGCTCGCACCCCCGAAACCCTGGTTCCGCATACCGCCTCCGGCATAGCTTTTATCCAGGTAGGTCTCCGGTAATTCATCTATGAAGCGGCTGGGGTCGTTTTGAACCAGTTGTCCGAAACGATACCGGCTGTTGGCATATGTAAGCCAAAGTCTTTGCTTGGCCCGCGTAACGGCCACATAAAAAAGGCGCCGTTCTTCTTCCAGTCCCTCCCGGTCGTTGATGCTCATCATGCTTGGAAACAGCCCTTCTTCCAAACCACCTACAAAGACCACCTGGAATTCCAGGCCCTTGGCGGCGTGTATGGTCATCAACTGGACTACGTCCGCATTTCCATCCTGGGTATCTGCGTCCGTCAGGAGCGTGATTTGTTGCAGGTAGGCCCCCAGGCTTTTGTCTCCCACCTCGCCGTCCTCCTCGTTCAGGGGGGTTTCGATCCATTCTTTGATGGAGTTCAGTAATTCCTGAACGTTCTCATAACGCGCCAGGCCCTCGGTGGTTTTGTCATTGAACAACTCCTTTACGATCCCCGAATTCTTCCCGACCGCGAACGCCAGGTCGTATGCATTGCGCTTGTCCATCTCGCTGCGGAACATTTTGATCATGGTAACGAAGCCTTCGATCGCCTCCGCGGTGCTCCCTTTGAACCCGACTTCACGGGCTCTTTCGAGCACTTCCCACATCGTTATGTTGTTTTCGTTGGCGAAGAGCACGGCCTTTTCGATCGTAGTTTTCCCTATTCCCCTTGCCGGGTAATTGATGACGCGCTTCAGAGACTCCTCCTCCCTGGGATTGACGATGACCCGCAGGTAGGCGATATAATCCTTGACTTCCTTTCGCTGGTAAAAGCTGATGCCACCGAATATCCGGTAAGGAATATTCATCCGCCTCAGGCTTTCCTCGAAGCTCCGGCTTTGGGCGTTGGTCCTGTACAGGATGGCAAAATCGCGGTTGCCATAATGGTTCCGCAGTTTTTGCTCCTGGATAGTATCGGACACGAATTTTCCTTCGTCGTTGTCCGTGTTCGTCCGCACGAGGCGTATCTTTTCTCCCTCGCTGTTGTCCGTCCACAAGGCCTTGGGGATTTGACCTTTATTGTTCTTGATGACCTCGTTGGCTACCTGGAGGATATTCTGAGTGCTTCGGTAATTCTGTTCCAGCTTGACCACCTTGACGTCCTCGTAGTCCTTCTGGAACTGGAGAATGTTTTCTATGGTCGCTCCCCGAAAGGAGTAAATGCTTTGGGCATCATCTCCTACCACCGCGATATTTTCGTGCACCGCGGCAAGGAGTTTGACGATCTGGTATTGGGCGGCATTCGTGTCCTGGTACTCGTCGATGAGGATGTACTTGAACTTGTGTTGATACTTGTGCAGCACCTCCGGAAAAGTGCTCAGGAGAATGTACATATTGAACAACAGGTCGTCGAAATCCATGGCCCCGTTCTTCAAACATCTTTTTTTGTAAGCATCGTATATTTTGGCTATGGCCGGGCGCCCCGATTGCATATCTTCCTGCTGTATGTAATAGTCCTTGGCATATTCTTCCGGACCGACCAGGGCGTTTTTGGCGGAAGAGATGCGGTTGAGCACGGTGTTGGGCTTATAATGCTTGTCGTCCAGGTTCAATTCCTGGATGATTGTCTTCAGGACGCTTTTGGCATCGTCCGTATCGTAGATCGTAAAGTTGTTGGGATATCCCAGGCGGGGCGCTTCCACGCGAAGGATCCTTGCGAACACCGAATGGAAAGTACCTATATACAGGTTCCGGGCCTCGCTGTTCCCGAGGATCCGCTCGATCCTTTCCCGCATTTCCCTGGCGGCCTTGTTCGTGAATGTCAGCGCCAGGATATGGAAGGCATCCACGCCGTGGGCCGACATCAGGTGGGCTATCCGGGTCGTGAGTACCTTCGTTTTCCCGCTTCCCGCGCCGGCCACGATCATGATCGGGCCATCCTTGTGCAATACGGCTTCCTTTTGCTGTTCATTCAATCCATCCAGGTAATGCTGCATGGCCCAAAAGTACGATCTTTGACCGCACCATGAACCTGCTCGGCAACCTCATCTGGATGATATTCGGCGGATTTCTTGCCGCACTGGGATATCTGTTCGGAGGCTTCGTCCTCTGTTGCACCATCATCGGTATCCCCTTCGGGGTCCAGTGTTTCAAGCTGGCTTATCTGGAGCTTTGGCCCTTTGGAAAGGAAGTCGTTTCCAGACCTTCCGCGACCGGTTGCCTTTCTCCCCTATTCAATATTATATGGCTGATCTTTGGAGGTTTTTACATCGCGTTGGTGCACCTCCTGTTTGGCTGCCTCCTGGCCATTACGATCGTGGGCCTGCCCTTTGCCGCCCAGCATTTCAAACTTATCCCCATTTGCCTCATGCCCTTCGGAAAGGAAGTGATCGGGTAATCCCTGAAAACCCTGATTTTGACGCCGTGCGCCAAAATCTTAAAAAGAAATTTGCAAAGCTAAATATATTAGTTTTATATTTGCTAAAATTATTAGTGTTAACAAGTTAGGGAAAGGCCCAGGGGACCATCCGCTAATTTTGATTAAAATTCTATGTTATGGCAACCCATTCCGAAAAACTAAACGGTCACGACAAGGCGAACAATACCATGAATGAGAAGCTGAAGGCACTGAAGCTTACGATTGAAAAGATCGATAAGGATTTCGGAAAAGGCAGCGTCATGATGATGAATGAAAAGGGCGATAAGACCATGGAGATCATCTCCAGCGGGTCCATCGGACTGGATATCGCCCTGGGCATCGGGGGCTTCCCCAAGGGTCGAATCGTGGAAATATATGGTCCCGAAGCTTCCGGTAAGACCACCCTCGCCATCCACGCCATAGCAGAGGCCCAGAAGAAGGGCGGCATTTGCGCCATCATCGACGCAGAGCACGCCTTTGACAGCACCTATGCCCAAAGGCTGGGGGTTGACATCGACAACCTTCTTATCTCCCAGCCCGATTATGGAGAGCAGGGCCTGGAAATCGCAGACCGCCTGATCCTCTCCGGGGCCGTGGACGTAGTGGTGATCGATTCGGTGGCCGCCCTGGTTCCCAAAGGAGAGCTGGAAGGAGAAATGGGGGACAGCAAAATGGGCCTGCAGGCCCGCCTTATGTCCCAGGCCCTCAGGAAGCTCACCGCTACGATCAACAAAACCAATACGGTTTGCATTTTCATCAACCAGCTCCGGGAAAAGATTGGCGTCATGTTCGGGAATCCCGAGACGACAACAGGTGGAAATGCCCTGAAATTCTATGCTTCCGTGCGCCTCGACATCCGGCGCACAGCCCAGATCAAGGACGGAGATGAGGCCGTGGGGAACCGTGTTAAGGTCAAGGTCGTCAAGAACAAGGTGGCGCCTCCTTTCCGCAGCGCCGAGTTCGACATCATCTTCGGGGAAGGCATCTCCAAGGTGGGAGAAATCGTGGATATGGGTGTAGAGCTGGGCGTCATTCAAAAAAGCGGCAGTTGGTTCAGCTACGGAGGCAACAAGCTCGGCCAGGGCCGGGACGCCGTCAAGCAACTGCTCACCGATAACCCCGGCCTCGGGACCGAACTGGAGGCCAAGATCAGGGCCAAGCTCGCTGAAGCCCATGCGCCCGCGGGCATTCCCGTGGAAGCAAATTAAACCCGCCCCCGGGGCGCGAACATATTCTTTGGATTCAATGGGATAGTAAGTGTGGGCCGCCTTTCCAGGCGGCCTTTTTTTTGAGGTCACGGATCGCGGGGCCGCATTTATTTCCAAACCTTGAATAATACAAAGGTGTATACCGCCACCACCCCTCCCCATAAAAGGAAGCGTTCAAAATCGGTTTCTGGAAACCTCGCTGATTGGGCCACAAAGGCCAGGGCCCCCAACAGCAACAGCAGACCTAACCCAATCGAAATGATCAGTTTCCTGGGCTGATTCAATTTCCGCTTTTCGCGAGCCGGAGCCCTGCCCGCCTCCAGGGCCTCGAGAAAACCCAACTGCTCGGCCAGTACCCGAATTGTATAAGGTCTGGGCAGTACCTCGCCGTTTTCAATCCGCTGCACGGATCTAAGGCTGATGCCCGCCTTTTCGGAGAGTTCCTGCTGGGTAACCCCCTTGGCGGAACGTCCCTCTTTGACCAACCGCGCAATTTGCCCCCTATTTAATACCGTCATATTGCGTCATTCTTACGCCATCTTCATCTGGCGCTAGTTTCCAGTGTTTTAAGGTAATAGTTTTGGCTCAACCAAAAAATTTAAAAAATGATCGGCGGCCTTGTAGAATTATTCCTTTCCTGGCTTCTCCTAAGGTTATTTGGATATCGCAAACTTGAAGTCCTGGGTTTTTACCCCACCAGGAATCGCTTATTACAATTTTTGTCAGGACTAATCCTTGCCGTTTTCCTGGTGTGCCTGCTCCAGTATATCCTTTCGGTCCCGGTCCATAACCCCTGGCAGGTGAACCCCCGATATACCCTTCACGACCTTGGAAGTCTGGCCCTTTTTCTGTTCAAATCGGTGGTGTTTGAAAACCTCATTTTTTTTGGAGCGCCCCTCTACATCCTGATAGATAAAATTGGAATTCCCCGGGCGGTGGGGTTTGCTTCCGTGGCATTCGGAATATACCATTGGTTTTCCTGGGGTGTCCTTGGGCAACCCTGGCCCATGTTGATCGACTTTGTCATTTTAGGAGGCCTCGGGCTGGCGTTTGCCTTAGGTTTTGCATGGACTAAGGCAGCCTACCTGCCCTTTGCCCTGCACTTCGGGGTTGACATGGCAACCATGAGCTTCGGCAAAGGTCCCGCCCTGTTCATCCACACTTTTGCACAAGACCCGCATACGCCGCAAGGCGTAATGTCTATAGTATATGTGACCATATTTTACGCTTGGTTTCCCCTGACCTGGTTGGCCTACATCGCCCTGGCCTGGTATTGGCGGAGGGCGGCTTTTTTCCCTATCTTACGTTCCAAGAATTCGTCGAAATGAACCAAACACGCCTCCTGGATAGCCGCAAGCAAATCGCCCTGGTGGCCCACGACAACAAGAAAAAGGACTTGATCGAATGGGCCGTATTCAACAAGGCCGCCCTTTCCAGGCATGAGCTGTATGCCACGGGAACAACGGGTCGCCTCCTGGAGGATGCCCTTGACAGACCCATCCGAAAGATGCTCAGTGGTCCCCTTGGTGGTGACCAGCAAATCGGCTCCATGATCGCTGAAGGCGAAGTCAACCTCCTCATTTTCTTTTGGGACCCCATGGAAACGCAACCCCACGACAGCGACGTCAAAGCTCTCCTCCGGCTGGGCACCGCATGGAACATCCCGATGGCAACGGACAGGGCCAGCGCCGATTTCCTGATGACCTCTCCCCTCATGAGCCAGCCATACGAAACCATTATCCCCGATTACAGCGCCTATTTGCAGAGGAAGATATGATCCCGCAAGTCCAATTGAGGCCCTGGCAGTGGAAGGATATCCCCCGGCTGGTCCAAATCTGCAATAACGTGCACATCTGGAACAACCTCCGGGACGTTATGCCCAGGCCCTACACAAAAAAGGACGCCGAAGAATGGGTGCAATACACCCGCGGGCAGCAACCCCAACGCAACTTCTGTATAGAAGGGGACGGCGAAGCCGCGGGCGGAATCGGGATGGTCCTGCAACAGGATATTTATAAACGAAACATAGAAATCGGTTATTACATCGCCCAGGAATGCTGGGGCAGGGGTTATGCCACGGAGGCCGTAAGACTCATGGTGGACTATATATTCAAGACCACCGATTGCGTCCGGATTTTCGCAGAGGTGTTCGCTCACAATGCGGCCTCCATGTCAGTACTACGTAAAAACGGGTTCCGCCTGGAGGCCGTCCACCAAAAATCGGTTTTTAAAAATGACGAGCTTCTCGATGGGCATCTATGGGTCCGCTTCCGCGAGGGCATATAAACGCAACAGCCCCCAGAAGAGGGCCGTTGCTAACAACTACTAGAAAAAACACGCTTAGTTAGATTCACGTCTCTTACTCCACGACCGCTTCATCCACGAATAACCACGCCTTTTCCCCCTCCCCCGGATACCCGGGTGGAATGGAGCCTTTGTTTTTGGCGGCGATTTTCAGATAGCGTGAGGTGCCGGAATTCAGGTTGATAAAAACCGTCCTGGTTAAGGAATCTCCGGCGGTGGATACTTCAGTTTCTCCAACAGTATAAAAGTGGATCCCGTCATCGGAAGTCTGAATGGTTACCCTGGAAGGCGCCCAAATCCAACTCGAGGGCTGGTGGAAGAACCTGATGCGCAAGCTATGTAAAGTTTCCGGTCTGCCGAAATCAATCGTCCCCGAAAAATCCACACCGTTCCATCCCAGCCACTCATCGTCGGCGAATTGTTCGTCGCTCCCCTGGACTCCGTTCAACCATGCATTGTTCCCTCCCCGGTTATACGCAGCGTCGGGTGGAACCGAAAGCGTCGCCGCCTTCCCCACAGCCTTATGCATTATGAATTGTTTGCTGATCCGGTCCAACACCACCCCTCCGGATATTACCGCCGCAGTCAGCCGGGCATCGCGCATAATCGGAATGGGGCCGTCATACACAGGGGATGCAAGTGTAGGCGTGGTGCCATCCAGGGTATAGTGAATGGGGTTTCCGAAAGCGCCCCCCAGGCTCACGGTGATCCCTCCCGAGGCATCCTGCCCTGTGTGGGCTTTCAGTTCGAAGACGTGCCTGGAATAGTTCACGTTCAGGCCATCCAGCCGACGAAGATAGACGCTTAACCTGCGCGTGAAGTCGGGGAAATCCTTCCTGGCCGGCTCGGTCCAACCCACCTCGGCCAGGGCCGTAGCGCGGGGAAAGATCATGTATTCCGCCTTTGCGGTGGTAGGGACGTATTCCGTCCAAAGGTTGCCTTGCACCCCTTCGATGTACTTTGCTTCCTCCGGGGTCAGGACCGAAGGCACGGGGTTGTAGCTGTAAGCTTTTGACAAAGTGGTCAGACCTCCGAAAGCAACGGGCTCTCCGGGTGCATCGGATTGATAGTGGTCGAGGTAACAGTAATCTCCGGGAGTCATCACTACTTTGTGGTGCTGGCGCGCGGCGGCAATGCCCCCTTCTTCCCCTCTCCAGCTCATCACTGCCGCGTTAGGTGCGAGCCCCCCTTCCAGGATTTCGTCCCATCCAATAATTTGTCGACCCTGGCTGTTGACAAAGTGTTCGATGCGACGGATGAAATAGCTTTGGAGTCCGTCCACTCCTGACAATTTTTCTTCCGAGATGCGGGCCCGGTCGATGGGACATACCTTCCAATCCGCTTTCGAGGCTTCGTCCCCGCCGATATGGATATACGTTCCGGGGAATACGCGCATGACCTCGGAGAGCAGGGTGTCGAGAAAAATAAAGACCGAATCCCTGGTACAATATTCATTTTGGATATCCGAGGGAAAAGGATAGGGCTTCCCCGCGCTGTCCAGGCAGGCCAGTCCCGGATAGCTGGCCAGGGCCGACATGGAATGGGCCGGCATTTCGATTTCGGGGATAATGGTGACGAACCTGGCAGCAGCATAGCTAACCAGGTCCCTGAGTTGATCCTGGGTATAAAACCCTCCGTAAAGGGTATCCTCCGGCCTGGAGCCGTAATCGTATGTGGTATGCAGGGGGTCCCCCTTCCGGTAAGCTCCGATTTCCGTTAGCCTGGGATACGAAATGCTTTGAAAACGCCAGCCCTGGCTATCGGTCAGGTGAAGGTGAAGGCGGTTCA
>Ga0206875_1200_pt1 | contig 13265 bp, 2 predicted proteins | sample Alteio_BWOrgCont_9_FD_152616 | JGI IMG/M metagenome (GOLD analysis project Ga0206875, IMG submission 152616) | Enriched cells from forest soil in Barre Woods Harvard Forest LTER site, Petersham, Massachusetts, United States -... | ecosystem: Environmental > Terrestrial > Soil > Temperate forest > O... | reverse complement strand
AAATACAATCGTTACAATCTGACTAACTCCATTTAATATAAGTTCCTAACAAGGGTGATTCTAAACCAAAAAGCCAGAGATTAAGTTCTCTGGCTTATTTTTTATTGAAGTGTTGAACACGGATTATCGAAGTATTGAACACGGATTACACGGATAAAACGGATTAAACTGATTTTTTTAGTTCAGACCTGTGCCCTCGGAATTGACTGTACTTATTCTATATAGCATAGCAGGCACGTATAATTTTTCCAAAACAAAAATAAAAACCCATTCAATTCTTATCATCTCTGTTCTATAGCAAATGAAAGAACCCCTTCGATATTGCTACCGAAAGGGTTCTTTTATTTATTAGGATCGACTTGTTTAGTACGCTACATTAACGGTAGCTTTTGTTCCGTCCGGTTTAGTAATTTCCAATGTGTACACACCTTTTGCCCATGCGCTGTTGAAAGCGATTGTTTGGGTAAGGCTTCCACCTAAATGTTTGATCGTAGAAGCTGATACCACCTGTCCGGCTGTAGTTAATAAGCGTACACCATAAGTACCCGCAGGCATATTGGTAAATTGTACACCTACTTTTCCATCCTGTACAGGGTTTGGATACACTGCAATGGCAGGGCTTCCGGCTCCTATATCAACCTTGGCAATAGTACTGTATTGAACTGCACCGTTAGTACCCACACTGCGTATGCGGTAATAGTTTGCACCACTTACTGCACCTGCATCTGTAAGACTGTAATGCCCAAGTCCGCTTGCTGTTACGCTGCCAATGCTGCTGAACGTTTTATCATCCGTAGATTTTTCTACACTGTATGAACTGATATTAATTTCATTCTGAACATCCCAGCTGATTGCAATATCTGTAGCATCTTGCTGCGCAGCTTTAATACCTGTAAATGTTACAGGAAGCGGTGTGCCCTGATTTGCGAACACTACCATAAAACGTGTTGGGTTTTTAGATCCTGCAATCGTAGTATCAATAGCGAAGTTTACAGATGTAGAACTATTTAGGTTCAATGCTGTAGAATCGCCTGTGTAACTGTCTTTCAGGAAGCCAACCAATCCCGGATGATTCAGCGCTGTTGCTGTAAACTGGAACTGATAGTTACGCTGTGTTGTTTGCGTAAGACTATAGAACAATGTATCTGCAACAGTTATAACCGGTCTGCGTTCGATAGATAATTTGATACCGTTTCTCAACAAAGCAAAGTTTTCATTTACGTTGGTCAATTTGCGGGCATCGATATTATCTACACCTGCGTTAAAGCCATTGGCATATTGTGCCACGTTACCATCCGAAAGTGTAGCTGTGCCGGTATGTGTATCAAAGAAATAAATATTGCTCACAAACGATTCTGTTACAGATGCCGGAGCTGCTGGTCTGAATGCATAGTTGTTATTTGAATCTGCCTGTTTATTGGTTTCATCAAATTCAAGTGTACCATCTGAACCTGCTACAGCACCTTCCACAATCACTGCCTGGCCTGACTGCAGGTATTGATTTACATTATTGTTGCTGCCGTTTGGCATTGGGCTAAAGTTAGGGCTGCCGCCGATAAAGTCAATCGAAACAAAACCACCTACACCACCAATATTCGGGTTCCATATAAAGTACCTTGGTACAGGGTTGCTGTTAGTTAATGCTGCAATGTCTACCGGTGCTGCATAAGGGTTACCTACCATAGTGTAGATTACTGAAGAAGTAGATTTTTTGATTGCATACACCTGATGGCCTGTAATCAAATTACCTTTTGGTTGCAACATGGTATTATTGATATTAATACCTCCGAAATTAGGATTGCTTACGCTGTTCGTATCCCTGTCGCCACGAATGAAAATCATGTAGCCCGTATTACCAGCATTTGCACCACCATAGTTACCATTTGATATAGCCACATTGGTATTTGATATTGCGCTAAAGGCATTGTTGCCCCATTGATACATAGATACACCACTTACCCTGTCAATACCATTGGTTGCAAATGGACCTGTAACCAATGTACCAACGCCTTGTGTAGAAGGATCGTTTGAATCGTATGCTATACCATTGTTCTGCCATGCTGCTTTGATACTTTCAGAACCTGATTGTGTTACAGGTGCTGTCAGCATCCTCCATGCACGAAGACCATTATTGATAGATGTATTAAACGAACCGTTTTGTGAAGAGTTTGGCACATTTACATTACTGTGTACATAACGTTGTACGGTAACTGCACCGGTAACTTTACCGGTTGCTGCACCTGTATTATCTTCCGGTATTGAAGCAACAACTGCTGTACTGTTATTATCCGATGAAAGTGTTAAGCTGTCATTGGTAGTTAAAGTAGCGCTATCGCCAATCACTAATTTACCCGGTGATGTATTTGCACCACCTGCTATTACCAATGCATTGCTTAATGTAGCAGTTGCTTTGGTACCTAATGATAATTTCAACAAGGTATCCGGTATATGTGTAAAATGCAAGGTACCTGCTGCACCATTTAGTACAAGTGTAGATGTAGGTGAACCACTGATGGTACCTGCACCGCTGATAGCACCTGCTACCGTTAATGTATTACCGGCTAAGCCCAATGTAGATGACGCATCTAAAATAAGATTATTAACTGCACTTGCAGCGGTTAATACAGGGTAGTTGCCGCCTGTAGGTGTTGTTGGTATTTCTACTGTTGTAGCTGAAGTAGGTACTGAACCGCAACTCCAGTTAGCGGTATTGTTCCAGTTGGCATCAATACCAGCCCATATACTTGAAGTTGCTATTGTAATGGCACCAGAAGCTGTACTAGTATCAGTTGCGCAATTACCCGAAACAATTGCATAATAATAAACCGTAGTTCCTGTTGCAGGTGGTGTATAAGAAGTACCTGTTGCACCTGCTATTAATGAACCGCCTCTGTTGGATGCAGTTGAATTGCTATACCATTGATACGTAAGGTTAGAACCGTACGCTGCTACCGTTAATGCTGTACCGGAAGAAGCTGTTCCACAGGCATTTTGTGCTGTAGCTGATGGCTGCGTAACAACAACAGGGCGATTTAATGCAATACTGTTTACAAAGAAGTCAAAACCTGATCCGCTTCCACCACCTGCAGAGTTATAGTTAAAGAAACGAAGCTTGGCAGGAACCTGACCTCCACCGCTGGTTGATTTAAATGAACCAGGGATCAATGTAGTAGTACTACCGCCTACAGGTTTAACGGCAAGAATATAAGTTCCGTTACCTGAAGAAGCCGTATATACAAGAGAAATATTTAATCCTGTTGATGAATAATGAATTGTAGTTGCAGTTGGTCCCCCTGCATCATTCAATGTATAAACTGTATTGCCTCCTGTAAAGTATATCTCCATAAGAGGATTGGTTCCAGTTGCAGGGTAAAGACTAAAGCCTTCCACTCCCCCTGTTACAATGCTCTTATTTTGTAAAGTAAATGAAGCCGTAGTACCAACACTAACAGTTCCCGTTAATGGTCTGATTGCTTCGGCAGTATTCGAATTGTTTGCATATAATCCCCATGCAAGACTATTCGTATTGATATTAGGAGCGCTTCCGGTAAAGAAACCTGCAAAGCCGCCGCCAACACCATTCAATGTCCACGGACCTAAGCCTGTAGTATTATCATTTGGAGTTGTATTCCAGGTACCGCCGGTATAAGCACCATTGCCAGCATTACTTTGTTCAACCGTTACAGTATCCGATACTGAAGATGCAGCAGGGCAAGATCCACTTGTACTTAATGCTTTATAATATAAACCTACTGAAAGTGCCGGCGTTGTATAAGTAGCTGTTGTAGCGCCGCTGCCACCTGTTACATTGCTCCATGTACTATTGTCAGAAGATTGTTGCCATTGTATAGAACCTGTATTACCTGTTACAGTAATAGTAGCTATGCTTCCGTTACATAATGTACCCGGAGTTGCCACGGCTGTACCGCCAACGCTTGTAGCACTAACTGCAATAGCACCTGAGAAACCACTGTTAACTGTTCCGCAACCGGATATGGTTACTGCAACATAATAGTACAATGTTCCCGGAGTTGCTGTTGATGGAGTATAGCTTGAAGAGGTTGCACCTGATATTAATGTTGCCCCTGCTGTAGTGGCAGAAGTATTACTATACCATTGGTAGGTTGCAGTACCTATAGCTGTTACTGTTAAAGCAGTGGCTGTTGACCCCTGACAGATGGATTGTCCACCTGTTGCCGGTTGAACGGATATACCATTGGTAGAGAATGCAGGAGTGCTAATAACCAATGTAGCACTTGCACATCCTCCTGCCGGTGTTAATGCTGTTATATTAACAATATTACCAGCACCTGCATTGGCAAGTGTACTAGTAGTAAATGTCCCCGTACCCGAACCTGCATTAAAACTCATTGAAGCAGAAGTTGAGGATACTGTATTTGTACCGCTTACATTGTAGGTTACTGTATAAGTACCGGAAGTTAATGTGTTTGATTTTACAGTAACTGTTGCACCACTACCTGAACATGTTGCAGCTGCAGTAGTACTGTCTGTACCATAAATGGTAGTTACATTACCTGAACTTAATGTACTGTTATAAAGAAGTATATCATCGATGCTACCGTCAAAATAATATGGACCGCCTGCTGTGTAACTATTACCGTTAACAGTAGTTGGTGACCATCCGCTTAAATAAGCATATCCAAATCTGCAATATTTTGCGCTGCCCGAATTGGTATGTTTCATTGCTGCGTTGCTCACCACAGAAACACCATCTACATATAGTACTGTACCATTCGTACCATCCATTGTTACAATTACGTTATGCCATTTGTTATCATTATAAGTTGGAGTTGTACTAACCAGCGTGTTGCTGCCATCATAAATTCCATAAAACAAATGCCCGCCATTCATGAATAGCGCATGGTCGTAGTTAGAAGGATTGCCTGTAACATTATCCGTTACTTCCATTAAACCCATTTGACCACTTGAAGATGTTTTAAACCAAAGTGATGAACTAAATGGTACTACATTTTGACTGCTTCCACCACCTGCATCAATAAATCCTGAAACAGTAAGCTGATTAGCTTGTGTAATATACTGGCTTGAAGCAGATGCCAATAATATCGCTCCTGTTGCATTACCAAAACGATCTGTTGTAGCTGAAGGTGAACCTTGCGGTGAAGCATTATTGGTAGTTCCTGTGCTTCCTGTATTGGTATTTGCCCCTGCTGTAAAATCATAGCGTAAAACCGGAGTTCCTGTTGGTGTATATAAACTAACACCACCTACTGCTAATGTTTTTGTAGCTGTAGCTGCGGTACAAGGGCTACCGCCGGTGCTGGTTAAGGTTAATGTAACTGTACCGATAAAAGTTGCAGCCGGAGTATAGGTAGTAGTACTGATAGCAGTTGCATTGCTGAATGTACCACCTGCACCACCGTCTGTCCAAACACCGCCTGTAGCACCGCCACCTACTGAACCACCTAATGCTGCCGAAGTACCACCCTGACAGATTCCGGTAAGTGCACTTCCTGCATTTGCTGTTGACGCAGCTGTTACTGTGATAGAGCCTGATAAGCTGGCAACTGTACAAGAAGTTCCTGATGTTGTTACTGTATAAGAACCAGTTGTAGTTGGTGTACCTGTTATAGTATATGTAGATCCTACAAGTGTACCTGTAAGGCCTGCACTGCCTGCTCCGGATAGAGCAGCATTTGTTGCAGTACCACCTATTGTATATACGATAGAGCTTATAGCAGTACCGGCACAAACACTCTGAGTAGTAGAGCCGGAAGTTAAGGTTAAATTTTGGCCGGCACTTATTGCGAAACCTGCACTTGCTGTTCCTGTAACAGTAGATGGAGAACTTGCGACAATTTGAATTTTATAACCACTTGCTGCAGGTACACCTGAAGTAGGTAACGCAACACTAAAGGTGCCGCTTCCTCCAGAACCACTTACTGTCCCTGTTAAAGTTACGGGAGAAGCAAATGAACCGCTTCCATCTGATAATTGAGCAGTAAAGCCGGAAAGACTTCCTGTATAAGTAAATGTACCGGTAACAGTAGCACCGGGACAATATGGAGCTGTGCTTGTATATGAAGGTGCAGAGATAGTACCAACAATTGCTTTAGTACTTAAGGCAAGATAAAGAGTACCTGCTCCGCTAAGACCACTTGTACTTGTATTTATACTTGGCTGGCTGCTTAATGTACCAACCGTACCTGCTATAGAACTATAAGATGTAGCTCCATTGGTAGTACTTTTACCAATCGCATTTTCGCTGGTTAAGGCAGGTGTTGATCTTCCTATAGAGAAAGAAGAAGCTGCAAAGCCTGTAGTAGTTACCAATTTCCAATACTCTGTAGAACTTGTTGAAGACAATGTAGTACCATCTGCTGTACCGGCCGCACTTGCAGTTGCCTGAGCAGTGATAGTAGGACTTCCTGTGTTTGATCCTGCAACAAAAGCAAATGGATAATATTTACCACCATTTCCTAAAGGCATATTATATGTTCCAGAAGAACCTGAACCCAATGTCCAAATTAAAGGCCCATCAACATAAGCTGAAGTACCACCACCAGAAATTGCAGAATTTGCTGTATTTGTAACAGTTAAATTAGCAGTAGTTGTTACTACACCCGAGGTTAAAGTCAATACATTTGTTACAGATGCAGCTGTACTTACCGTTACACCAGCGCTGTTATTGACTGTTAAATTATAAAATGCTGATGAAGCAGTTCCGCTTATTGATGCAGCAGTAGAGCCTCCTAACGTTATAGTACTATTATTGTTTGTGAATGCCCCATTATTAACCCAGTTACCATTACATGTAATAGAACTGGGAGCTTTTAATATCCCGGTTGTAGTAATATTTATTCCTTTACACGTAAGTGCCTGATCAGGGGAAATAGTATACGTTGTTCCTGATCCTATACCTGATTGAAATACCCCTCCAATTGCCCTGGCAGAAGTTAGAGCCAGATTAGTACCATTAGTGCCAAGATTTGACAGAGTAACATTACCCGGGTATCCCAAAGTTGTTCCATTTGTTCCCGAAGTCATAGCAATCCACTCTTTTCCAGGCGTATAAGCTTGGTTTCCTCTGTTAATTAATAAGGTTGAATTGGCTGCCCATGCAATCCCTGCCGTGCCATTAAATGTAATTGCAAATTGATTACTATTACTTGCATCTGCTCCGGACAATGTTACATTTGAAAAGGTACCATTAACTAACATTTGAGTATTGGTACTTAGTGTTAGTCTCCAGTTACCATTTGTCCCATCCCCAAAAAACATATTGTAAACAGTTGGAGAACCTAAAGTACCTGAACCTGTAATTGTACAAGCTCCTGCATTTGCAGGACGCAAATCAATATTACCACCATCAGAACCATTGGTTCCCGTTGTAGCAAAATTACCTCCACCGGATGCATCAATAGTAGCACCACCACCAGTTCCAATTTGCACAGTATTTCCTGTACCAACATTGAAAACACCTTTGGATAATGTTAATGTTCCGCTATTTGCAATAATAAGTTTGCCAGGACCAACAGGAGTTGATGAAGCGCCATTTAAGAAAACTATATCACTTGTGTTGGTTGTATTAATCGTTAAGATGTTAAATGTAGTAGTAGCAGTACCCGCAATCTTTCCTCCCGTTCCAAAAGTAACAGTTTTGCTATTTGCAGCAAACGTTGAATTATTAGTGAAAACGCCTTTTATATATAAACTGTTAGTAGTAGTAGTGTTATCAGTAAATGTTCCGGCAGTTATAGTTACATTATTAAATTGAGTGGCTAATGCCGCAGCGGATCCTGTAACAGATGTAGAACCGGCAGTAAGTGTTAAAGTCCCACCAGTAGATGTAATTGTTCCATTGTTAGTAATAGACGCACTGTTAATATTTATATTGGCAGTAGAAGCAACTGTTCCATCATTTTGAAAAACATGCGTATTAGAACCTGCACCAATATTATAAGTACCAGACCAATTGGCCGTCGAACCAGATAACAGGTCCACAGTAATGCTACTTCCTTGTTGTGTAAAAGTGCTACCGGCACCAATAACAAAATCATCCCCTGCAATACTGCCTCCAATATTTAAATTACGGCCTGACGATGTACTGGAATAAATTACAGTTGCATTATTTTGTAAAATAAATTGACCAATAGTATAAGTTGCAGAGCCCTGAGCAAAAGTAATAGTTCCTGTTTGAGTTCCAGCAGTAGAACTTATATCGCTACCATCAAAAATAATTACATCTGTGCTTGCCGGTGTAATAACACTGGCATTACCTGTTCCGCCAAGTGTAGTTGAAAGTGTGCCCACTGCACCTAGAGCTGCAGAAGTAGTATTACCAACCCAATAATAAGTAGTGGCAAAAGAAGAAACAGTCATTGCAAAAATTGCAATGAATAATGTAAATAACTTTTTCATAAAAGCAAGTTTAAGATGTGAGTTTCTATTGGTTGTGGCCCCAACAGAATTATTTGGAGTAGCGGACAGGTGTAACATTTGGTTCATATATCTAGTATGGTTTAAGCGTATTTCGTATATATCCCCCCTTAATAACTCTTAATGAGTATTATTAAAGAAAAGAATACGTGTGTTCTAAAAGTAATCAGGGATATAGAAAGTGACAGCGCTTATAGACCAACTGGATAATATGGTTATGTAACCATAGAGTTGCCGTGTGTGGTGATTAGGTTTGTCGGTAGTAAATCGTTAGGATAAAAGGCAATTTAGAATAGAAGTGCTCAAAGGTATATAAATTAATAATTTAAAAACATGATTTACCTTTCTTTTTATACAAAAAGTATTAAGCCCGCAAAGTTTACTCTGAAGATTTTTTTATAGGAATGGTGGTTATATCAGAAGTCGTAGAATTCGGGGTAACGAATTACATGCTAAAGTATATATTTTATTTGACTTTTGTCAATATTATTTTCCTGTTAACAAAATATTTTTTCATTTCCTCCTTCATTTCATTAATCCATTTTACTATGTAATTGATAATAAGCATAAAAAAGCCCTCCCAACATTGCTATTGGAAGGGCCTACCCTATTCATATTTTGAAGATACTATTTTAATAGTATACCGTGAAATTATTTTATTGAGTTGAAAAGCCTTTTCCATCTTGGTCCACCCTCACCTACGCTGAACCATATTAAAGAGGCTTTGCCTACTACATGGTCTTCCGGCACAAATCCCCAAAAGCGGCTATCCAGCGAATTGTGGCGGTTATCCCCCATCATCCAGTAGTAATCCATTTTAAAAGTATACTCCGTAGCAGGAACTCCGTTTATTGAAATATGCCCATTGTTGTTTTCCAGTTTATTGCCTTCATACACTTCTATACAACGTTGGTAACGTATTAAATTATCCGGTGTTAAAGGAATGGTGACACCTTTTTTGGGTATCCATAATGTACCATAATTATCTACCTGCCAATGATGCGATGTATCACTATAATAAGGGAACAAAGCCTGACCTTCATCCATAAAATAACTTTGAATGGTATAGCCTGCAGGTAGTTTTAAATTGGCTCTTTCTTCGTTGGTAATATTTACAAGGAACGTATTAGGTGCCATATCCGGACGTATATCTTCCTGCTCTACTCTTGTATGAATACCAAACGGAGCCAACGCATCGCCAATTACTTTTAATCGTCTGTGATAATATGCTTCATCCGATTCATTATCGTCTCTTGCCAGGTTTGTATTTAAGCTTGCCGGAACTGTTATGGTATAATATCGTTCTGATTGCGGAAATACAGGTTGGGGTTCGCCATTAATATATACCACACTGTTTTTTATCTGTAAGCTATCACCTGCTATTGCCACGCAACGTTTAATAAAATTTTCCCGTTTATCTACAGGCCTTGTAATAATAATATCACCGTAATCCTGCCAAACCTTATCCCTGCCCTCTTTTCGAACTTCCTCATAATAGGTTACTTTAGATCCGAAGTTTTCTTCATCATTAATCAGGGTATCATTCACGGGAAAATTAAATACCACTACATCATTCCGTTTTACCGGCGATGCAAACCATCTTGTATAAGGAATATGTATCCATTCCACATACGATTTTACATTAAAGCCGGGCATGGTATGATGCATAAACGGCATAGCAAGCGGTGTGTTTGGAATGCGTGGACCATATGCCGATTTACTTACAAATAAGAAGTCATCTACCAGCAATGTTTTTTCCATGGAAGGTGTAGGAATAGTATATGCTTCAAATACAAAGATGCGAATAAGTGTGGCTGCTACTATTGCGAATACCGCAGCATCAATCCATTCTCTTGCTACTGATTTTTTATACAATTTAACCGGAGCCGGACCGATGTATCTATCTTTCTTATTGGCACCGATATATACAAAATAAAATACTGCAAAAAATGCTGTAGCTACATGCTGGTAAAATGCATACTTACCAAAACATTTTACAAATTCAATCAATATTAAAATAGAAAAGAACCAACCTGCTACCGGAATAAACTGTGCAAAGAACCACCATTTAGGCTTTTGCGATTCCTGCAGCATTGTCCAGGTATTATAAAACGGCACCAACGCTTTCCAGGCAGGGATGCCTGCTTTTTGAAACATCTTATAAAGCCCGTAAGCAGGCAACTCTATAATTAATAAGGAAATTAAAAGCAGTACAAAAATTTGATGTAAACTCATTTATAAATGATTAAAGTGCGTCAAAAATACCATATTAAACAGTATGCGTATTGTTTGCATGCAAAATGTTTAAACTATTTAACAGATATTTTAAAAACATAATTAAAAGATACGGGCAAAAGTAGGCTTAGTGTATTAATAATGGAAGTTCTTTTACACCAGTGGTACTACTTATTTTTATAACATACACCCCTTTGGCAAATTGAGATACGGTAACAGGTATAAGCTGCGCCGGTGTTGTTGAAGGATAGGCCATCTGATACATGAGTCTTCCCGATGCATCGTATAACTGTATTACAGGATTAATGCTGCTGGCATTGCTTTGGATATTAACGATGCTGCTTGCAGGATTCGGGAATATGGTCCAGGGTGTAGCTACCTGTGTAAACGAAAGGTTTTCAACAGGCGAATACGTAAAGCTTCCATCTGCCTTTACTTCCTGAATACGATAATAGTTATTGCCCTGAAACGGACTGGCATCTATATAGGAATACATTTGATTGGTACCATTTCCGGTTACAGATGTAATAGTATTGGCAATTGATTTAAAATCTGTAGTATCTGTTCTCCGCTCTACTACATAATATTTTACATTCAATTCATTTACCGTCCAATTTAATAATGCTGTATTATCGGAGCGCTTTGCAGCTGTAAAACTAATCCATGAAACAGGTACGGTAGAATCTATAATAGAAAAATTATTATTGGAGATATCATAAAAAACATTGCCTACTGCCATTACCCGTATCCTTGCTTTTGTTGTAGGATTGTTAGGCACTTGTATCGATACTGTTCCTGTATTAGCTGTTGATGCCACTAATGTATCCGGATAGGTTAATCCACCATCTATTGATAATAAGATAGCTACATTAGTACAACTGACAGGAGTATTTTGCGTTCCTGCAGGATTCCAGGTAATGGTACGCAACTCTCCGCCTGTCCATGCAATACCCGTAGCATCGGGATAGGTAACTACAAAAGGGCCCGAATTGCCATCTACAGTAACTGCATTGCCCGAATAACTTACACCACCACCGTTGGGGCGATTATCCCTTGCCGTTAATCTGAAATGCAGAATGCGTGCATAGGCCGGTTTTATTTCTCCGATAGTAGTGGTATTATTTATTACATCCGATAATTTAGGGAAATAACGATAGGGCAGTTTTACAGGGCTAAAGGAACGGAAGATCGGAGCATCTCCAAAAGACGCATCTGTAGGTGCATTCCAGCCGCAAGGTTGAGCGCCTACATCTACCTGTTCCCAGCAATATGACAATGAATCGCCGTCTTCATCTGTTGCACTTCCGGTTAATATAAAAGGAGTTGAAAGCGGAATAATATAATCTGCACCGGCATCTACCACAGGTGCATGATTGGTTCCGGTATTGGGTTTGTTAACCGTAGGTGTAACGGTAGCACAGCTTGTGCTGTTTGCGTAACTAATAATTTCATCAAAATTAAGTGTGTTGAAATAAGCATCGCTGTTTGGTTGCAGGTTATCAGCAAGGCAAAGTACAAGACCATCATCGGTTAAATTGCTTGCATAACTTACAATAGTGCTGCCACTACCCGGTTCATCGTTTGTATTCAGATATTCCTGTCCCATTCCGGCACAATAATATTTATCCGAGTTAAACGGATGGTGCGCTCCAAAAGAATGGCCCATTTCATGGCATACATAATCAATATTAAACGCATCACCAACAGGATGTGCAATACCTACCGTACTATTTGCTTTAAAACCATCCTGGCATACGTTTGCTAATCTTGTATAACCACCTGCTCCGGATGTAAATTCCTGTCCGCAATCATAATTAGCACTTCCTATATTCGCATCGATTACCGATTGTGTTTTAGCTAGCAGATCGTCATAACTAATACCACCACCGGGTGCATTATACAGCGGATCATTTGAAGATGAATTAAAAATGATGGCTGTTTCATTCGATATTAAAACAAAGGTTATTGCAAGTTCATTTTCGTAAATACCATTTACCCTTGTTACGGATGCAGCGATTGCGCCCAAGGTCTGTGACACTGTAGGAGCACCCAAACCGGTTGCTGCAGCAGCATATTGATGTGTGCAGGCGATGGCCCAGCGAAAGGTTTTTAATTGTGTGCCTACACTTGTTCCGCCTAGTGTGCCTGCAGGCCTTGCCAACGGAATAACTTTATTGATTGCCGGCAATGTTGCATCTATAAATTCCTGCGATTTTTTATAATCCGATCTGTAATAAGCTATATAATTTATTACCGTTGATTGTGCATATGGATCAATAAAAATAGCAGTGCTGTTAGGCGTTAATACCATGGCACGGAAACCAAGTTCTGTCCAGCTTATTTTAATAGTTGCAGCCGGATCATCAATACCTTGTCCGCTATACGTTTTTATGTTCGGGAATTTTGCTGCCAGTGCCGGTTCCATTACAGGAGTTTCCCAAATATAAAAACGGGTACTGCTGCCATTTGGCATAGGTAGCGTAAACACAGGAAAATCAGTTTCAGCTTTTATATTTTTCCTTAAAGGAACTGTATGAAGGAAGCGTAACAGAGAAGCGGTATCCAATGATATCGTCCTGAATTTTTGAGGTACAATTACCCTTTGCTGTCCG
>Ga0206875_1199_pt1 | contig 13273 bp, 16 predicted proteins | sample Alteio_BWOrgCont_9_FD_152616 | JGI IMG/M metagenome (GOLD analysis project Ga0206875, IMG submission 152616) | Enriched cells from forest soil in Barre Woods Harvard Forest LTER site, Petersham, Massachusetts, United States -... | ecosystem: Environmental > Terrestrial > Soil > Temperate forest > O... | reverse complement strand
GGAGAGATTCTTTTAGTACATATCAGTATTCGTCCAGGCAGCAAAAATATGATGAAGATTTTTTACATGTCTCCGTTTACACACCTCAGCTTATACTAAATGGCGAAAGAGAATTTATAGGCAGTGATAAAGAAACGATAAAAAAAGCAGTAAATGAAGCATTAAGTAAACCGGCTTCAGTAATAATAAACATTACAAGTAGTGTTATTAAAAATGGAACACTTAATATCCAATATACTATGAAGGGGAATAGTACCAATTCTTCGATTAATTTTGTTTTGATACAACATAAAACAGTTACGAAAATAAAAGCTGGCGAAAATAATGGAGCTACGCTTGTTAGCTATAATGTAGCCAGGCATTTACTTACAACTACGGCAAAAGATTCGGGTATGTGCATGCTTCAATTACCAGCCGGTGTTTCTACGAATGATTTAAGTTTAATATTATTTACTCAGGATAAAAAATCAGGAAGAATAACCGGTGCAGTTAAAAGAACATTATAATACAAATGTGTTACTGTTTTATTTGTATAAAAAAATAGTGTTCATCTGAATTTCAAATGAACACTATTTTTTAAAATTATTTATTGTCTTAAATCGATTTTACTTCAGCGCACAAATCCTGCAATACTTTTTTAGCATCACCAAAAAGCATACTTGTTTTTGGTTGAAAGAACAAGTCATTTTCGATACCGGCATAACCTGGTTTCATGCTTCGTTTGTTTACGATTACATTTTTAGCCTGCTCTACTTCCAAAATCGGCATTCCGTAAATCGGCGATGCAGGATCATTTTTAGCAGCCGGATTCACCACGTCATTGGCCCCTAATATCAATACTACATCGGTTGTTTTAAATTCATCATTGGCTTGTTCCATTTCCAATAACACATCATAGCTTACGTCAGCTTCTGCCAATAATACATTCATGTGGCCCGGCATACGACCTGCAACCGGATGAATAGCATATTTAACTTCAACTCCTTTTTCAGTAAGTATCTTTTCTAATTCATGACAAGTATGTTGTGCCTGCGCCACAGCTAATCCATATCCGGGAACAATCATTACTTTAGTTGCATAACTCATAACCATTGCAGCATCGCTTAAACTGATTTCTTTGGTGGCACCTTGTTGCCCTGTACCGCCTGTAGCTGCTGCAGTTTTGTTTCCGCCAAATGAACCAATCAATACATTTTTCAATGAACGGTTCATTGCTTTACACATCAATATTGTCAACAATGTACCAGCTGCTCCAACTAAAATACCGCCTGTCAACATTACTTTATTGTTGTATAAAAATCCACCGCAAGCTGCAGCCACACCCGTAAAAGAGTTTAATAAAGAAATTACTACCGGCATATCTGCACCCCCAATTGGGAATACAAATAATACTCCATAAGCTAACGACAATCCAAGTATAATGTATATAACAAAAGTTTGTGTAGGATCGATAATAAGATAAACACCTAAGCCTAGTGCTACAGCAAGAAATACAAGGTTTAAAATATTCTGACCCGGGAAACTGAAGTCTTTTACTTTACCATTTAATTTACCCCAGGCAATCATACTTCCTGCAAAGGATACAGAGCCGATAATAAGACCCAGTACAATAATTAAAACAGTTGGTTGCGTAGCACTGATATCTGTAATGGTTCCGTTCGATATTTCTTCTGTAAGATGTTTGAATTCGCTTAATGAAATCAATGCAGCACAAGCGCCACCCATACCATTGAAAAGGCTCACCATTTCCGGCATTGCAGTCATCTTTACTTTTTTGGCTGCTAATGTTCCTACTACGCCCCCTATTGCCAAACCGGCAAATATCCAGATATAATTATGCAATGCATTGCCTTGGTCATCCTGATATAAAAAGATAGTACCAAGAATTGCTACTGTCATACCGAATGCAGCTACTAAGTTTCCTTTACGTGCTGATGCAGGATTTGATAACATTTTAAGGCCAACTATAAAAGTTATAGAGCCAATCAGATAACACAGTGTTAATAGATTTATTCCCATTGTAAAAATTCTATTTTTAAAAACTTGACCTTAAATTATTTTTTCTTTTTAAACATTTCCAACATTCTGTCGGTAACCACAAAACCACCAACAACGTTTAATGTTCCTAATATTACAGCAACAAAACCCAGTATCAATGCCAGGTAATCGGTTGTTTCGGCTTTGCCCATTACGATGATTGCACCAATGATAACAACACCGTGAATCGCATTGGCACCACTCATTAAAGGTGTGTGTAATACACTTGGCACACGTCCAATTACTTCAATCCCAACAAAGATCATCAGGATAACGATGTAAATGATTTGTTGATTTGCTGATATCCAGTCTAAAATATTTTCCATAAAATTATTTTTGAATATTGTTATAGTGCTGCTTTTACACGATCATTTGTAATTTCATTGCCGTGTGCCACGCAGGTTCCTTTTACTAAATCATCCTCGAAATTCAGGTTTAAGTTTCCTTCTTTATCGATGATTAATTGCAAAAAGTTAAGAATGTTTTTGCCATACAATTTACTTGCATCACTTGGCATTTCACCCGGCAACCTGGATGTACCGATGATACTAACTCCATTGTGTACAACGGTTTGATCATCTTTGGTAAGTTCTGTATTACCACCTGTTGAAGAAGCAATATCGATGATTACCGAACCGTTTTTCATTCCTTCAATCATCGACTGCGTAATTAATATCGGCGCTTTTCTTCCTTGTATTTGTGCGGTAGTGATAACGATATCAGCTTTAGCAACGCTTTCAGCAATCTTTGCTTTTTGACGTTGCATAAATTCTTCTGTTTGTTCTACTGCATAACCACCGGCTTTGCTTGCATCTGCCGCACCTTCTACCTCTACGAACTTAGCGCCTAAACTCATTACTTCTTCTTTCACTGCCGGCCTTGTATCAAACACTTCAATTACTGCACCTAAACGTTTGGCAGTTGCAATAGCTTGTAAACCTGCAACACCGGCACCCAATATCAACATTTTTGCCGGAGGGATACTTCCTGCAGCAGTCATAAACATTGGAAAATATTTAGGGAATTTATTGGCAGCTAACAACACGGCTTTATAACCTGCAATATTTGCCTGGCTGCTTAATACATCCATACTTTGTGCACGTGTAGTACGGGGAATCATATCGATACTGAATACATTCAACCCTTTACCTGCCCAATCTTTTATTACAGCAGCATTGAATAGTGGCTGATATACACCCAATATAACTGCACCGGGTTTAAGCTTGCTGATATCTTCTGCAGAAAAATTATTGAGCGATAGGACGATGTCTGAATTTTTAAGTACTTCATCACGACTGCCAATTTTGGCGCCGCCATCTATGTACTTATCATCATTTGCAAATGCGGTTGCACCAGCATTGGTTTCTACAAGTATATCTACTTTATACTTTTTATATGTTGCCAAATGCTCAGGAAGGACTGATACCCTTGTTTCCGGAGCCGGCTCTTTTAAAACGCCTACTATCATAGCTTAAAAAATTGCGGCGAAGATAGGGAAAAATTCAATATCTGACAGAGAAGTGTTGTTTTACTTTGATAGCATCATTCATGCAAACGATGCCGATAAAAAAGAGGTCTATGGTAAGTGTTACCGATGGATGTTGCTGAATTTCATGCCATGCAGCTTCCATTTCTTTGCTCCAGTGGATATCATCAAAAATCAAAATCGTTGAATTGGTTGAATGGCTTAAGAGTTGATAGAAATAATTGAGCGTAGGTTCTTTGCGATGATTGCCATCTATAAATGCAAAATCAATTGTATTAAGCCGGGATAAAAGTGGCGGCAACGTATTATCGAAATTACCGGATATCAATTCAATATTTTGCAGCCCTAATTGGTTGAAATTATTTTGAGCAACTGCAGCAATTTTCTCAGCACCTTCGCAGGTGTAAATTTTTGCATTTTGATTGCAGGATGCCAAATACGATGTGGTAACACCAAGTGATGTTCCTAATTCTACAATAACTTCAGGTTTATAGTAATTTACTATTCTAAATAAAAGCTGCGCAAATTTTTTAGGTTTTAAGGATGAACGGGCTATATCTTTTACTTTACGTTCATTCATCTTCATTATTGTAGAACCGGCGCCAAAATCATCTACATGAATGATCTGCGGATGATTCAATAACTCCTTACGGATAGATTCTATCTTTCGATAAGAATCATATTCTTTTTTATCACGAAGGACTTTTGTAATAAATTCAAATACAAACGGAGAGTGTACTCCGTGTCCTTTACCATTCGATGCTGTAAGCTGATAGCTGAGATATTTTTTTGCTAACTGAAAATGATTATACATACTTTCTAAAGCATCTTTTTTAAGATGGCTTAAAGGAATTTTTATTTTTTCTCCCAAATCTGAAACGAATAATCATAAGCATGTTTCGCATCCTTTTTACAATCTTCATTGGAAGTCAATTTCCATTTGCGAGCATTGATAACGGGAAAGAATGTATCTGCATCAAAACTGGCATGTACTCTTGTCATGATAATTTTATTTGCAATTGGCATTGCCTGTTTATAAATTTCGCCACCGCCAATTACAAATACTTCTTTAAAATTTTCTGCTGTAGCTTTTGCTAAAGCTGCTTCTAAACTATTCACAGTTATGGCTCCATCAGCTTTCCAGCCTTCCTGTCGGGATATTACAATGTTTACACGACCAGGTAAAAGTTTATTAAAGGATTCAAATGTTTTGCGCCCCATAATCACTACCATGCCCCAGGTTACATTTTTAAAAAACTTGAGATCATTAGGTAAACTCCAAAGCAAACGATTGTCTTTGCCGATGGCATTATTTTCTGCGGCAGCCACTACAAGAGAAATTGTCATAAATAAAAAAATTAGGATGGTATAAGGTTGTTCTATATTATACAGCTACCGGCGCTTTTATTGCAGGATGGCTTTGATAATTTAATAATTCAAAATCTTCAAACTGAAAACCGAAAATATCTTTTATTTGGGGGTTGATTTTCATTTGTGGTAATGGGAATGGAGTTCTTGTCAACTGCAATTCTGCTTGTTCAAAATGATTGTTGTACAAATGCACATCACCAAACGAATGAACAAAGTCACCCGGCTCTAAACCACAAACCTGTGCAATCATCAATGTAAGCAAAGCATAGGATGCAATATTAAAAGGCACTCCTAAAAACACATCTGCACTGCGTTGATATAATTGACAGCCCAACTTTCCATTCGCTACATAGAATTGAAAGAGACAATGACAAGGCATTAATTTCATTTCCGGTAAATCAGCCACATTCCATGCACTTATAATTAAGCGCCTGCTATCGGGGTTTGTTTTTATCTGTTTAATTAAATCGGAAATCTGATCAACAACCTTACCATCCTTACCTTCCCAACTCCGCCATTGTTTTCCATATACCGGACCGAGGTTGCCATTTTCATCTGCCCACTCATCCCATATTTTTACATTATGCTCTTTCAGATAATTAATATTGGTATCACCTTTTAAAAACCAAAGCAATTCATAGATGATACTTTTAAGGTGGGTCTTTTTAGTAGTAACCAATGGAAAGCCTTCGCTTAAATTAAAACGCATTTGATAACCAAACAAACTTCGTGTACCCGTACCCGTACGGTCGCTTTTATCATTGCCGGTATCGATAATATTTTTTAAGAGGTTTAAGTACTGCTGCATGAATGCAAATTAAATAAAAGTCAAATAAAAAAACTTAAAGTTATTAAGAATTAGTTATCTGAATGTCAATATGTATAAATTAATAAATATGACTTATAGTAAAGAATTAAGAATTAGCAGTTAAGAGTTTTGGATTCTTCCACAATCCTTAATTTGTGTTATAAAATAGTACAATGGATACGATTTCAATAAGAAAAGCGATAAAGGAAGATTGCGAACAAATAATGCAATTGGTGCATGAACTGGCTTTGTATGAAAAATTGCCGAATGAAGTCACCGTAGATTTTAATCATTTTGTAGAAAGTGGCTTCGGCACCAAACCTGTATGGTGGGCACTTGTAGCCGTTTCTTCTGAGGAAGGAAAAGATAGGGTTGTGGGCATTGCTTTATATTATATCCGATTTTCAACCTGGAAAGGTCAACGTATGTATCTGGAAGATTTATTGGTAACAGAAAAAATGCGTGGCAAAGGAATCGGCAAATTATTATTTGATACGTTGATAGAAGAAGCCAAAGAAAAAAAAACTGGATGGCATTAACTGGCAGGTATCGGACTGGAATGAACCTGCTATAAATTTTTATAAAAAATTAGGCGATACACAATTTGATGGCGGCTGGTTGAATGCATCTTTAAATTTATAAAAGTTCTGCTATCAGTATTCGCAATCTTTCAAAGGTTGTCAACCCTTTTTGGAGTCTCTAAAAATTCGTACGAGTTTTTTTTTTGTATTTTAGCTAAACACCTTTTCTTATTCAAATCCCCGAACAATTATGGCAGAAAAAATTACAATGGGCAAAGATGGCAACCTATATGTGCCCAACAATCCAACGATTCCATTTATAGAAGGCGATGGTATTGGACCGGATATCTGGAAAGCCAGTGTAAGAGTATTTGATGCGGCTATACAGAAAGCTTACAAAGGAGAAAAAACAAATTGAATGGAAAGAAGTAGTGGCCGGTGAAAAAGCATTTAATCAAACAGGCTCCTGGATGCCGGATGCAACCATGGATGCGTTTAAAGAATATTGTATCTCAATAAAAGGGCCGCTTACAACTCCTGTTGGTGGTGGTATTCGCTCTTTAAATGTTGCGTTGCGACAAGAGTTGGATTTATATGTAAACCTGCGCCCCGTAAAATATTTTGAAGGTGTACCATCTCCTATGTGGCAACCGGAAAAAGTTAGCATGACTATTTTTCGTGAAAACACAGAAGACATTTATGCCGGTATTGAATATATGACCGGAACACCGGAAGCTAAAAAATTGTTAGACTTTTTGGTAAATGAAATGGGAGTAAAAAAAATCCGTTTTCCGGAAACATCTTCTCTTGGTATTAAACCCGTTAGTAAAGAAGGTAGCGAACGCTTGATACGTGCTGCTATCAAATTTGCAATTGATAATAAACTGCCCTCAGTAACCATTGTACATAAAGGCAATATCATGAAGTTTACCGAAGGTGCTTTTAAACAATGGGGCTATGAATTGGCGGAACGTGAATTTGCAGGAGAAGTGTATACCTGGCAGCAATGGGAAAAAACAAAAAAAGAAAGTGGCGAAGCGGTTGCCAATGAAGAAATGCGTATCTCTTCAATTGGTGGTAAAGTCATTATCAAAGATGCCATTGCAGATAATTTTTTGCAACAGGCTTTATTGGCACCGCAGGATTATTCGGTAATTGCTACATTAAATTTAAACGGTGATTATATCAGCGACGCTTTGGCAGCACAGGTTGGTGGTATTGGTATCGCACCGGGGGCTAATATAAATTTCATTACAGGGCATGCGGTTTTTGAAGCTACGCATGGAACGGCACCACGTTTTGCGAATACAGATACAATGAATCCTTCCAGCGTTATTTTAAGTGGTGTAATGATGCTGGAATATATGGGCTGGCGTGATGCGGCAGATTTAATTACAAATGCTTTAGGACGCACCATTCGTAACAAAACAGTTACAATTGATTTTTATAACTTGATGAAGGAAGGAACTCTTTTGAAGACAAGTGAATTTGGGGATGAGATTATTAAGAATTTGTAATTGTCCTTTAAAAAAATACTTCAATAAGGTTCACAACCTTTGCATGAGATTTTTTAATATTAAACAACCTACCAAATGTTACAAAAAGATGATGTTGCTCCGGACTTTACATTGTATGCAACGCCTGACCAAAAAATAAACTTACAGGAATTTAAAGGGAGAAATATAATCCTCGCTTTTTATCCGGCAGACTGGAGTCCTGTATGTAGCGATCAAATGGCATTATACAATGAAATGCTTAAGTATTTCAAGAAATATGATGCAGAAATTTTTGGCATTTCAGTAGATAGCAAATGGTGTCACATGGCATTTGAACAATCCAGGAATTTACATTTTCCTTTGTTAGCCGATTTTGAACCTAAGGGAGAAGTAGCAAAAAAATATGGAGTATATGATGAAGTAGAAGGCGAATGCAAACGAGCTTTGTTTGTAATAAATAAAGAAGGCATTATCGCCTGGAGTTATTTATCTCCAATGGCTGTTAACCCGGGCGCAGACGGAATTTTAGAAGCATTGGAATCGTTAATTGAAAAAAAATAAGCTATGCAGTTAAAACCGACCGTAGATAAAAACGATCATATACAAGGCAATAAAAATGCTCCTGTTGAATTGGTAGAATTTGGGGATTACCAATGTCCGCATTGTGGTGCAGCTTATCCAGTTATTAAAGAAATACAGGAAACATTCGGCGATCAGATCAAATTTGTATTCCGCAATTTTCCATTATCCGAAATACATCCAGCTGCAAGGCCTGCTGCTATTGCTGCTGAAGCTGCTGCCTTGCAAAATAAATTCTGGGAAATGCATGATGCTATCTTCGAAAACCAAAATAAATTAAGCAGGAATTTTTTATTGAAACTTGCTGAAAACCTAAACTTAGATATCGAACAATTTAATACCGACATAGCATTGGATAGTGTAAATGAAAAAGTAGAAAATGATTTTGAGAGTGGTATTCGTAGTGGGGTTAATGGCACGCCTACTTTTTTTGTAAATGGAAAACGATTTGATGGAGGAGCTATAGATTTATTGAACGTGCTTAAAGAAAATTCACAATAACTTTGGTTTATATGCACAAAAAAGCCCGTTCAATGAACAGGCTCTTTTAATATATTTCCTAAAAATAGATTAAACTCTAAAGTGAGCAAATGCTTTGTTGGCTTCAGCCATACGGTGTGTATCTTCTTTCTTTTTGAAAGCTGCACCTTCACCTTTTGCTGCTGCTACGATTTCATTGGCTAATTTATCTGCCATGCTACGGCCGTTTCGGTCGCGGCTGTATTTTACCATCCATTTAATGCTTAAAGAAATTTTTCTGTCAGCACGCACCTCTGCAGGGATCTGGAAAGTAGCACCACCGATACGACGGCTACGTACTTCTACACCCGGAGTGATGTTTGCCAATGCTTTCTTCCACACTTCATAACCGTTTTCGTTGGTTATTTTAGCTACTTTATCAACAGCATCGTAGAAAATTGTATAAGCTGCACTTTTTTTTCCCTTGCCACATTAAATTGTTTACAAAACGAGTAACCAATTTATCGTTGAATTTTGGGTCTGGTGCTAATGGTAATTTTTTGGCTTGTGCTTTACGCATGTTCTTTTATTTTTTTCCTATCTCTTTTTTAAGAGGCAGGGGCTATGTTATTTTTTTGCTTTTTCTTTTTTAGTACCGTATTTACTGCGGCTTTGTTTACGGTCTTTTACTCCCGCTGTATCTAAACTACCACGTACAATATGGTAACGAACACCCGGAAGATCTTTAACCCTTCCACCACGAATCAACACGATAGAGTGCTCTTGCAGGTTATGCCCTTCTCCGGGTATATACGCAATAACTTCTACTTTATTAGTTAAACGAACTTTTGCTACTTTACGCAAAGCCGAGTTTGGTTTCTTTGGCGTAGTAGTATATACTCTGGTACATACTCCACGACGTTGCGGACAACTATCCAAAGCCCTTGACTTACTCTTAGCTTTGATGATTTCGCGTCCTTTTCTTACTAACTGTTGAATTGTAGGCATTCTATCCTTATTATTTTTAGGACGGCAAAGGTAAGGAAAGGAATTAAAAATGAAAAATTAAAAATGATTTTTTTTGAAAAGCCTTGTAAATACTACAAAACCGCCCGGTTTGGGCGGTTTTGCACTTATTTTTATACCACTAACTCAACAATAAATTCGTGTAATTAGTGAAATTCGCAAAATTCATGTTACACTTTTACCATCCAACCATGCGTATCTACTTCTTTACAATTGCGGATTGAATCCAGTTTTGCTTTGATAGCAGGGGATATTTTCCAGGTATCTATATCAAATTTTAATACAGAATCTTTGTATTTCAATTCTTTTATTGGAGAAATAGTGGCTGCAGTTCCTGTGCCGAATGCTTCTTTTAATTCGCCTTTTTTGTAGGCTTCTATCAGCTCATCAATGCTTAATAAGCGCTCCTCTACTTCGATACCCATTTCTTTCAGCAACGTAATTACAGTGTCTCTTGTAACACCTTCCAAAATTGTTCCTTCGTCCAAACGTGGCGTTACCGCTTTGTTGCCGATGATAAACATTACATTCATAGTGCCTACTTCCTGTACATATTTATGTTCGAATGCATCTGTCCATAGTACCTGATCGTAGCCGGCTTTTTTAGCAAGGTCTGCCGGCAAAAGGCTGCCACCGTAGTTGCCGCCGTTTTTTGCAAAACCTACACCTCCTTCTGCTGCACGGGTGTATTTTTCTTCTACCGCAATCCGCATGGGGGCACTGTAATATGGGCCTGTTGGAGAAAGCAATACCAAAAACTTATACGTTGAGGAAGGTTTTACACCCAATGTATTTTCCGTAGCAAACATAAACGGACGGATATACAATGAATGGTCTGCCTTTTGTGGAATCCACTCTTTATCAATATTGATAAGGGTTTTCATGCCTTCAATAAAAATATCTTCCGGCACTGTTGCCATCATCATCCTTTCTGCCGAACGGTTGAAACGTTGATAGTTATCGTACGGACGGAAAATATAGGCTTGCCCTTCTGCATCTTTATATGCTTTGATGCCTTCAAAAATCGTTTGTCCGTAATGCAATGCTGCACAAGACGGATCCAATAACAAGGGTTGGTATGGTTTAATTTCAGGAGTTTTCCATTCGCCGTTTTCGTAATCGACCTCTAACATGTGATCCGTAAAATATTTTCCGAAAGGGATATTTCCCATGTCAAAATCTTTGAGCTTACTATGCTCCACCAGTGTGATATTAAAATCTGTTGCTGCAATCATATTCCTTAATTTTACTACAAAGTAACAAAAAAACAGGGAAAAATTGCCGTTTAATGAGTATCGATAATATTGTATTAACACCGCATGTGCTACAGGAATTATATAAAAGCAGTTTGGTTGCAGACAACAGAACCCAGCCGCAGCAAGATTCTTCGCCTAAAAAAAATATTTCTTTTTTAGGGAAGAACCAAAAACAAATAAGCATTTTAGTGAGTAAAGATGAAGTATTGTATTTGCCTGATGAACAACTTAGTTTTTTGGTTGGAATATTAGCTGCCTGCAAATTAACAATGGAAGATGTGGCGATCATCAACCTGAAAAAGAATGCTGCAATTACTTACAAAACATTGGCAGAAGAATTAAATGCCGAGAAAATATTTTTATTTGGCATTGAGTCTTCGCAGATAGAATTGCCATTGCAGTTTCCCAATTATCAGATTCAAAAATACAATCAGCAGGTTTATTTAACAGCACCGATGCTTTCTATTTTGCAAGATGATAAGGGGGAAAAGATGAAATTGTGGACTTGTTTGAAGCAGGTGTTTTCTTTGTGAATGGTGAATGGTGAAAAGTGAAATCTTTAAAACTTTTTTCCATTTGCATTTATCTTATCATTCATTTAAAACTTGACCGCCTGTAAAAGCTACATTAACTTTTCACAATTCACCATTGACTATTCACTACCATCATGGATAAATTAATCTTCGCCACCAATAACAAAAACAAAGTAACCGAAATACGAAATGTATTGGGAAACTTGTTTGATATAATTACGTTAGAAGAAGCAGGTATTTTAATTGACATACCAGAACCACATGATACATTAGAAGCAAACGCTACCGAAAAATCTTCCACTATATATAAGTTAACAAATAAAAATTGTTTTAGCGAAGATACCGGACTGGAAGTAGTTGCATTAAATGGCGAGCCCGGTGTTAAGAGTGCCCGCTATGCCGGTGATGACAGGGCTTTTGATGCAAACATAAAAAAGCTGTTAGCTAATTTACAAGGAATTGAAAACAGAAAAGCTCAGTTCCGAACAGTGATTTCTTTAATCTTAAATGAAAAAGAATACCAGTTTGAAGGCATTTGCGAAGGTGAAATTATTAAGGAAGAGAGAGGCACAAACGGCTTTGGTTACGATCCGGTTTTTATACCTGCCGGAAGTAATAAAACATTCGCTGAAATGGATATGAATGAAAAGAACAAATTCAGCCACCGCAAAAAAGCAATGAATAAACTGATTGAGTTTTTAACTTCAAAAGAAATTAGAAATGGCAAGGATAAAGATTGATTTTCCTGAAAAATGTATCGGTAATATAACAATCCCCGTAAGGATAACGGATATAAATTATGGTAATCATGTTGGTAATGATTCTTTTGTTTCTATTATTCATGAAGCAAGGGTGCAATGGCTGTCGCAGCATGGTTTTACTGAATTAAATGTCGGAGGTGTTGGGTTGATTATGAGTGACCTTGCTATTGAATTTAAAAAAGAATCTTATTATGGTGATGTTATCAATATTAAAATAGCAGCAGGCGAATTGTCGAAAGTTGGTTTTGAATTATATTATCAATTATCTGTTGTAAGAGACAACACAACTCTTATTTTGATGTATGCAAAAACAGGGATGGTTTGTTATGATTATACGCTTAAAAAAGTGTCAACTTTACCCGATATTTTAAAATCCTTATTAATTAATTAACCTTTTTACTGATAGAGGATTATTTAATCTTATTTACAAAGTAATCCCATGTTAGTTTTGAGATATCTGCTATAATTTTTTCGTTGGTTTTTTCATTTTCTTTTGAGTCTGTTACAAAAACGCTTATTATAAAATGATCTCCGTTTGGCAATGTTACAATTCCGATATCATTTATTGCTGCAGTTATTCCTTCATTAGTATCTGATGTTCCTGTTTTATGTGCTACGATTGTACCTATAGGCAATTGGCCTTTTATCCTGCCACTACCGGTTGATGTTTCTGTCATAGTTTTCCATAAAAAATCATGGCTTTGCAGGGATAATATTTTCCTTTCATAAAACATTTTTAATAGTGCAGTTGCAGCGGTGGGTGTTGTCCAGTTTGTAAATTGAACATTCCATGCTTCATGTGCTTCTTCAGTAGCCTTTATTTCTACATCTTTGATACCGGCTTTATGAATATAATCATTCACTGTTTTAGTGCCACCAATAAGACGCAGCAAAATATCGCATCCGCTATTATCACTTTCAGATACGGTGTATTGAAGAA
>Ga0206875_1198_pt1 | contig 13276 bp, 13 predicted proteins | sample Alteio_BWOrgCont_9_FD_152616 | JGI IMG/M metagenome (GOLD analysis project Ga0206875, IMG submission 152616) | Enriched cells from forest soil in Barre Woods Harvard Forest LTER site, Petersham, Massachusetts, United States -... | ecosystem: Environmental > Terrestrial > Soil > Temperate forest > O... | reverse complement strand
CTCCTCAAAAGCCGCAGACAATCGCCGCCTGCCTACTTAATAACTCCCCGCTCCGACTCCTCAATAAACCGGATCAGCATCTCCACATCCTCGCCCCGATCCGGTTCAGCCTTCAGCTTCTCCAGCGCCTGCGAAGTATTCATCTTCGAAGCCAGCAAAATCTTGTAAGCATGATGAATCTTCGCAATCCGCTCCTTCGAAAATCCCCGCCGCTCCAGCCCAACTTTATTCATTCCATATGCATGCGTATCGCGCGCCGCCGAAGTCATCGAGTACGGCAGCACATTCTGCGTAATCGTCGTCCCCCCGCCAATATAAGAATGCGCACCAATGCGCACGTACTGATGCACCGGGCACAGCGCCCCCACCACCGCCCATTCTTCCACAGTGACATGCCCACCCAGAGTCGCCCCGTTCACCAGCATGGCATGATCCTCAATCACGCAATCGTGCCCAATATGCGTGTACGCCATGATCAGCAGATGGCTTCCAACCTTGGTGAGCCCTCCGCCCTTCACCGTGCCGCGATTGATGGTCACGCATTCGCGAATTTCATTATGATCGCCGATCTCGAGCCGCGTCGCCTCGCCCCGGTAAGTCACATCCTGCGGCGCCATCCCAATCGCGCAAAACGGAAAGAACGAATTGTCCGCCCCAATCTTCGTCGGCCCCTCAATCGCCACATGCGACCCCAGCCGGCACCGTTCCCCCAGCTCAACCTCCGCCCCAATCACGCAATAAGCCCCCACCGTGCAAGAGGCAGGAACCTTAGCGCGCACATCAATCAAGGCCGTAGGATGAAAATTCATGAAGGAAATAACACGCCGAGAAGTTAAAGAGAAAAGATTGTGTGGCTCCGGGTCGGAGCCTGTCCTGAGCGAAGTCGAAGGAACCCGGACAGGCCGAGCAAAGCTCGGCTGCAACCGCAGCCGCCAGCTTATCCTTCGCTTTCGCTCGCTCCCCGCCCGCGCGAGCTATCAATCAGCTGGCAAGAAACCGCCGCCTCCGCCACGCGCTTCTCGCCCACGTAAGCGTACCCCTGCATCTTCGCCGCGGTCATCCCCGGCACCGACCGCCAGCCCTTGACTTCGACTTCCAGCCGCAACTGATCCCCCGGCCCCACCGGCTTGCGAAACTTCGCCCGCTCAATCCCGGTAAACACCATCACCTTGTCGCTGCGGTCTTCCACCTCAGTCAGCAGCAGCGCCCCCCCAGCCTGCGCAATCGCCTCCACAATCAGCACTCCCGGCATAATCGGCAGCCCCGGAAAATGCCCCACAAAAAACGGCTCGTTAATAGTCACGTTCTTAATGGCGACGATGCGCTCCTTGCGCTTCAAATCCAGCACCCGGTCGATCAGCAAAAACGGATACCGGTGCGGCAAAATCTTCAGAATCTCGTGGATGTCGAGCCCGGTCTTCGCTGCCTCCGGCACAGGGTTGCTCTCATTCATGATTGGTCCAAAAGGTAATTCGTCTCCAACTCGCCGGTCCAAATCGCATCTTCTCAAAACAGCCTGAAGATTATACTGTACAGCTTGCGCACGAAGTGATTGCCAAGTGCACTCACTAGAAGGCGTCATCCCGACCGGAGCCGCTTTGGTAGACCCCCGGCTTCAGCCGGGGGCGCGCGAAGCGCGGCGAAGGGAGGGATCTCCCGCGGCAGACTCTCAGCAGGATTTTCCAGTCCGCGCACGAGAACCGAACGTAAGAAAAAATGCCAACCAGAAAAAAATCCGCTTCGAAACCATCCACCCCCCTCTGGAGCGAGCGCCTCCTCTACTTCGAAGCCCGCCAGGAAAAAATCGTCCAGACCATCCGCGAGTTCGTCGAGATCGAATCCCCCAGCGACCACAAACCCTCCACCGACCGCATGGGCGCCTTCCTCGCCGGATACTTCGAGGCCGTCGGCGGCCACGCCCACGTCCACCACGCCGCCGACTTCGGCGACAACCTGCAAATCGATTTCCCCGGGGACAAGAGCAATAAGGACAACGCGCAAAAGCCCGTCCTACTCCTGGGCCACTTCGACACCGTCTATCCCCTGGGCACACTAGCCACCATGCCCTGCCAAGTCGCCGACGGACGCCTGCACGGCCCCGGCGTGCTCGACATGAAGTCCGGCATCGCGCTCATGCTCTACGCCATCGAAGCCCTGCAATCCTGGCACACCGCGCTGCCCCGTCCCGTCACCGTCTTTTTAGTTTCCGACGAAGAAGTCGGCAGCTATTCCTCGCGCCCCATCACCGAAGCCCTAGCCAAAGATTCCGCCGGAGTCCTCGTGCTCGAACCAGCCGGCCCGCGCGGCGCCGTCAAGACCGCTCGCAAAGGTGTCGGCGAATACACGCTAACCGTGAAAGGAGTAGCCGCCCACGCCGGCCTCGACCCGGGCAAAGGACACAGCGCCATCCTCGAACTAGCCCGCCAAATCATCGCCGTCTCGAAGCTCAACAATCTGTCACAAGGCCTCTCCGTAAACCCCGGAGTGATTCGCGGCGGCACACGCACCAACGTAATCGCCGCCGAAGCCGTCACTGAAATCGACGTCCGCATCCAGCAGTCAAAACAAGCCGCCGCCCTCGACCGCAAACTCCGCGCCCTGAAGCCCGTCGACAAACACTGCAAACTCTCGGTCGATGGCGGCATCAACCGCATGCCCATGGAGCGCACCCCCGGCGTAGCCGCGCTCTATGCCAAGGCGCAGCACATCGCTAAACAAATTAATTGGAAACTTGAAGAAGCCGCCGTCGGCGGCGGCTCCGACGGAAATTTTACCGCCGCCCTCGGCATCCCCACCCTCGACGGCATGGGCGGCGCAGGTCAAGGCGCGCACGCAATCCACGAACACATCGTGATCTCGGAATTGCCGCGCCGCGCCCTGCTTCTCGCCGGAATGATTGAGAGCGCCTGATTGAGAACGCTTGATCAAGAACGCTTGATCGAAAGCGTCTGAAACGCGAAATCTATTTCCCGGCTGCGAATACCAGAAAATAATCCATCTTGTCACCCTTCACAAAGTCATATTGCTTCAACAACTCGAACCCCGCCTCTTTCGCCTCGCGAATCACCACATCACGCCCCACCCCGTGATCTTCCCCGTTGCCATTGCGGTCGATCACTCCCACCTTAGCCCCCGCCCGCAGCGCCGCTCGCAGGTTCTGCAGCAGCACAACAGGCTGCGCCACCTCGTGATAAGTCTTCAGCATCAGCACCGCGTCCACCGACCCAGCAGGCAGAAGCGGATCGTCAGCTTTACTCAAAATCGTCTTCACATTCTGCAGCTGTTCCTTCTGCGCGCGCTCGCCGACATACTTCACCGCCTCAGGATTAATGTCAACCGCGTACACCAGTCCCCCCGCTCCCACGCGCCGAGCCGCGCGAACGGTGAACCATCCCGACCCCGCGCCAATATCAGCCACCGACTTTCCCGGCGCAATGCCGAGAATATCCATCACCCGGTTAATCTGCAGCCGCTCGTCGCGCCCCGGCGAATCGAACACCGAAAGATCTCCCGTATACGGTTCGCTGGTCTTGCGTTGCTCGGCAGCCGCCCCACCGGACGCGGGGTGTTGCCCGGAAATGGCACCGGCATTCGGCAGAAAATTCAAAAGAACGAGCGCGAGCGCGACCACCCGACGACTTGGCATGCGAACCTCCGCACCGAGTATATTCGGCACATTCTTCATAGACTCTCAAGGCGGTCCCGCGTGAGCGCCCCTCTCGGCCCGATGCCGCCGCAGTTTTGACTCTAACCCTGCGGTAGCCTACACTTTTTTCAGTACTGTATTCGCCGACCGTCCCAGTGGAGGATTCATGGGTGAGTTTTCGATCTGGCATTGGCTGCTCGTGATAGTCCTCGCTTTCCTCCTTTTCGGCACCAATAAGCTGGGCGAAATGGGCAAGGGCCTCGCCGAAGGCATCCGCAACTTCAAAGCCGGCATGCGAGAACCCGAGCCCGAGAAAAAAGATCCTCCGAAGGAAGAAGAAGTAAAGAAAGAGAATTGATCGAAGCAACCAGTCTTGGCGCATGAACCTAGCAAGCCGCCCACTTGCCGCACCAAACTAAAACGGTGTACTCGTGAAGACATTCTTACTCGCAGCATCAGCACTTTGCCTGGCAGTCGTATTCGTCCCGCTGCAGGCACAAGATGCCCCCACACCCGATCCATATCATCGCTGCATTACCGCGATCAAGGACGATCCACAGAACGCCTACGACCTTTGCGAGCGCTACCTAGAGGCCTCGCCCTCCGATGACGCGAAGCATCTCGAATACGCCAGGCGCTGGATCGCAACCTACGAAAAATTGCGCCCCTATATTCAGTTCCTGCAGGGGCTGACGCCCGATCAGGACGCTCCCTGGTTCGTCTATCGACCTGATCTGGACATCTCTCTTCCGCAGGTATCCGAAAAAGAAGGTCCGTATAAGGCTGAGCTTTCACGGTCGTTCGCGAATCCAACTGAAGAAGAGTTCCTCAAAACCGCCGAGGCAGTTTATTCCAGCCCCAGCAAGATGGTCGAAGAGGTATTCAGGTTCCCCGCCAATTGGGCCAATCAACCGTCCCAGGAAATGGCGCCGATCTGGGGAATGCGCGGTAACGACGATATCCAGTCGGCGGCGCTCGTAACCACGCGAGCCGTCCGCTACTACTACGATCTCACCTTGGCTGTAAGGCAGAACCCCCACCTGCCCTCGGGATTCAAGGCCCTAAGCACCAACTTGAAATACACCGCCTCAATCAAACACTTCGATCATTATTCGCACAACAAAGATTCCTTCGAAAACGTCTACGTAGCCGATCTAACGCTCGAATGGGGTTTTGGCTGCGGCGGTCTCTGCGGCATGGGATTCACCAGAAACAAACTGGTCGTCCTGAACAGCAACGGCGACGTCGTCGCGTTGTACCTGGACGCCCCAGTGAATTCTCAAGACTGGGTGAGCTGATCTTGGGTGAGCTGATACTGGGTGAGCGGATACAGGGCGAGCTAGCCTCAATCTCTTCCACAGCCTGAGAGTATCCGCCACACCAGCGCAACCGGCAATCCCACCACGTTCGAGTAGTCCCCCTCAATCCGCGGAATCCACCGCGAAGCCCGCCCCTGAATCGCATACGCCCCCGCCTTATCCATCGGCTCGCCCGTCGCCACATACTCGCGAATCTCCGCGGCCGACAATTCGTTCATGGTGACAAGCGTGGTCTCAGAAGCAGTTGTCAGTTCTTCGTTCCCCGACGACCTCACGAAGCAAACTCCAGTAATCACACGATGCACCCTGCCTGAGAGCAACCGCAACATGCGCACAGCATCTTCCGCGTCCGCCGGCTTGCCAAGGATCGCCTCATCCACGACCACAATCGTATCCGCGCCCAACACCACATCTTCCTGCGCAGCTTCTTTGCTCCGAGCACGCCACACCGCGAGCGCCTTCTCCCGCGCCAACCGCACCGCACACTCCCGCGCCGTTTCGCCCGCCAGCGGAGTCTCATCAATATCCGCCGCCTGCACCACAAACGAAATCCCCGCATTGCGCAGAAGTTCCTGCCGCCGCGGCGACGCCGAAGCCAGAATGAGCATGCGAGATTCTACCGAAGGCTGGTAGCGACTTTCGATTGCCTCCGTCGTCCGGCCCCTTCCAGGCAGCTTTTCCGCCGACGATATCACCGTGGAAGAGCGGCCCTTCAGGGCCGCGACAACGCGTCTACGAATGAACTTGGGCTTTAGCCCCCGTGGGTACGCATAGAATTAGCCGCCGCGATCAACTCGATCCGGTTTCCAAACGGATCCGACACGTGGCATCGCCGAATCCCGGGAATGCTCTCATCAAGCTTGACCTCAACTCCCGCAGCGCCCAACCGAGACGTCAGACCGTCATAGTCCCCGCAGCGCAAAGCCGGATGCGCCTTCTTCGCCGGACGGAAATCCACTTCGACCCCCAGGTGCAGCTGCACACTCCCACTCGCAAACCAGCAGCCCCCGCGCTTCGCCAGTTCCGCCGGCTTGGGGATTTCCACCATGCCCAGCAAATCACAATAGAAGCGCCGCGCGGCCTCCTCCTCACCCGGCGGCATAGCCAGCTGCACGTGATCGATCGCGATGAAAGAATGATTGGTCACAACCGGCCTACCGACTGCCTACCACGCCGCGTACAGACTCAATCAGCTTGCCCGAGTCATAGCCAACACCATCTTTAAAAACGGTTTCGACGTTTTCAATATCTTCGATCTTCTTCGACGGATCGCCTTTGATCACCACCAGGTCCGCCTGCTTGCCGGGTGCAATCGTGCCCACGCGATCTAACTCGCCCAGAAATTGCGCGCCGTTCGCCGTCGCAATGTGGATCGCCTCCAGCGGCGTGAATCCCGCCTCCACCAGCAGCTCCACTTCGCGCTGATCGCCGAAGCCAGCAATCACGCCACCCATCCCCGTCGGGTCGAGCCCCGCCAACAGCAATCCGCCAGCCTTGGAGAACGCGTATTCGAATTCCTCCTCTTTCTTGAACGCCGCCTCGTAGGGAGACACGTCAGTGCCGAACCGCTGCCGAATGCGGCTCACGTCGCTCGCTCTCACGCGATTCGCCAGCACTGCGGATCGCGCGTCCGGCGACAGAGCGTCGAGCACGCGCTTCTGCATGGTCGGCCGCCCCGAAAAACTGCCCATCTCAAACACCGGCAATGTCGAAGTAATCGCAACGTGACGCTGCACTAAATACTGGATCGTGTCATGCAGCGCCCCGGAACGCACATCCAGCTTCGCCATCCCGACAGGATCCTCGCCATCTTCCGGACACTGATCCAGCTTCTTGCCCGCCATGAATTCCGTATCGACAAATAGTCCGTGCTCCAGATCGTCAATGCCCAGGTCGGCCGCTTCGCGAAAGTTCACCGCGCACAAATGTCCCGTCACCTTCGCGCCGCGTTTGTGCGCCGCCTGAATCGCCGCACCCAGTTCCGCCCGCGTGATGAACATGTAAGCCTTGAAACTGTCGACGCCCTGGTCAAGCCAGAAATTCACGGTCCTCGTCGCATCCTCCGGACCAGTGAGTTGGTGTATCTGAATCGCCCACGATCCCGCACCCTCCAGATACGGCCCGGTCGCGTGCATCTTCGGCCCGGGAGTCTGCCCCGCGTCGATCGATTTTTTCAGTTCCAGATCCGTATAAGGCTCCAAAGCCCCGGTGGTACGGATCGTGGTAACACCGGCCGCCAAATACAGTCGTGGAAAACTGAATCCCATCTCGCCGAAAATCCCGTTCCCCATGGGATAAAACATGTGATCGTGCATTCCGACCAGGCCAGGGATTACGCTGTAGCCCTGCAGATCGAGCACCTGAGCATCTTTCGGAACGCTCGCCGAAGAAGAATCGCCCAGAGACTCAATCTTCCCCTTGCTGAGAACGATCGTCTGGTCCTCGCGCACCGCCGCCCCCGTGCCATCAATCACGCGCACATGCCTCAGAGCAACCACCGGTGAGTTAACCTTGACGAAAGCCTGCACTGACGGCGCAAGAGTTTGAGCAGAGGATAGAGTGGAAGTGAGCAAAGCTACAGCAGCTACGACGCAAGGTCTTCGCATTCGAAGCGTCCCCTTAGAGAGAGAGTTTTCGCTGGAAGATTGTAGCGGATTCCAACTCGATCACTACGAAAGACCGAATCCTCAGGCTGCCCAATTTATGCAGCCGCCTTCGATTTGACATCACGCACGAATCTCCGAACGTAATACACCGCGAGAATCACGCTCCAAAGGAATTCCATAACCGCCATCACTTCCGTATCGACAAAAAGGTGACGCAGCGCATACCAGCTTGAAACATGCACCATAAGCGCCAAGTCATAGGTGGTCGCGACAGCACCGAAGATCCAGAGCGTCGCCCCAAGCGCATAAAGTATGAGCGTTACTCGCCCCGGTCTTTCGCGAACCGTTAGCGTTGTCTTTGCCCCGGTCCACGATTCCACCTTCGTTCCTACCCAATACCAAAACACAAATACGAGCAGGAAGAACACGGCATTCCGCGGCTGAATCCAAAGCCTGCCAAGCCTAATGCCAAATTTGTAAAGCGGCTGCGCAGGAGCGGAATAGACATACGCAGGAAAATTCAGACATGCACTGAGTAGCCCTCCATACCAATACCAGGACGCCGGAGAATCATCAAAGGCTCTTACCGATAAGTAATACCGCACCCACGTCACAATCGACAGGGGAAAGATCACGCCCGGCAGCAAGAAACGCCAAGGAATTTTTCGAACCTGCATTTTAGATTCAGACTCCTCCAAGGATTAGACAGCAACCCGCAACGGCCGTCACGATCGGTCTCCAACCCCTGTTAGAATCAACATTTACCGCTCATCATGGATTCCCAGCACATCCGCAACTTCGCCATCATCGCGCACATCGACCACGGCAAATCCACGCTCGCCGACCGCCTCCTCGAGCTCACCGGATCCCTCACTGCGCGCGAAATGCAAGCCCAGGTCCTCGATTCCATGGACCTCGAGCGCGAACGCGGCATCACCATCAAAGCCCACGCCGTCCGCATGGCCTACACCGCGAAAGATGGCCAGACCTACCAGCTCAATCTAATCGACACCCCCGGTCACGTAGATTTTTCCTACGAAGTCTCGCGCTCGCTAGCCTCCTGCGAAGGCGCGCTCCTGGTCGTCGACGCCTCGCAAGGAGTCGAAGCCCAGACCCTCGCCAATTCCTATCTCGCCATCAATCACGGCCTGGAAATCATTCCCGTCATCAACAAAATCGATCTCCAGTCCGCCGACATTCCCCGCACCAAAGAAATGATCGAGAGCGCCGTCGGCCTCGACGCCACCGACGCCGTCCTAATCAGCGCCAAAACCGGCCAGGGCGTTCCCGACGTTCTCGAAGCCATCGTCAAGCGCGTCCCTCCTCCCAAAGGTTCGCCCGACAACCGGCTCCAGGCCTTGGTTTTCGACTCCTGGTTCGACCCCTACCGCGGCGTCATCGTCCTCACCCGCGTCTTCGAAGGCACGCTGAAAAAAGGTGACCGCATCCGCCTCTGGTGGAACGGCACCACTTTCGACGCTGAAACTCTCGGCGTCCTCACCCCCAAACCCGTCGAAATCGACCAGCTCGTCGCCGGAGAAGTCGGCTTCATCATCGCCAACATAAAAAATGTCGCCGACACCAAAATCGGCGACACCATCACCCACGACGCCCACCCCGCCCTCGAAGCCCTGCCCGGCTTCGAAGAAATCAAGCCCATGGTCTTCGCCGGCCTCTACACCATCGACGCGCACGCCCACACCCAACTGCGCGAAGCCCTGGAAAAACTTCGCCTGAACGATTCGTCGTTCTTCTTCGAACCCGAAAGCAGCGTAGCCCTCGGCTTCGGCTTCCGCTGCGGCTTCCTCGGCCTGCTCCACATGGAAATCATCCAGGAGCGCCTGGAACGCGAATTCAATCTCGACTTAATCACCACCGCCCCCGGCGTGCGCTACAAGATCTACAAAACTGACGGCAAGATGGTCGAAATCGACAACCCCTCCCGCTGGCTCGATCCCAGCGAAATCGAAAAGATCGAAGAGCCGGTCATCCTCGCCACCATTCTCACCAACGAAGAATATGTCGGAGGAATTCTCGCGCTGGTCGAAGAAAAACGCGGCAAGCAGAAGACTTTCGAATACGTCAGCTCCTCGCGCGTGATGCTCCACTACGAATTGCCGCTCAACGAAATCGTCCTCGACTTCTACGATCGCCTAAAATCCGTCTCCCGTGGCTACGCGTCACTCGACTACCACCTAGCCGACTACTGGGAGTCGCCCATGGTTAAAATGGACATTCTCGTCGCCGGTGAGCCCGTCGACGCCCTCTCCATCATCGTGCACCGCGACTTCGCCTACGAACGCGGCAAAGCCTTAGTCTCCAAAATGCGCGAACTCATTCCCCGCCAGATGTTCGAAGTCGCAATCCAGGCCTCGATCGGCGCCAAAATCATCGCTCGCGAAACCGTCCACGCCATCCGCAAAAACGTGATCGCCAAATGCTACGGCGGCGACATCAGCCGCAAACGCAAGCTCCTCGAAAAACAAAAAGAAGGCAAAAAACGCATGAAGCGCATCGGCCGCGTCGACATCCCCCAGGAAGCCTTCCTGGCCGTCCTGAAAGTCGGCGAAAGCAGCAACTAGAAAACATCGCTCGCATTTAGTTTGGAAAGGCGTTGCTTTTTGTTTTGACTGCAAGAAGCCGCGGATGCAACTGTGGAAATGTTATGCGTGCAAGAAGCCGCAGACTCAACCGTGGAAGAGCGGCCCTTCAGGGCCGCGTAAAGCGGTCTAAGATTCGGGGGCTTTAGCCCCTGCGGTTTAAAAGGCGCGAAACTCGAAACGTCTTCAAGGCTGAGGTCGCCGAAAGCAGCTAGAGGGAGCATTCATGCAAGAGTTCTTCAACAAATATCCTCTCGCCTTCCTCCCCCTCTTCATCCTCTTCTGGTGCGCCATCACCTATCTGATCTCTCTTCTCACCGGCTGGTCCAGACTCGCCGAACGCTTCCGCCTCTCGACCACCTTCACCGGCCCCACCTGGAATTTCCAAACCGCCCGCATGCGTTGGACCGCCCGCTACGGCAACTGCCTCACCGTAGGCGCCGATCCCACCGGCCTTAAACTCTCGGTCCTTTTTCTTTTTCGCCCCGCCCATCCCCCGTTGTTCATCCCGTGGAGCGAGATCACCGTCGCCAAGCGCTCAACCTTCCTGTCCATCCGCCAAGTCAAATTGCTGCTCGGCCGCGACGAACAGATCCCCTTCATGATCACCGGCCGCCTCGCCGACCGCGTCCAGTCCGCCGCCGGCGCAAGCTGGCCTGCTGAGCCAGTCTCGTAGAAGCTTCAGAAGCTTCACTTTCTCCTTCTTCCCGCGCACCCACCGACCGTCCACATGTAAATCGCCTGATGGGAAGCCGAGTACTGTACCGCAGGAGCAAAGAGAAGTTGAAAAAGAAATCGCCCAGAAGCCAACCGGACATTTTTATGGCTTCCGTCCGTGACGGGCAACTACAGCCAGCGACCGCGAATCTCACCAACCGTGTTGAGGCAGTTGGTTGTCCGACAGGAGCGCTTTTGCGCCCCATCAACTGACCACGAACAACAAATTCAACCTGGAACTTCGATCCCAACGCCGGGGTCTATCCCATCGACCATCCGCTCGGTCCTGGCCGCACCAACCCGCACGGGAGGATTCCATGCAGATTTCTACACAACGATGGCCCCGTTTCGCACAAGTCCTTCTCACATCCGCCGTCCTGATCGCGCCCACTCTAGCCCAGCTCGAGACTCCGCAGTCCGCGCCGCCAGTCCCGCCCACCGCAGCAGACACCCACTCCAAAGCCGAACAAGAAAAAGAAACCGCGGCTCGCCATCAAGCCGCTCTCACCCTGCTCAACCTTGTTCTCGCCGGTGCCAAAAACCTGAGCCTGCCGCAAAACCGCATCGCCCTCGCCTCCGACGCCTTTCCCATCCTCTGGACCCGCAACGAGCCGCTAGCCCGCAGCCTCGTGACACAAATGACCAGCGACTTCGCTCAGGCATCCTCCCGTGAGCAGGAAAGCCCCGATCCCAACGCCCGCCAACTCCTGCACCAGCAGTGGCAAATCGTGCTGCGAACCATTGCCGCAAACGATCCCGAACTAGCTCTCAGTTTTATGAACGCAACCCGCACCTACACGCAAATCGGAAATCCCGATCAGCAGGAAGCCGAAGAGCGCGCTCTTCGTCTCGATCTCGCCGCGCAAGAAGCCGCGCACAATCCTCGCAACGCCCTGCGCCTCGCCGAAAAAGACTTGCAGTCTCCCGGCGATCTGCCCCTCGAACTCCTCAATCTGCTAACCCAGATCAACGCCAGCGAAGCCGGAGCGCAACTACTGCAAAACATCGTGTCCCGCGTTCGCACCAGCCTCTTGGACGGCAACAACTTCAACTTCGCCGTCAACCTGCTCAACTCACAAGCCAACTCCACCGCCAACACGTCCGCGTCCAATGACGCTCTAAAGACGCTGGCCGACGCCATCGCATCCGCAGCCCTCAGCCCGGAGTCCCCCGCACAAAATCTGCCCATGCTGCAAGGTTCGCTGCCGACCTTCGAACAGCTCGCCCCCACTCGCGTCCAGGCCCTGCGCCAAAAAGTGGAGGAATTCACCGGCACTCTCAACCCGCAACAACAGGCGTGGAACCAGTTCAATGAAGCCCAGGCCAGCGGAGATCCCAACCAGATCCTCGCCGTCGCCGAACAGGCCGAGCCCGATATGCGTTCCAACCTGTATCAGCAAGTCGCCTGGCAGTTCGCCAACACCGGCGATCTGCAGCGCGCCCGCCAAATCGCCGACAATCTCCCCGATCCCTTTCAGCGCCAGCAAGTCCTGCAACAGGCCATCCGGCAATCCGCATCCATCGCCGCCAATCAAGGCGAGTACGCCGCCGCCCGCCAACTTGCCCAGGAAATCAAGCCTGACGAAGATCGCGCCACGCTCCTAGCGCAGTTCGCCTCCGGCGCCGCCGGCGCCAGGCAGCAGCAACTCGCCCAGGACATGCTCGAAGAAGCCGGAGCACTCCTCGCCAACCGCGCCGCCGGAGCATCCGTCTTTGCCGCGCAGTTGCAAGTCGCGCAAGCCTTCGCCCACGTCAAGCCCGCCCGCGCCATGCCCCTGCTCGAGCACTCCGCCGCGCAGCTGGAGCAAGTCCTCTCCGCCGCCTTCGCCGTAGACGCCTTCCTGCCCTACACCCACTCCTTCGATTCCGGAGAACTCCTGCTCACCAACAGCTTCCTGAGCAACTCCCTGATCCGCCCCTACGCCGAAGCCACCGCTGAACTCGCCCTCTACGATCTTCCCTCCGCGCGCATACTCGCCGACCGCCTCACCCTTCCCGAAGCTCGTCTCCTAGCCGAGCTATTCGTAGCGCGCAGCGCCTTGGGCGACCCCGCTCCCCCAGCGCAAGCCGGAGTTGTACTCAGCCGCCGCTTTCGACCCGCAGTAATCTGGCAGCAGTGATCCGCCCGCAGTAAATGAGGTCAGAAGAAAAATCGATTCTGCACCCCGCAATTTTCGCTGCCAAAGCTCATCGCACCCGCCGAAACCCCGCTAAAATCGCCCCCGAAACGAAAGTACAATGACCCCAAATTGTGCAAATCTCAAAAGCGAGCGAAATCCGCCCGCGTCCAACCCGCAGTCATGTTAATGTCCCGTGAATTGCATAACTGGTTACTACTCATGACTTTAAAGACCGCCCAACCGCCTTCCCAAAACCGGACGCCCGCCC
>Ga0206875_1197_pt1 | contig 13308 bp, 11 predicted proteins | sample Alteio_BWOrgCont_9_FD_152616 | JGI IMG/M metagenome (GOLD analysis project Ga0206875, IMG submission 152616) | Enriched cells from forest soil in Barre Woods Harvard Forest LTER site, Petersham, Massachusetts, United States -... | ecosystem: Environmental > Terrestrial > Soil > Temperate forest > O... | reverse complement strand
GCGATGCCTCGCCAGTGTCGCATTGACTTCACACGCGTATTGCCATAGCAGCGCAATCAACACGTAGCTAATCATCAAGCCCAAGAAGTAGTGATACAAATACATCACACGTTGCGTGATGATCCATAAATGCAGCAGCATGAATACGACATAGAGGCCAGCAAAAATCTCGATGAGGTGATAGGTATCGCTATGACCGCGCAGCGGTTTACCGAGAGTTCGATGCGCGAAAATCATTCCGAACGACATAATTATGCAGGTCGTGCCGAGATACCAGGACAGTTGATTGCCGATCAATTCCACATAGCTGGTTTTTCCGTTATTAGAGTCCCAGCGATAACTGATGTTGCGATCATGGAACGGCCAATGCAGTGGATATGAGCCGTTTTCGCCGGGCTTTTTTGTATCCAATTTCGGTACGCCTTTGTGATCCTTGTCCATGAAACGAAAATAATCGCGCGCAATTACGAACACAATGTATGGCGTGAGCGGCTGATGGTGTTCAAGATAGGTTCGGTAGTCAGCAGACATGTTCTGCAGATCCTGCCGACCCGCGGAGGTGCTGGCGTCTGGCAGTTGACGTGTTAATAGCGCGTGCACATAGAACGTTGCAAATACGATGAATAGGGCGCTTAGCAAGGCTGCGCCACTTTTAAGTATGAAATCGTCAACCCCAGTAGTGGATTGATCGATCGCACGACGAGCGGCGTCTTTGCAGTAGAGCAATGGAAACAATACGAACAGAAATATGGCGTTTACTTTGACCATTACGGCTAACATGCACAATGCCGCAAGGCTTGCGTAATGCCATACGCGTAATACTTGTGGCGTACGCCATAGATGCACGAACTGCCACAGCGCGGCCAGACTGAAGAACATTTGGAAACTATCCAGATGCGTGGCGCGAAAGTGCACAACGAAGGCGTTCTCGAATAAATACAGCGAACTCAGCAACAACGCATGCAAACGTTGTTGCGTCAGCTCGTACATCAAGCCATAGAACAGCAGCGCGCCCAAGGCGGCGAATAGACTGGGCATCAAGCGCATACCGGCGAAGGAGAAGCCGGCCGGCACATCGTCACCTTTGATTTGTTTGTCGCGCACCAGCACTTGTTTATTGATGCCGTCATTCGCGCCTGATAGCGCTTCGCCGGCCGCAATCAACATCAACCCCAACGGCGGATGCGGTTCGAAATGCGCAATACCCTCGATATAACGTTGTGCTGAGGTGACGTGATAGTTTTCGTCCCAGAAAATATGCGGTGGATCGGTGCGTCTAACAAAGAAGCAACATAGCGCGATACCAAGTACTAGGAGATAACAGCACAGACTACGCACACTGTTAGGCAGCGCCGATAACTTGACTAACATTGGGGCGAACGCTTGGTTTAAGGATGCTGACATGAGCGCTATGTGAGTAAGGAGCGGTTAGTGTCGACACTAAATTTTACAGTCCCATCATTATTCATCAGCACTATAAGCAAAAAAAGGCGCGGAACGAATCTCGTTCCGCGCCTTTGTTAGTTAAGCCAAACAGCTATGAATGATTGTCACTGCCTGTCGTTGTGTGCTCTGCCACGTTGGACCACTGCTGGGCAGGAGCCGGCTCATGAACTGGCGCAGCTTGTTCTACGCGCGGCGTTGGGGCGCTATGCTCATGATCGCTCGCATGGCTGCTGGAGCCGTACGTTTCATTATGCATATGCGTCTCACCGGTATTCGCAGAAGGTGATGACTCGACGTTGCTTGCCTGATGGTGCTCAACGCCGGAGCTCTCTGACGAATCGCCCTGATTACCGCTGTTGTCCGCATTAAAATGCGGGCGAGGCGAGTTGAAGCCGCGATCTTCGCCGCCGCTGCGGCCACGTCCACCGCGACGACGACGATTGCGACGGCCACGTCCGCCACGCTCACCGCGTGACATATCGTTGCGTTGCTGTTCCGTGTCTGGCAGCCCTTCGGTCGGTGCGATAGCAGTTGTTTCGATAGGCAATTTCACATCGGGTATCGCTGGCGTCATGGGTGGTCGCTGGACGTCACGTTCACGGCGAGGCTCGCTGCCGTAACGTGGTTGTTGCGCACCTTGATCTCTACCACGCTGCTCATCGCGTGGCCGTTCATCGCGTTGCTCACCACGCTCAGGGCGACGTCCATTGCCATTGCTGATGCTGCGATTACGGTTACGATCTCGATCGCCATTGCGAGGGCGATTGCCGCGTTGTTCATAACGATCGCGATTGCCACGCGCACTTGAGTCTTGATGCGTCGGCTTGTCGGCAAGTTTCTCCGTCGCCGTTGCATCATTGCTTGGACTGCCGAATAGAGAACGCCACAATGCTGTAAAGAAGCCGACTTGCGCGGGCGCGCGTTGCGGCGCGACTGGAGCGGGTGCTGGAGCTACTGGCATAACCGTTGTCACCGCAGGTTGCTGCGCGGCAGGCTTCTTGTCGTCGCGATTGACCACTGCATCAACATCAACGCTGGGTTGTACTGCTAACTGATAGCTAGTGGCGGCGACTTCCGGTCCTAACTCATCATCGCGGATGCGACGAATGTCGTAGGCCGGCGTTTCCATGTGGCGGTTGGGAATCAGAACGATCTCGGCCTTGCTCTTGCTCTCAACGTCATTGAGCCAATCGCGTTTTTCGTTGATGAGGAAGGTTGCGACATCAACCGGCAATTGGGCAATGACTTTAACGGTGCGGTCCTTGCGCGCCTCTTCGCCGATCAAACGCAGCAAGGTCAGCGCCAATGATTCGACACTGCGAATTTTACCGATACCGCTGCAACGCGGGCAGGTGAGATGCGTCGCTTCCGTAATCGACGGACGTAACCGTTGGCGTGACAGCTCCAGCAAACCGAAACGTGAGATGCGGCCAATCTGAATGCGCGCACGGTCTTGCTTAACCGCATCACGCAGTCGATCTTCGACCGCACGCTGATTCTTAGTGGACTCCATATCGATGAAGTCGATGACGATCAGACCACCGATATCGCGCAAACGCAGTTGACGTGCGATTTCATCGGCCGCTTCCAGATTGGTATTGGTCGCGGTTGCTTCGATATCGCTACCGCGCGTGGCGCGCGCCGAGTTGATGTCAATTGAGACCAATGCTTCGGTGTGATCGATGACGATCGAGCCGCCGGAGGGTAGGTCTACTGCATGTGCATGCGCCGATTCGATTTGATTCTCGATCTGGAAGCGAGTGAACAGCGGTACCTCATCTTCATACAGCTTGAGCTTGCGCAGGCTGTTGGGCATGAAGCGCTGCATGTAGTCCTGACCTTCGGCAAATACGCTGGGACTATCGACCAGCACTTCGCCGACGTCATCGGCGAGATAATCGCGCAGCGCACGAATTACCGGCTTGGATTCCTGATAAATCAAGAATGGCGCGGGACGATTCTCAGCCGCTTGCTGAATGGCTTTCCACACTTCCTGCAGATTGCTCACATCCCATTGCAGTTCTTCGGCCGAACGGCCCACGCCCGCAGTGCGGACGATTGCGCCCATGCCCTCGGGCAATTGCACGCTGTCCAGCGCTTCGCGCAGTTGTTCGCGATCTTCGCCTTCAATGCGCCGTGACACGCCGCCGGCGCGCGGATTATTCGGCATCAACACTAGGAAGCGTCCGGCGAGACTGATGAAAGTGGTCAGCGCCGCGCCTTTGTTACCGCGTTCTTCTTTTTCAACTTGGATCAATAGTTCTTGACCCTCGCTGACGAGTTCGCGAATGTTCATGCGGCCGCCTTGACCGGACGAACTCTTGAAGTATTCCTTGGAGATTTCTTTCAGTGGCAGAAAGCCATGGCGCTCGGAACCGTATTCGACGAAGCAGGCTTCGAGGCTGGCTTCGACGCGGGTGATACGGCCTTTGTAGATATTGGCTTTTTTCTGTTCCCGTGAGGAGATTTCGATGGCGAGGTCGTAAATTCGTTGTCCGTCAACCAGAGCAACGCGCAACTCTTCTTCTTGAGTTGCATTGATGAGCATTCGTTTCATGTGCCCCTTCTCTATAGTGGGGGGCCGCGGAATGACGCAAGGCGGGTGCGAAGGGAAAGCGGGAGGATGTGCGGTTTTGACTCACTCTGTTTCTAGTCCTGTCGCTAGTTTTCACGAGTGCTCACATAACTGACGAGCGGCGCGGATGATCTTTATATCGATTGTCCCGCCGCCGCGATGATCCTGCCGAATCTTGCGGCCCGCTTGATGCGCTGTACCACCAATCCGGCGACCGAGTTGCGGGTCCGGCATTGGCGCTTCCAGTCGGCCAAGCGATGGTCCAACAGCCGGTGCTTTTGCATAGCCTGACTTGTCGGAACCAACTAAGATGCGGCGCCCGATTGACTGTGCTGTGATCGCTAGATCGGGCAGAGTCCGGTGGTCGCCGCGTGTAATCACCATATCGCGCAACGCTGGTTGGCGGTGGCCTTGAGTCGTCGAGAATGGTGAAGGCCTGTCGACTATAACAGCGCACATTCGTCCAATCAATGGCTTACGCGAATAATAGCAACTACTACCTACTAAGCGGTCCGGCCAATTGATTACGCGAGAACGCACCATCCCGACGAGTAGCCCCGACGAATAACCCTGACGAGTATTTGATGAACAAGCCTCCCGAGCACACGCTCATTCCCAATACTGATCTTGCCGCTGCCACCGCAACTGCAGCCACTGATGCCGAACCGACGCATGGTGTGCGTTACGTGATCGCGGCAGAAGGCGATGTCGGGCAGCGGCTGGATAACTTTTTGATGAGGATATTTAGGGCAGTGCCTAAAAGCCGCATCTATCGTGTGTTGCGCAAAGGCGAGGTGCGCGTAAACGGCAAGCGCAGCAAGCCAGAACAGCGTCTGGTATTGGGCGACCGAGTGCGTATTCCACCCATTCGAGTTGACAGCGAGCCGACGCCGGAAAAACCCTCGAATTCATTGCAGCAGTTTGTCGGCGGCACCGTGATACACGAAGATCGCGACATGCTGATCATTAATAAACCGGCCGGTGTGGCGGTGCATGGCGGCAGTGGTTTGGCATTTGGGGTGATTGAGGCGTTACGTGCGGCGCGACCTGAGTTAGTTGAATTGGAGCTAGTGCATCGACTTGATCGCGATACCAGTGGATGTCTGCTGTTGGCAAAGCGTCGCGCTGTGTTGCGCGAACTTCATGCCGCGCTGCGCGAGCGTGAAATGACCAAGCGTTATCTCGCGCTGGTATGTGGTAAGTGGACGCTGGGCAAGAAGACGCTTGATTTGCCGTTGCTCACCAATCAAAAGCAGGGCGGTGAACGCATTGTGCGAGTGCATCAGGACGGCCAAACCGCGCTTAGCACGTTTGTTCCACAGCGGACGTTCGGCAAGCTTGCTACCTTGATGGACATTGAAATCGGTACCGGTCGTACTCATCAAATTCGCGTGCATGCAGCTTATGCCGGCCATCCAGTTGCTGGCGACGAAAAGTATGGCGATAAGCAATGCAATGATTCGTTCCGATCGTTTGGCCTGCGACGCATGTTCTTGCATGCGCATACGCTGCAATTCGCTCGGCCCGGTTCAGGTGAAACGTTTACGATCACTGCGCCGTTGAGCGAAGAACTACAGCTGGTGCTGAATAAATTGGAAGAAGCAACAGGAAAGAAACGGGCGAGTGATGAGCAATGAATAGTGAGCCGATAGAGTAGAGCTATTCCATTACGGCAACGCAAATCCCGCTCGGCGCAATGCGCTCGCCAACCAAATTAACGGCAAGCCCATTATTGCAGTTGGATCTTGAGAATCGATTCGCTCAAACAAGGTGATGCCCAGGCCCTCGGCTTTGAAGGCGCCGGCGCAATCCAAGGCTTGCTCTGCAGCAACGTAACGCACGATTTCTTCGTCGTTGAGCGACCTGAACTTCACCAACGTGACATCGACGTGAGCCTCGTGACGTTGATGTTGCGGTACGATCACGTGTACCGCAGTTTGGAACACCACCTGTGAGCGGCTGGCAGCTTTGAGTTGAGCGATGGCCGTCTCGTTGTTGCCGGGCTTTCCCAAAATAGTTGCACCGAGCAAGGCTGCCTGATCGGAACCGATGATGACGCTGTCCGGGTAACGGAGAGCGGCGGCTGCGGCCTTCGCCATGGCTAGGCGATGCACCAGACTGATGGCGTCTTCATTCGGTAGCGGGGTCTCATCGATCCCAGGTGAATGTACGGTAAAAGGGATTTTGAGGCGCTCCAGCAGCTGGCGGCGGTAAATAGAGGTGGAGGCTAGCACCAGGCGGGCACTTACGGGCGGCAATGGACGATGCGGGTTCATTTAATGGATGTCCCTGAACTGATCCCTTAGAAAAACAAGGGTTTAAGGCTTTGAAGTTTTTGACACGGGAAAGTCACGCACCTATTATACGCGCCCCATGCCGCGCGCCCCGGACCCTAACGTTTCTGCAACTATACAGGTTGATGCACTCGCGCTCGCCAATAGCGGGCCGATGGACAACGGAGCTGCAGAGGGACGGGTGTGGGAAGCGGAGTTTCGCACCCGACACTTTCCTCGGTTGAGCGGTGTGGCGGCCTCGGATGTTCCGACTGTGGCGGTGAGGCTTGAGTTTTCTTTGCTGGACGGCAAACCAGTAGTGCATGGCCAGATACGCGGTAGTCTCGAATTAAACTGTCAGCGTTGTCTGGGCCGCATGCTGCAGCGAATTGACGAAAGCTTCGATCTGATGTTGACGGATAGTGAAGCGCAACTCGATTTGGTGCCGACGTCGTATGAAGGTTGGCTAACCCACTCGGGCCGATTGGATGTCGTGGAGTTGGTTGAAGAACAGTTGCTGCTGGCGATACCGTTGATCGCCAAGCATGAAGATACACGCGATTGCGCGGTCGATTGTGTAGTAGCTGCGCCAGAGCAAGCGAATCAGCAATCGAGCCCGGTCGTGGCGCTGGATAAAAAGGCCGCACTCGATACGCAGCGACCGTTTGCCAATTTGCGCGACATCCTGCGTAAATAAGTGCGCCGATGAATGGATTTTGGAATTGATTTTGTGAATTTAAGATTTTGAGAGAGTAACGATCATGCCAGTTCAAAAGAGCCGAAAAACCCCTTCCAAGCGCGGCATGCACCGTTCGCATGATGGCTTGGGTACGCCTACCTTGTCGGTAGATCCGACTTCAGGTGAAACCCATACCCGCCATCGCATCACGCCAGATGGTTTTTATCGCGGTAAGAAAGTGATCGAAAGCCGCGCCGATAAGCAGGCGGAATAATTTACGCGCGCGGCGGTGGCCGATCCACGCCTGATGGGTCGGACGGTCGCGTGTTTGCTTTACGGCCATTCCTGCGGACGGCGGTTAACTGCGATTGCTACGCTAACTGCATCCACGCCAACCATGAGTGGGCACGCAATTGACTAAGCAACCTAGCGAGCTGCTGACAATTGCAATTGATGCCATGGGCGGCGATTCGGGGCCATCGGTAACGGTGCCTGCAGTACTTGACGTGCTCGCCGAGCAGACCGATGTGCGCTTTATCCTGGTCGGTCAACAAGACATCGTTGCGCCGTTATGGCAGCAACAGCACAGCCCATATGCAGATAGATTGAGCATTCATCACACTACTCAAGTGGTAGCGATGGGCGAACGCGCGCAGGATGCATTGCGTAAGAAGAAGGATTCTTCGATGCGGGTTGCTTTGGATTTAGTCAAGGCGGGCGTAGCACATGCCTGCGTCAGCGCCGGCAATACCGGCGCTTTGATGGCCACTGCGCGGTTTGTGCTTAAAACGATTCCTGGCATTGATCGGCCGGCTATTTTGTCGCGCATCCCCGCGCATCACGGCCATACTCATATGTTGGATCTCGGCGCGAATGCAGATTGCACGGCGCAGAATTTATTGCAGTTCGCGATGATGGGCAGTGTGGTAGCGGCCGATCTCGACGGCGTTCAGCGTCCGCGAATCGGGCTGCTGAATATTGGTGAGGAAGACATCAAAGGCAATGAGCTGGTGCAGGAAGCAGGCAAGCTACTGCAGCAAAGCACGCTCAACTATCAGGGTTTTGTCGAAGGTAACGATATTTTCAGCGGTGAAGTGGATGTCGTGGTCACCGATGGATTTACCGGTAACGTCGCGCTCAAGACCATGGAAGGACTGGCGTCGATGTTGGGTAGCACCTTGCGCAGCGAATACACCCGTACGCCGTGGCGTCGCTTGAGCGCGCTGGCGTCGATTTCCGTGTTGAAGGCAGTGAAGAAGCGTTTTGATCCGCGTCAGCACAATGGCGCGAGTATGGTGGGTTTAAAGGGCGTTGTCATTAAAAGTCATGGCAGCGCGGATGCTTATTCGTTCGCTCATGCCATACGTGTGGCGATTGTGGAAGCTCGCAAAGGCGTTCCCACCCAGCTTGGTCAGTTACTAGAAGCACAGGTTTAAAACATGTATTCAAAGATCGTCGGCACGGGTTCATATTTGCCGGAAAAGATACTGACTAATTTCGATTTGGAGAAATTGGTGGATACCCATGACGAATGGATTCGTTCACGCACCGGTATCGAACGGCGTCATGTGGTGACCACCCAAACCACCTGCGATCTCGCCGAGCATGCTGTTCGCCGTGCAATGGAGTCTGCGGGTGTAAAGCCGGCAGACATTGATTTCATTGCAGTGGGCACCACGACGCCGGATCAAATTTTTCCTAATGTCGGGTGTCTATTACAACAGCGCTTAGGAATCTATGGGCCGCCGGCGGTTCAGGTTGAAGCAGCCTGTGCCAGCTTTATTTATGCGTTGGGCATCGCCGATAAATTCGTTCGCGCAGGTGAATCGAAATGCGCGTTGGTGGTTGGCGCTGAATGTTTAACGCGTTTGATCGATTGGACCGACCGCTCCACTTGTGTTTTATTCGGCGACGGTGCGGGCGCAGTGATTCTGAAACCTTCAGAGGAACCCGGCATTCTGTCGACGCATTTACATGCCAGCGGCGAGTATGCAGATTTGCTGTACTACCCGACAGGCCCGTCGAAACCGGTTAATCACAATGTGGTCTGTCAGAGCGCGATTCAGATGAAGGGTAGTGAAGTATTCAAAGTTGCCGTCAATAAACTCGGTAGCATTGTTGATGAAACCTTAGCAGCGAATAACCTGGACAAGAGCGCGATTGATTGGTTGGTGCCGCATCAAGCGAATATGCGCATTATTCAGGCGATCGCCAAGAAGCTCGATTTGCCGATGGAACGCGTCATTGTGACGATAGAAGACCAAGGCAATACGTCAGCAGCATCGGTGCCGCTGGCATTGGATACGGGAATACGCGATGGCCGTATCAAACCAGGTTCGTTGTTGTTGTTGGAAGCGTTTGGCGGCGGCTTTACCTGGGGTTCGGCATTGATTCGCATTTGATGTTGGGCGTGTTCGTTTGCAAGCAATGAACTGAGAGTTAGACGTGAAGCATGTGATGGCGATGGTAGGGTCGGCGGTTATGAGCATGTTGCTGCATGCAACGGCAAACGCTGCTACGTATCCATTGCCTGCAGCTCCAGATGCGGTCATTGGTGAGGTGCAATACGTCACCACGCATTACGAAGACACGCTGATGGCCCTAGGCCGTAAATATAGCGTGGGTTACGAAGAGATCGTTTCCGCCAATCCAGGCATTGATCCATGGCTGCCAGGCGAGGGCACCCAAGTGCTGGTGCCGACCCGTTACATTCTTCCCAGTGCTCCGCGTACGGGCATCGTGGTAAATATTGCCGAACATCGGATTTATTACTTCCCTAAGCCAAAGCGTGGTGAGCAAGCTACGGTGCAAACTTATCCGGTGAGCATCGGCAAGATGGATTGGAAGACGCCATTGGGCTTGACCCGAATCGTCAATAAGCAGGCGAATCCAGTGTGGTATCCGCCGGAATCGGTGAGACAGGAACACGCGGCGCGTGGCGAACCTTTGGCCAAGTCAGTACCCGCCGGACCCGATAATCCTCTCGGTGAATTTGCGATGCGGCTGGGCATTCCAGGAGGCTCTTACCTGATCCACGGCACCAATAAGCCCGTTGGGATCGGCATGGACATCACGCATGGCTGCATTCGCATGTTCCCTGAAGACATCGAATTTTTCTTCAAAGAAGTGGCGTTGCAGACATCCGTATTGATTGTCGATCAACCCTCCAAAATGGGTTGGTCTGGAGAACAACTCTATCTGGAAGTGCACAAGCCGCTTGATGCGACTTCAGGCACTGTGGCCACTGACGCCAGTGATCTCACTGATCTAACTCGTATGGTGGTCGTAGCGACCCATCAACGAACGGCAAAGATTGATTGGTCCGACGCGGAACAGTTATATCGCCTGTCGTCGGGAGTGCCGTCAGCAGTGAAAATATTTCAATGACGCGGCATTCGATAACGATCAAGTGACGTCATCCGTGTAAAACGAAAACGCCGCAGAATTCTGCGGCGTTTTTGCATTTAAGGCGTATCGGCCTAAGTAAAGATTACTTAGAGACCGATTGCTTAAACATGCGATCCAGTTTCTGATTGGTCGCATCAACACCGGACTGAGCTGTCTGCGCAGCTTGCAAGGCTTGATTAGCCGTGCTCTGTGCATTGTCGGCAGCCGACTTGGCAGCTGCAGCATTGCTGCTGGCAGCATTAGCTGTGCTCAATGCTTGATTAGCCGTGGCTTGAGCAGCAGCAGCGTCCTGTTGCGCCTTGGTTGCAGCAGCCTTGGCTTCATCGATTTCTTTGGTTTGGCAGCCAGAAGCAGCAACCAATACCAAAGCCAGCGCGCCAGCCTTCATCGAATTAGTGATCATCTTGTTCATCGTGTTCCCCTCTCTCAGCTAAGGTAGGAAAGTGAAAGAATGCAACTCTCTTTGTGGCAAAAGCGACGCTTAAGTTCCACAAAATGCATGTGCCAAGCAATTAAATAGCCGGCCAAGCGCGAGCGGCGAAGAGGATACAGGATAGCTGAGGGGCTTTGAAAGATTTGTATGGTGGAGCCGTGCAGGGGAGAGCTGCGATTCCGCCAAAGCTGGCCGCGTTCCGATGCAAGCCGGTCAGTGACGTCGTGATGCTGGTAGGTGGAGAACGCGGGATATGGAACACGCTTGGAGTGTTCAGTTTAGCTAGGCTACAGTTTATTTCCAGCAGGTGGTGGTGTTATCGGCAAGAAGGTTGTTCTTGGCCGATTTATTGTTAGTGTTATCAAACCCGAACGAAGCACAAGCCGTGTCGTTCGCTTGTGTGCCAATCGGTGTTGCCGCAAGACTGTAGGTCTGTGCACTGACATTTGTGCTTGCATCAATCGTGTAGTAGCCGTTGCTACTGGGGTATATTCGTTTTGCTGCACAATTGGCGTTGTTGTAACTGGCATATTGTGTGTAGCACTTCTCCAGATCTTGTGCGCTTTGCATCAGCGCGACTTTTGCATCAGTGCGATTTGATCGCATTACTTGATTTCGATAACTCGGATAGGCGATTGCCGCGAGTATTGCGACAATCGCTACGGTGATCATGAGTTCTATGAGTGTGAAGCCTCGATTATCAGTACGCATCGCATCACTCTACTTTGCTATTGGGTTGTCTATTTCAGTTGGCGCCACGATTGATTGCCCGGGCATCGTCCGAGCTCCTTTATTTTTTCGATGGTGCCGTTTGTACCGGCGACGTATTTGTATTCATAACATTGGCCACCACCATTGTCGCCGCCACCGCCACCCAATTGCGTGGCTATACCCAAACCATTGATTATTCCCACATCTGATTTCTGGCCGCTTATCGGCACCGTAATGGCAATGCCGGCTACGGTGACGGTAACGTAATCACTTGAATCGATCATGCCATCCTTGTTTACGTCAAGGGGTGATTGCGTCAGCCGTTTACCTGTTAGGCCATCCAATTCCATAATCCAGCTGTCGCCTCCAAATACACATGGGTCAGATTGCGGGATCAGGGTAGTAAATATGGCTCGACCGTTACGGAAGACTGCATTGGCTACGACCCGTTCTCCCTGATATCCATTGGTCGGTGAAATAAGATCCATATACCAGCCACGTATGCCCACCGAATTGTTTGACGTTACGCGCACCGCTGTAGAACCAACAGTAGTCTCAGCTAGGATGGTTTGCTGTGCTAAGTTACTGCGACCCGTGAACGCATCAGTGGAGCCTGTATTCGGATCATAGATGCCATAGAGTGTTTGTGGCCTTTGGTTGGCAGCGACCGTAACCGTTGAATTGTCCAATCTATCAGCCGGATCTTCTAACCATTTTCCTGTGCCGAAATAAACCATCATCCCCAAGTTTCTTGGGCCGCGAGATACGTCGGGCCGTGATGTGATAGGTTGTGTATGACCACTTGCATCCTTGGCGACATAGAGAGGTGTGGGAGTACCGCTGGATGAATATGGAATGCCCCAATTGGCAGCGCTCGCATCCGTAATATCGAACTTCCACATATTTCCGAGCAAATCGCCCGCATACACGTAGTCTGCAATCCCGTCGCCGTTTGTATCAATAGCAATAGGTGTTGCTAACCCATTGGGCGTTGTTATTGTGCCGGCCATGGTATCGATTTTCTTAATCAAACTACCATTGCTGACATCGACAATGAATAACACAGCATGCCCAGTCGAACTTGGGCTGCCGTCCGCCAACGTATTGTTATAACCATTACCGAATATGGCGGCCCATTTACCGTTATGTAGTCTGACGATAGTGGGTTGACTGAATGTGTAACCCAAATCCGTATCGCCATTTGTGGATCGATCGGTAAATTCCCACAACACCTTGCTAGCAGAGAATGCGGTTGGGTTGGTTATATCAAGCGCATAAATTCCCTGTCCACCGTCATTGAGTCCTCCAACTAAAACAGTCTTCCATGAGCCCCCAAAAAATGCATCGCTAATACTTGGTGTGCCATCTACATAGTAAGTGTGCGCATAGGACTGATTTGCCAACAATTTAAGATTGTTAAATACTGAACTTGGTATGTATGCAAATTGTTCAACGCCAGTGGTGCCATTGAAGGCATGCAGCATGCCGTCATTTGCGCCTACGTAGACCATGCCCTGACGATTCAAATTGCTGATAACAAAGTTTGAATACGGCTGTGATTCAAGTACATCACTATATAGTCCTTGCGGCGTTGCGACGAATACCGGAGAGGAGTCAACGATATCTCCTAATTTCGTTGCGCGATTTCGGAATGCTCCACCCTTACTGATTTCGTTCGTGTCATCACCACGAAGATAATTCAGTAACTTTGCGCCTGTTATTGCATTAGGGTCTAATTGACCCTGACGAGTGGAATCCAGTCCGGTCCAGGTAAAGGCTGTGG
>Ga0206875_1196_pt1 | contig 13320 bp, 12 predicted proteins | sample Alteio_BWOrgCont_9_FD_152616 | JGI IMG/M metagenome (GOLD analysis project Ga0206875, IMG submission 152616) | Enriched cells from forest soil in Barre Woods Harvard Forest LTER site, Petersham, Massachusetts, United States -... | ecosystem: Environmental > Terrestrial > Soil > Temperate forest > O... | reverse complement strand
AACTAAATCATTCTTAAATTAAATATTGAACGATGGCTACAATTACCAATCAACAAAAAATAACACCGTTTCTCTGGTTTGATACCAATGCGGAAGAAGCTGTAAATTTTTACACCGGCATATTCAATAATGCTCAAATCGGAATGCTGTCCCGCTATGGTGAAAATGCACCAATGCCCGCAGGCACAGTGATGGTAGCTACTTTCACGATTGAAGGATTAAAGTTTATGGCCATAAATGGCGGTCCTCAATTAAAATTTTCACCTGCTATTTCTTTTGTAATCAATTGCGATACACAGGATGAAGTAGATCATTACTGGGATAACCTTTCTGCCGGAGGTTCTACACAACAATGTGGCTGGCTGCAGGATAAATTTGGAATTTCCTGGCAGGTAGTACCAACTAAATTAAGACAATTGATGAGCAGCGGTGATGCTAAAAAATCATCCAATGTAATGCAGGCTCTGTGGAAAATGAATAAGTTGATTATTGCAGATTTAGAAGCAGCGTATAATCAATAACAGTTTAATAATGGTAGCCAAATTATCGAATTCATGAAAGTGCTGTTTATACTTACTATAACAATAATATTTTTTTTGTTCTCGTTTATTGTTACTCATGTAATACGCATTGGACTGAAAAACAACGAAAGGAATTTGCAGAAAAATGCTCAAAGACAGACAGTGTAGATAACCTGGATTTTAGCCTTACAGGGTTTCCATATGATGAAATCAAAACTGTTCTTGTAAGGCAGATTCATAGCGGAAAAATTGTTGACTCTTTTTACATTCATCCTGATGAAAAGTCATTTGATTCTTTACGGACAAGATATGATGCCAGCATCAATAAGCCTTTGTATATTAAAGACAGCTTTCAATTTGTAGTTAAAAGGTATAAGCCTTTTGTTTTATCAGATATGAAAATGATTATGTGGGCTCAGTATTCTATGTATTCAGAAGGTTATGGTTGCGTGATGGGTGATTATAAAATTAATGGCGTTCAATTTAAACACAATTCAAGTCCGGATTTTGTAAAAGAAGGCTTTAAATTTCCCTGGGAGAAATAACTGTTACTGTATTTTAAGTAACTGCCTTCGCAATTCGTTCACCCCCTCTGTTGCCGGCATCTCAATCAAATGCAATGTAGGACTACTTTGTACAGCAGGTATCTTTTTATCAATAATATACTTAGGTAAATAACGTGGCGCATAATGCAGTAATGAAGCTGCCGGATAAACCTGTAAGGATGTACCAACTACAGCCAATACATCGCAATCATTTACCAATGCAACTGCTTTCTCAATCATTGGCACCGGTTCTTCAAACCACACGATATTAGGGCGAAGTTGTGCGCCATCTTTTGCTTTGTCGCCTACATTAATATCACTTCTTATTTCATAAATAGTATCTTCATCTGCTTCGCTGCGCATTTGAAATATCTGTCCATGCAAGTGAATTATTTTTGATGAGCCGGCACGTTCGTGTAAGTCATCTATATTTTGCGTGATAATAGTTACATCAAAATCTTTTTCCAATTCAGCCAAACCAATATGCGCCGCATTGGGATGAGCAGCTGCTACATCCTTGCGGCGCATATTATAAAAGTCCAATACTAATGCAGGATTCTTTTTCCATCCTCGTGGTGATGCCACTTCATATACATCGTAGCCCATCCATAAACCATCACTATCTCGGAATGTCTGCAACCCACTTTCTGCACTGATTCCGGCACCGGTTAATACTACAATGTGTTTTTTATCCATGCATCAAACTTACAAATTTTGTTGTTTGTTTTTTGTAGAAGCCGTTGCTTTTTTATAAACTATAAAACCTGCGAACCCAATCAACAATAAAGGCCATATACTCATCAATCCTACAAAAACATTCCCAATCCATTGCGCACCTGAATGAAACGAATCGCCTGTACGGGATAAGAATGTTTCAGGTGCCTCCGTAGGTTCTATTGTTTTTAGCGGTTGGTAAAAAGTAAGATTGATAGTGCTGAATGCTGATGCATGTGAGATATAACTACTTCGCTGTGCTGCAGATTCTATCTCTGCCTGCAAATCATTGATTTCTTTTTGTACCTGCAAAGCTTCTTCCATATTTTTTGATCGTTTAAGGAAATCAAAATACTTAAGCCGCATTTGTTTCTTTGCTTCCAGCCTTGATTTGGTATCTACACTCTCATCAGTCACATCGTTGCTGGTGATTTTTTTTGCAATAACTTTTGCATCCATTGATGATAGCTGATTCATCAATACATCAAACTGATCAACAGGAACTTTAATGGACATTACTGTTTCTAATCTGTCATCATATTGCGTTTGTTCTTCCTGTGCAACATAGCCGCCATAATCATGAACGGTTTTATGTATGTTGTCATTAAAGCCTTTATAATCTTTTATTTCAAGATTAAGATTGGCTGTCTTAATGATTTTTTTATCCCAATCCTGATTTACATTTTTTGCAATGGCTAAACTAACAGAGCCTGAAGAATCAGCAGCAATAGGGATTTCAGAGGAATTACTTTCGTAAGAATCTTTATGAGTTGTATCTGCCGATGCTGTTGCCATTTCCGGCGAGTTATGTGGAGCAAACCCTGCACCACCACAGGAATAAAGAAATACAGTTAGTAAACAAGCGGAAAGAAAATGAATTGCTTTCATATCAAAGAGTTTTAAGTGAAGAGATACTCTTGATACAAAATCTATAAAAACTGTAACCGTATGTAATTGTTAAATGAAAGATAAAGGAATTATTCTCCTGCCAATTCCATAATAATTTTCCATTCAGCATCTGTAACCGGTTGTACCGATAATCTTCCTAAACGAACCAATGCCATTTCAGCCAAACGTTTATCAGCTTTTACCTGCACTAATGTTACAGGGTGCTTTAATTTTTTATACGGTTTTATTTCTACCACAACCCATGCTTCATTATCCGTTGTTGGATCCTGATAGGATTCTTTTGAAACTTTTGCAATACCAACAATTTCTACACCTTCATTGCTATGATAGAATAACACTTCATCCCCTTTTTGCATTGCTTTTAAATTATTACGGGCTGCATAGTTACGTACACCATCCCATACCGCTACTTTATCTTTTACCAACTGATCCCAACTGAATTTAAAAGGTTCTGACTTTACTAACCAATATGCCATTGTGTGATAGAATTAAAATTGAAAATGAATACGATTGGCAAATGTAATAAACAAGCGGAATGCTTCTTAGATTTTATGAAATTTAATTAAAGAAAGCCGCTCCGATTGCTCGAAACGGCTTAGGAAAACCACCCCATGTCTGAGGTAAGTAAGCCCTTATTGTTGAACATCCACCCCCGTAGATATTCAACAATAGTAACAAACACTTATTGTACAGTTACAAGCTATTGCATAGTTTCACCTGCACCGGTAGCGTACATGTATATACGAAGAAGATTAAAAACCGGATTTAGAATTGAATACTATTTCTTAAATTTTATTCTGAATCTTGTATTAAGGGATTAAAAGACTATACGGATTGAATGATTTCTTCATTGCGTTTGTTATATAAGCCAAATCCGGACAATCAGTGTAATCAATAGTTTAGACAATCAACTGATATCAATATCATATTTATCCAAAAGTCCGGTTATCCCGTTTAAAGAGAACTTGGCTTTTTTAATCCGGTTCAATTCAGGATTCAGTGAATAGTTGAAAGAGGTGCGGAAATCTACTTTTTCCAAAATAGTATTATCAAATATAGCCCCGCTTAAATCGCAGTTATCAAAAATGGAATTGGTTAAATCGGTCTCTGAAAAATCAACACCTTCTATTTTTGAATTTATAAAATGTGTGTTTTTTAACCTGAGTTTGTAAAAGGAAGAATGCGTAAGAATGGAGTTATCAAAATAAATAGACAAGCCGTTTTTATTGCAGTTTTCAAAATGCAATCCTAACATTTTACAATTTGTAAATTTAATCTCTCTAAATGCAGTATTGTAAAGCGTTGCCATACTAAAATTGCAACTCATGAACTGGCATTCAGTAAATTTTATATTGGAAAGAATAACATTAGAAAAATCACAATTTACAAACCGGCAATCTTCATACTCTTTTTCTGTTAATGCATTTTGTGAAAAATCGATGGCATCAAAAATATTTTCCGCTTCCATTATACTGTTATTATTTTTTATCAGTAGTAGCTGTTGCAGCATCATCACCCGCTGTCACATTAATAACAAACTTAGGTGCGTTCCCCAAATTGGGGTCGTTTAGTTTATCCGTACTATAAATCTTAACCCGATCTTTAGAAACCTGCTGTTGCGTTAGATAGGCAGCTACTGCATCAATACGTTTTTGCATTATAATACCAATACTTGCTTTTAAATTTTCCTTACCAATAAGTCGTTTGCATTTTTCCTGTACCGATTCAAAACCCGAGTTCGTTTGCAAGCTACTATCTACATATTTAGTAAATAATGAATCATTCATATTAATAGCGTTGATTTGTTGTTTTTGTTCATTCGTGCTATCAGCAATACCTAAATATTTTTTCTTTGTTTGATAAATCGCTAATGCTTCTGCTTCATCACCTCTGCTGCTTACCTGTATCAATTCCAATTTTAAATCCAGCTTATCTTTCAGCATCTTCACCAATTTATCCAGTTGCTTTTGCTGATTTTCATCTACTGCAGTTTGCAGATAATTAAAATCTACTTCTTTATAATCTTCCTCTTTACCACCAAAAACACCTGCCAGTAAGCGAAACGGAGCAGTAGCAGCTTTTACCATCATATTACCCAATACCTGCCATATTACTTTCCCCCATTTAAATTTAGGATCATCCAAACTACCGGTTACGGGTATATCTAATTTTATATTACCATGTACATCCCTCAGTAAAGCTACTGCCAAACGCACCGGCATATTATATTGAGGCTTAAATGTCTTATCTTTTTTACCGGCAATAATTTTTTGTACAAGCAATAAATTATCACTTGTCAGCTGCCTTTTAACCACAGTTGTTTTATTGGTATAATCGGCTTTGCCGTTTAAAAATGGCGTAGCTACATAATATTTTGAATACGGATTAAAATCTGAAACAGTTATATTTTTTACAGTACAATCCATTGAAAAATCTTTTAAGTCTTTAGGATTAATACTCATATTCCCTTTCATTTGCCCGGTCCGGTTCAGCGTAGAACTTACATCAAAGTAAATTTTAGTACTGTTACTATTAATTCGATCACTTAAAATATTGAGCGCTTCAAACTTGTATTTGAACTTATCATACAATGTATAATCGATAAAAATAAATGTGCCGTCGTTTACTGTAAACTTATCAGCATTATAACTGCTCACTACATAATTACCTACAATATTCTGCACATAATCCGCCACCATCAAAAACATATTAGAGTACACTACTTTAGACGTATCGGTAGTAGCAGCGGGTGATGTAGTAAGACGATTAAAATTATATCCATCTTTATACATCTCGAACTTTATATAGGGCTTCAACAAACTAATACTTGCAAAACGATAGATATTCTTTTCCGTATTTAAAGAATCAATCTGTATAGACATCTTATCTACTGCAACCAATTTATCATTTACATTATCAACCATCGAAAATTTATCCACCGTAATATTGCCGGAAGCTGCTATCTCTGTGGCTTTATGCATATTACCGTTAATATTCAAATGCGTAGAAATAAACCCATCCAATGAGTTCACTTTTAAATAATCTTTCAAATAGGTATAAAAAGGTTTGATATCAAATTGCTTAATATCTGCCATAATATTGTATACCCAGGAGTTTTTATTAAATAGTACTCTGCCTTTTACCGTGCCTCCCGAAGCAAAAGCAAAATCCGTATTGATGCTATACACTTTATTATCCCACGAAATGCCGGGAATATTAATATTACAACGCTCCAGCTTAACTGAATTATAAGGAGATGTATTTACGTAACTGATAGTAGCTGAAATAATATCAACACTATTGATTTTCCAGATGATAGGTTTATCCTGTTTAACAGGCAGTGATGATTTTGTACTAAACCGATCAATAAGGTCACTAAAGTTGAAACGGTTTCCTTTTTCGATGATATTTATAACCGGATGATCTAATCGTATTTCCGGAATTTCATATTGAGATGACAGCAATTTATGCACTACAATATTTCCATATAGTTCATTGCACTGAAAAAAAACTTTGCTGCTTTTGGCTTCATAAATTTTTAAGCCATTAACCCGGATATTACCATTGAATAAATTTATAACAAGTTTATCCATGTTGATTTGCCTGCCTGTATATTCAACACTATGTTTTTCAACAGCCCATTTAACTACAGGCGATATAAATACAACCAACAATATTAATCCCGTTATAATTAGAATAAGCAGGGTAAACAAAATGCGCCGAAACCATTTCATACATTCAATTTGTACGAAAATAAGAATTAATTATAATTGATAAGGAAGAATGGAAAATTGATAATTTTTTAATTTGAATTTTTGGTAGATCAGCATTGATTTTTATTATGCTTTGCATTTGCCTAAACTACTGATTAAACGGATACGCCGATTTCACGGATGTAGCGTATGCGAATAGCGAAAGTGCTAAATCTGTGCAATCCTTTAATCCATTTAATCCGTGATCCTGATTTAGCAAATTAATTCACCTGCCGTTTATACAATTGTACCGTATTCTCTAAACCCAAATAAAGAGCATCGCATATCAATGCATGGCCAATGGATACTTCCAATAAACCCGGGATATTCTGTTTAAAATATTTCAGGTTCTGCAAATCCAGATCATGCCCCGCATTTATACCAAGATTATATTCTCCGGCTTTTTTTGCAGCGGCAATATATGGAGCAATTGCTTTTTCTTTGTTGTCAGCATATTGTTTGGCATAACCTTCTGTATAAAGTTCAATGCGGTCTGTACCTGTAGCTGCAGCGCCTTCTATCATTTCAATAACCGGATCAACAAAAATAGAAACACGAATACCTGCATCTTTAAAGACTTTAATCATCGCCGTTAAATAATCTCTATGTTCAATGGTATTCCAACCATGATTGGAAGTAAGTTGTCCCAAAGCATCGGGAACCAATGTTACCTGTGTTGGTTTATTAGCTAATACCAATTCAACAAATTTCTGTTCTGTGCAATTGCCTTCAATATTAAATTCACTAGTAATCATCTTCTTCAAGTCAAATACATCCTGATAGCGGATATGGCGTTCATCGGGTCTTGGATGAACTGTTATGCCGTCTGCACCAAAACGTTCTATATCCTGCGCTGTTTTTACCAAATCAGGATTATTGCCGCCACGGGAATTGCGTAGCGTAGCTATTTTATTAACGTTAACAGATAGTTTACTCATTTGCCGGTTATATTTTCAGCAAAGTTAGTATCGTTGCCGTAAATTTATAGTCTAATAATTTTTTATTATGGAAGAAATAGAAGTACCGACGGAGCACCTCCACGAAACCATTGAAGAAAAAGTGGAAGAAGCTATCGAAAAAAACGAGCATACAAACTGGTCGATGTATGTGGCTATTTCTACTGCATTAATTGCGGTGTTTGCTGCTATCGCTGCATTGCTTGCCGGCCATCATTCAGATGAAGCTGTAATTGCACAGATAAAAGCATCCGACCAATGGTCTTTATATCAGGCAAAAGGAATCAAAGGTGAAATAAAATCATTGGAAGCAGCCACAGGAAAAGCATCGGAGGCAGATATCGATAAATATAAAATGGAACAAAAAGATATTTCTGAAAAAGCAAAAGCTTTTGAAGAAGAATCGCATGAACATATTGTACGGCATAGTACCCTTGCTAGTTCTGTTACACTTTTTCAAATTGCTATTGCAATAGCTGCCATCTCAATGCTTACGAAGAAAAAGTTTTTATGGTATACAAGTATGGCGTTGGCAATAGCAGGAATTGGATTTTTTATATCCGGTAATTTGTAATTGCTATGCCCGGGATTATGTATTCTATTCTTTTGCTTATTTCAAAAGCAACTTCTTAAATTTTTGTATCTCTGTAATATCTATAGCTGTTAATGCATCATCCGCATATTTTGTTTTTAAAAACAATACTCTTTTATGTTGCGGATAATTTGCTAAAATAGCATCAATTATTTTACCTGTTGCTGTATCTTTTTCTTTTACAGCAGTCGCTATTTCCGGCATGGTTGATTTATAACGGGTAGGCTTCTTTTTTATAATCGCTTCCAGTGTTGCCAGTTTACCGGGATTGATGGTGGCAATTTTGGATGCTTTACTATGCAATCCTTCTAATTGTTTTTTACTCAATCCACCACGTTCGCAATATTGATTGTACAAGCTATTTACAAAAACAGAAGCGGGCTGTACTTCCAAAACAGCTTTTAAAATATCATTTACGATGTCTACATCAGGATTTATCTTATTCATAGTATTATACCGGCAGTGAAAATAAGAAGAATTTTATTCTGCTTACAAAATGATTCAAAATGCATAAAAGCCTTATCTGACAAAGAAAAAGTGGATAAGTATTCGTCTGAAATTTTTTCTTTCCACATAACGAAAGCTTTTTTTCCATTTAAGCTCTCATATCATTTTTATTAAATATATTGTAAAAAATTTAGAAACCTTACACCTGCTATTTAGTAATAGCTATTAACTTATTTACACTGCTGTAAAAAATAAAAACCGATTGGCATGAGATTGAGCTTGAGGCATTTTTTACATATTCCGATCCTATTGATATGGTGCTGCCTTGCATGCTCTCAATCCTATGCTCAATTCAAGCCCGAAACCCTGCAGCAAATTGAATCTTTATTACAGGAAAAAGAATCCCGAACACCTGCACAACAAAAAATTGATTGCCATTTATTGCAAGCCTTAAGAGAACGCCGGGGTGAAAAAATGGCGCCCGGAACAAATCTTGAACCATCAAGAGTTCTTGCTGCGGGCAATGGCAATATAAAAGTAGATATAAGTGCCATCGTCACCGATCAGTTGCTGGCTAAGATCGAATCGATTGGCGGTAAAATAATTTATCCTTCCTGGAAATATAATACCATTCGTGCAATAGTAAATTTTTCAATGATTGAAACAATTTCAGCATATCCCGAAATTCATTTTGTAGAACCCGCAGTAGAAGCCTCCACCGTTGGTTCAGAATTATCACAAACATCCATTACAAATCATTCTACAGCCATACAAAGCAAGCTTATTTATTATATGCTTGTACATAGAAATACACCTTTGCAGGTACCCCTTACCGGTAGTATCACATCTGAAGGTGATCGTACACACCGTGCAGAAGATACACGAAATACATTTGGATATGCAGGTCAGGGAATACGTATTGGTGTTATATCTGATAGCTATAATGCATTAAACGGAGCAAGTGCAGACATTGCATCCGGCAATCTTCCGGGACCGGGCAATCCATACGGAAATACAATACCGGTAACGGTTTTGGCTGATGATACCAGTGGCACAGATGAAGGCAGAGCGATGTTGCAAATTGTACATGATATAGCACCCAAAGCACAACTTTTTTTTGCTACGGCAGATATCAGCGAAGCATCATTTGCCGCCAATATTATTGCATTGCATAATCCTCCTTATAATTGTGATGTTATAATTGATGATGTCAGCTATTATGATGAGCCGGTGTTTCAGGATGGCTTTATTGCAAAAGCAGTGGATACGGTAACGATGGATGGTACGTTGTATTTTTCTTCTGCTGGTAATGCAGGTTCTGTTGCTAAAAGTTCAGCCGGTTACTATGAAGGCGATTTCAACAGCACCGGTTCTCCCAATCTTAATTTAACCAAAACAAAAACCGGTGTTACGCATAATTTCGGCACATCCTCTTCTGCAATAAGCGGCGATATTATTACAGCTGTTGGAAAAATATATACTTTAACATGGGCTGATCCTCAAGGTAAATCTTCCAATGATTACGATCTGTTTTTGATAAGTTCAACGGGCAAGGTAAAAGCTTCTTCAACCAATATTCAAAATGGTTTTCAAAATCCGATCGAAGCAATTCCTCCGCCTGCATTGGCTACCGGCGATCGCCTGGTAGTATTTAAAACAAGTTCTGCTGCCAAAAGAGCTTTTGCAATTAATACAAACAGAGGCACACTCACTGTGGTAACAACCGGACAAACACATGCACATGCATGTGCAGTAAATGCTTTTTGTGTAGCGGCAACACCTGCTGTGGCACCCGGTCCTTATCCGGCAGTTTTTAATAATACAAATACTGTTGAATCTTTTTCTTCAGATGGGCCACGCCGTATGTTCTATAATGGAGATGGCACTGCAATTACAGCTAATAATTTTTTATTTGCTACAAGTGGCGGTACTGTACGTAACAAGCCGGATATTACAGCAGCTGATGGTGTATCTACAACATTGCCTTCAGGCAGTGGCTTAAACCCATTTTATGGAACATCTGCAGCAGCACCTCATGCGGGTGCTATTGCTGCTTTATTAAAATCTGCCAACCCTTCGCTTAGTACTGCACAGATAAGAACAATACTTACTTCTACAACCCTGGATATAGAAGCGAATGGCTACGATAAAAATAGTGGTTATGGTATAATACAGGCTTATCAGGCAATGCAAGCTGTTAATCCGTTGGCTACAGCTAATATTTTAACAGATACGATTACAGCTACAGAAGGCAGCTTTGGCAATGGCAATGGCAATATTGATCCGGGTGAAATGGGTAAGTTAACAGTTCAATTATCGAATCCCGCCGCACTTACTGCTACCAATGTGAGTGGAGTTTTAACTACAAATACACCCGGGGTTATTATAATTAACGACTCCGCTTTTTATGGATCTATCCCTGCCGGAAGTTTTGTTACTAATACTACAATGCCTTTCAGCTTTGGAATTAACAAATCTATTCCATGTGGTACTACTATTCCGTTCATACTAACGGTAACGTATAGTGGCGGAACATTGTCTTCTCAAAAATTTCCGGTTAATATAACAATCGGCGGACAACCGGGAGCTAATATTACATCTACTATTGGTAGTCCTGCATTAATGGGAACAGGCTTTGCATCTGCATCCGGCCAACAGACAGGTCGGTTATCACGTGGAGCTGATGCTGCTTCCTGTGCTGCTCCTTTAACCAATCCTGGTTTATTATTAACCTCAGGAGCACGCCAATACGATGCTTATACATTTGTAAATTCAGATTCTTTAAGTCAATGCGTAAATGTAACGATGACAAGCAATAACGGAACGAATCTTTATACAGCTTCTTATAATGATTCGGGTTTTGTTCCTGCAAATCCTTCCTTGCATTTTCTTGCAGATCCCGGCCAATCAACCATTACACAACAATATAGTTTTACAGCTTCGCCATTAAAGGCATTTACAGTTGTTGTAAATGATGTAAATACTACACCCGCTTCCAATTCTGCTTATAAGTTGAATGTATCTTTATGTGTGTGCGCAGCCGCCCCTCCATGTACACCTGATACCATAAGATTGCCGATACTAATGGATAGTATTGAAATTGCATATTCTCAACCAATAACGGCAACCGGTGGTAGCGGCAGTTATCTTTATTCTTTTTCGGCTGATAGTTTACCTGCAGGTTTATCTGTATCAAACAATCTGTTATCCGGAACACCAACAACAGCGGGCATTTACCCAATAACAATAACAACCACCGATGCAACAGGATGTCCGGGAGCAACAATAACGGATACGCTTAGAATTTTCAATGCAGTTACTTATATATTTAATGGCAATGGCAATTGGGATATTCCATCTAATTGGGCAAATAATAAAATGCCGCCGCCTGCCATTACTTCAAACAGTCAAATAATAATAGATCCTGTTGCCGATGGGCAATGTATTTTAAATATCCCATACACTGTAACTCCGGGAACCACACTTACCGTTGAGCAAGGCAAAAATTTTATTATACAGGGAAATCTTATTAACAACAATGATGAAAATAACAATGACAAACAATAAGAAAGTTGATACACTTGTATAAGCAAAGAAGTCAACACAGTGTATGTATTGACTTCTTTTTCTTTGGGGATTACCTATTGATAAACTTATTTTAAACGTCGTATACCTTCGCCGATTTTGAATCCGTTATTATAGACTTCTATCTTATAATCGCCCGGTTCAAAATCGGTATTTTGCCGCCAGTCGAAACTGATTATTTGATTGGGTGGTCCTTGTATATAATTTACTTCAAGCATTTGCGTATAAAATTTCTGCATGCCTTCTCTTGTATTAAATCTGCCCGAACCTAAAGCCTCTACTGTAATTGGAATATTATGAGGGTCTGTAACACATATATATAAGCGTTTAACTCCGCTGGTGGCTAAGCGATTTTGAGCAATCTCAAAATTAATGCGCAATTTATCTACATGCCTTGCTACTACCGTTTGCTTTTCTTTTCCATTATTCCGCTGATCGATCCCTGCTATTGAAAAATTAACTGCACTTAAAGTAGCACCAATTTGCAGGCTGTCTTCTTTTTGATTAATAACGGTAACAGCCGAATCATAATGCGCCTGTGCTTTATCCAGTTGGCCGTCAATATGTTGCTTATCTTCTATTAGTGTTACTTTATCTTTTGTAAGAACCTCTACTTTGGTTTTATAACCTTCAATAGTACCATTTAAAGACGCTATAAGGTTTTTGGCATTTTGTAGCTCTGCCTGGGTAAGATTTACTTTTTTTAATAAATTATAAATGCTGTCTTTTTTGGCAGTGATTTGCATTTCAAGAATACTGTATACTGTATCTTTTTTAGAGATGGCTGTTTTCAATAAATCATAACGCATGGCTACTTCTGCCAATTCTTTTTGTAAACTGCCTACCTGTTCATTGTTTGCTGTATCTGTATTCGCTACTGCAATCGGCATGGGTTTTTCCTGTACAATTTTTTCCCGTATCGTTTCTACGCTTTGATTTTTATACCAGAGAATATAAAGAACAGAAGCCGCCAGGAAAAAGAAAAGAATACCCGCTATCAAAGCCATCCAGTTAAACTTAGGTGCACTAAGTGTTGGTTGCTGTGCAGCGGCAGGGAAATTCTCAAAGGCCATAGTTTGTTTTTTCTTGTAATTAAAAAATTAATAACAATAAACAGCAAAGCGACCTGTATTAATCTGCATCCATTCTATACGACAGATTCGTTCAATAATGCATTTACAAAACAACTGGCTTTGGTTTAAGTTTATCTGCTACATTCAACTATGCATTTATTGCTTTTACACAACAATGAAAATTCAATTGTAACAAATGGAAGAGTTTGCCAACTAATAAGCCGGT
>Ga0206875_1195_pt1 | contig 13325 bp, 10 predicted proteins | sample Alteio_BWOrgCont_9_FD_152616 | JGI IMG/M metagenome (GOLD analysis project Ga0206875, IMG submission 152616) | Enriched cells from forest soil in Barre Woods Harvard Forest LTER site, Petersham, Massachusetts, United States -... | ecosystem: Environmental > Terrestrial > Soil > Temperate forest > O... | reverse complement strand
GCCTGATAGAGGTTCTGGTCGCTCTTGAATGCCGTGCCGCCCTCTTCCAGCGTCAGGTGAAAATGCGGTTTCTCAAAGCGGATGCCGCCCCGATAGAGGTCGGTGGAATCGAAGAGGGAATTGGGCGCCGGGTACTCGTTGCTGTCGCTGACAAAGACCGATGCGCCCATGCCGGAACTGGAGTCGTGATCCCAACCGAAATAGGGAGACCACCAGTGACCGGGCAGAATGTCGAGCGAAAGCGTGGCGATCTTGCGTCGGGTGTCAAACGATTGTTCGTCCAAAACCACGCCTTGGCTGAGCAGCGGATCGGCGAAGGAAGGCAGGTTGTTGAAGTAGGCGAAGTCCCGATAATCGGCGTCGAAATCGTAGATGCCGGACTTCTTCGCTTCAATGTGTAGCGACTCGCCCGGTTCAGCGCCCCAAGCGGTGGCACGCACTTGTATGGTGTCGAACCAGCGATGTTTCGGATCGGTGAGCGTGAAGTCCGCACCAAGCAGCTTGGGACCCGAGTGAATGTCGATAATGCTGCGATACGTGTCATAGCTCCCGCCCACACCGGTGTTCCAGACGTAGCCCAGATCGACCCAACCTGTGACAAAGGGTTCGGTGGCTGGGACGGGCGAAGCCTCATCGCTCGTGACGGCTGGCACAGCCGCTGCTGGAGTCGTGGCCGGTGCTGGCGTTGCGGTAGGCGCAGGCGCCGCGGGCTGTTGCTCTTGCGTTTGTGCCAGAACTGGCAAGATGGCGAGAATGAACAGGAGCGCCTTCATTTCAACAGGTTCCTGTCCACGTGGCTGCCATGAATCTTCTGATGGCACACGGTGCAATTCTGAAACACGGGTGATCGGAAATCGTGAAACGACGGCGGCACGACGCCCATCACTTTCAGCGGCGTGTTGGGGAGGTTTGCGTGGCACTCAAGGCAGACGAAGCGCACGTCGGCGCGCGTCAGCATCCTCGGATTCACCGAACCATGCGGCTCGTGACAGGCCTGGCAACCTTGGAAGCGCACTGGCGCATGCTCGAATGTAAAGGGCCCGCGCTTGTCGCCGTGGCATTTGAAGCAACCCGGTTCGTTGGCAGCGAAGCTCTGAAGCATGACCGGACGGATGCTCCCGTGCGGATTGTGACAGTCCACGCAACTCATCGCTGCTTCGGGAAGCTTGTGATGGAATGGACGCTGGAACTGGGCCCACTCGTTGAGGTGGCAGCCGGCGCACAGCTTATTGGTCGCATCGGCCTTGCGGGCCACTAGCGGCTGGCTCTCATGCATTTTGTGGCAAGCGGTGCAGGAAATTTGATTGTGGGCGTGGCTGTTTTCGAGGCGTCCGATTTGGGTCGGCTGATTCAGATGGCAGGTGAGACAAAGTTTGTCGGCCGCAGCGGCTGACAAATTCGCCGGATTCAGAATATTGCTGGCGGACGGTCCCTCGGTGTGCGCCTTCCCGGGCCCGTGGCAGGCCTCACACTCGCGACCCACCCATCCTTTCTTGGTATCGATAGCCAGCGCGTGGTGCGGGTTCTTGGCGAGCCCGTTATAAGTGTCTTCGTGACATGCCTTGCAAACCTCCGATCCCGCGTAGCCCGCAGGAAGCGTTTGGGCGGCTGCCCAGGTTGGCGCAGCAGCGAGGAGGAAACCTAGCAGCACTGCTTGCCGATGCGTCATTTCTGGGTTTTAGGCACTAGGGAGTGTGTTCCGCGTCAACGGCGAACTGCGCGCCGGCAGAATGGCACACGCTACAGCTCTCTCCCAACGAATCCGTATTTGCCAGGAAGTGGGACGCCTCGTCCTTTGAGACGTGGCATCCGCTGCAAGCCGAAGAAATAGGCCCCACCGGATTGATCCAGCCTTGGGGATCGGTGACCTGGTTCAGGTTGCCCATCAACGGCAGGTCGTTTTGCTCCGAGCTGTTGACATGGCACATGGCGCAGTTCTGCATGTAGGTGGCGTCTCCCGCCGGGCTCATGACCGGGAAGAGAATACCCGAGAAGTTGTTAATGCTTCCGCCAAAGCCCATGACGATGTAGGGATTCTTGGGACTATTGGATGCGGCGTTCACACCGTCGTGAATGCGGTGCACCAGCAGATTGAAATTGATTCCTTGCGGCGGCTGGCTCTTATACGACGCAACCGTGGTGGTGGCCCGCGTGGTAGCATCCGTGTTCGACGGATTGTGACACAGCACGCAGTAGTCGGTGTTGTTGCGCAGATTGCCGTGCTGCGAAAGCGACACATGGCATTGATTGCAGTTGGTTTCGGCCACCACGGTGCGGCGGGGCGCCACTGCCGAGCCGTCCACCGAGAAGTTGACCACCGGATTCGCGGCACCCGCCTCGACCACCGTTTGAACGGTCGCACCCGCCAGCAATTGCGACACCGTCACATTCTCACGCGCCTCACCACCGATGGTGTACGTGCCCGTGGCGGCCGCCGGGATGGCGTGCGTGAACGTGTACACGCATGCGCCGCTGGAACTACAGGGCGCCTTCGCAGCGCTTTCCGTGACGTAGCCCGGAGTGCTGGCAGTGTCGCTTCCGAAACTGGTGTAGCCATAATCGGTGGTAGGACCAGCCATGGTGAATTCCAGGGTGGTGGTCTGCGATAGGGGGATATCGTTGCCCTCGTCATCCTGAAGAGTGAAGCTGACGGTGGGCATTTGCCCGGCCGAGGTATTGGTCACGCTGGTAATTGCGAGTTTGATGCCTGGCAGCAGCGTATCGGGATTCTGCGGGTACGTAGCGGCGGTATCGGTGGCAAACACGTGCGCTCCCATAATGGATGCATCGAAGGGTAACTCACCCTGCGGGATATGGCAGTTCGCGCATCGTATATCGTCCGACTGGATTCCCCCGGGATGGTTGATGCCGGTGGCGAAATTGACATCGTCGTGGCATGCGCCGCACGCCGCCCGGCTCGGTTCCAACAGGAATGCTTTGGCTTGCGTTGCGACGGGAGCGTTGGTGGAGGGCGCCAGGCTGTGGCAAACTTCGCAACGCTGGGGAGTGGCAGGATCGATCACCGTAGAAAAATCGCTTACGGCATTCATGTAGCCGATGATCTGATAAGGCACGCCGGGTGTGGTCGCGGTGCCAATCACGCTCGGCAGCTGCGATCCCATGTGCAGCTTGTGAAAGAAGACTTTGGCGTCCAGAGAGTTACCTGTCACGGGATCGGCATTTTGCGGCGTGTGGCAGAGCACACACATCTGCATGCCGTGGGCATAGCCGCCATGGAAGGCCAACTGGTAGTGGCAGGTGTTGCAGCTCGACGTATTTATGACATCTCGGGTCACTGTTACCGCGGCGCCGTTGGGGACGAAGTTGAAAGTGTTTCCGGCGTAGCTGATGCCCAGGTTGAAGGGCGTCAGATCGCGGTTGCCGTCGACCGCGACCGTAGTGGTTACGGTGGGGTCGAATCCCGCCGGCGCCTTGGCGGCGAACGTATATTGATATTGGCCCGGCCCCAGGGACGTGAGCGTCCCGCCGCTCAATTCGAAAAATGGGCGGGTGATGGTGCCCAGAGCCGCGCCGGTCGCTTGCTCCGTCGTGTAAGCGACGTATTGTTCCTGGCCCTGGGGGATGTGGGCCGCGACGTAAGCCAGCGAAACAACCCCCGGAGTGGTGGCGCCGGTGGCATCCAGAGGCAACCCATTCGGGTCCGTGAGGGTGTACGTCACACTGATGACGCCGCCGCTACTGATCTTGGCCGAGTTGATAGTGATCACCAAGCCGGGGGTCACGAAGTCTATCAATGCGGCCTCGTCGCGCCGCACGTTCTCATGCTTCTTCGTCTGTCCCGAGAGGCAAAGAGCAATTAATCCAAGGAACGCCGCGATCCGTAACGCGAGGTAGAGCCTTTTCATCGTGGTCCTTATCGGTTCATGCTGTTGCGGCCAAGCCCTGCCGTGGTTAACGCTAACACCCCAGCCTTCCATTGGTCTGTTCAAAATTGCTCACCGTCCGAATCGGACCCCCCGAATGAGGCGCTGATATGTCAAATGCAGTGCATACCACGCGACCGTCGGGTGATTGCGGGGTGCGGAGCTGTAGATCATCGAGCGGGACATCGGATCGTGCAGATGGTGCGGCGGTATCTCCAAGATGGCAGCCTGCGAATAACACCCGAAGCTTGGCCTGTAGCGGTACAGCACCCCCACCCAACTGTCCGACACAAATGTGCGGCGTGGTATGGTTAAGCGCGTGTCCGGCACGGTAGGCCAGCTCGGTCCAGCTATCCGAGATGGCCGTGGGCATAACTCACTATTGCGGAGACTTAGATGTAGATCATTCGCCGGCGCCCTTTTGCCATCGCCAACTTCCGTCTGGGTCTTGGAATCGAAGCGTTGTAAACTCTCGCTCTTGTAATGATTTTAATTCGCAGTCGACCAATGATGTAATACGAAACGTGAACGTGAGCGCATGGGTTCTGTCTCCAGCAGGCACCTGGGTGACGTAATTAGTGGTCCGCGAGGAGGTACTCGGCGAACTGAGCCGGCCCGTTCGCTTCGTCATCGTTCGTTCAACAGGGGCTAAGAATTGACCAGAAAACGGTCAACACAACATAAAGCGACTTGCCGTCTTTCCTTCTTGATTCTTTTAACGCCGAGCGCGGATCAGTTGCCGGCGCGCAATCGCAATTGTTCCGCGGCGTGAAACCAGTCGTCTTGGGATGATCCATCTGGACAGCCTCTGGCTTGCCACAAAGCGTACGCCAGGACCGCAATGTCATCATGCCCGAATGCGGAGATGGCATCTCGATTCGTAACCCGCTGAGTATTCCGATGAGCGTCCCGCGAGTGATCGAGGGTCACAGCTCTACCCGTATGTCTTTTTCATCATTGGCAGAAGTTTAGCGCGGTACTGGTTTACACCAGCCTGTTTCTAATATCCCCTTTTAAACCGTGCGTTCCGTTTTCCGGCACGCGGCTTAGCGACGATCCTCTGGCGTGGCTTGCACCGGGTATTTCACGGTGCCCATCAAGCGATGCAGACCCATTCCGCGTAGTTGTTCTATGGAGATCCGATCTGAACCGGTCGGTATACGGCTTCCCTGCTCCGCCAATTTCTCAACGGGGCGAGGAGGATTTCTCCAGTCGCTCAGCATGACTTTGTCACCGTGCTGTCCCTACCACCCCGCCGAAGTGTTCCGTCGCACCAGTCAACTCCGACGTTCCATGCTGCCTTCGCCAAAAGAGTGCTGGCTCGGCCTTCGGCGCGAGAATTTTCGAGGCCATCTATGGTTTCACTTGCGTTCCGGCGACTTGCTCACCATCCAACAGATGGCTTTGATCAATAGGCTTCTGGAATCTCAGTTTCCTTCCTTCTGCTACTCAAGCCACAGGGCGTTGACTTTTACCCTTCGTGGGACTCACCTCCCACCCATCACGCCAGTTTTCGCTGGACACACACTCTTTCCCAACTCCTGCCGGTTTATCCCGGCCCACTCCGCAGCCTGCTAAGGCACGGGCGTTGGCTTGCTTTTTATACGCGCGTTTCCAAGTAGGAGCGCAAGCGCTGTATTGCTCGAGACTTCAATTGTGAGACTCGTGACTCATTCCGATTCACGACCTTGGCGATCTCGCGCAAGGTCAACTCGTCATGGTAGTAGAGGCTGATGACGATCCGCTCGGTTTTCGGCATCCTCTCAATCGATTCGGACAGCAGACGTTTCAACAGGGATCGTTCTAGCAGACGCGAGGGCCAGCTCTCTTCGTCGCCGGGAATGTACTCCAGGAGACTGCGACTGTCGTCGTCAGGAGGCGAGGCATCGAGACTCCCCAGGTTGAGACCCGCCGTATCCTTCAGCCACTGGCGGTATTCGTCGAGTGAAAGTTCTAACTGGCGGGCGACTTCTTCCTGGGTGGGTGCGCGACGCAGGATTTGTCCCACGGCGGCAATGGCAGCTTCAATCTGTATAAAACGCCGACGCTGCTTGCGTGGCGCCCAATCCAGGCGGCGCAAGCTGTCCATGATCGCACCCCGAATTCTAGGCTCCGCGTAGGTCTTCAATTTAACATTGAAACGCTGGTCGAAGCGATCGATCGCGGCGATCAGGCCGATGGTACCGGTGGAAATCAGGTCGTCCAAACATACACTCCGCGGCAGTCGTTCGTGAATACGGCGGGCGATAAGACGGACTTGAGGTAAATGTTCGAGAATCTGACGTTCCCGCTCTTTCGGTGCATCGTCGTTTATCTGAGACCTATCAAGCGTGCGGATGGAAGTTCTGGCAGTGGCCTGCATCTTCATGCGCCCACCAGTTCACATTTCGGGGCTGCCACCGAATTAAGAAAATACCCCGGCATATTACAAGGCTCAAGCAAATGCTTTGCTAGCGCGCCGTGAATGGGCTGCCCCACATGCGCGATGGGAAATACAATGTTCTTCACGATGGGCGCTACTTCACCCAGCATCTGAAAAGTACTCACCGGGCCCCGAGGAAGCCAGTCGCGAATCGCTGACTCCGGCCATGAATCCACTAGAACTGGTTTGCACCCATAAGCGCTCCCCTAACCGGCCGCGACTCTATGGGAGGCACTACAGGGCGTCGCGACATTGAGCCGATATCACCTGCGTTTTCACGATGATCATGGACCTGGAAATCGGCATTCGCATGTACCCCAATCATCGGCGTGTCGGGAACATAGGGCGTTGTCGCGTTACCTTCGAGCGCGGCGAGACCACGATTCTCTACGCGCAGATGCACGCCTCGGCGAATCGCTTTGACTTTGACGGCCACCTGGAAGCGAGCATATGCCAGATACTCATAGCGGATCTGACAACGGTCCACCAGTTAGGCAAAGGCGCGAAATTCGTGAGCCTGCCAATTCGGGTAGTTGAAATACTCATCGAAGACGATGATGGCGCCGGGCACGATGCGCTCCTGCAGGTGTTCGAAGACGCAGCGGGCGGGCTCATAGAGATCCGAATCGATATGAATGAAGGCCACGGTGCCCGGGTTGTGCTCCAGCCAGACTGGCAATGTATCGGCGAAAAGACCGCGGTGAAGAATGACATTATAGGGCACTTTGGGCAGATGGCCGTGGAGATCGAAGCTGGAACGATCGCCGCTCCAGGCCTCCTGCAGTCCGCAGAAGCTGTCAAAACCGTGAACCGGCTGGGCGGAGCGGACGTGTTTGGCGATGAAGCCGATTGTTCCTCCTTTATAAACTCCAAATTCCAAGTAGTATCCGGGCACAGTCACCTGTTGGAGGGCCGAGGCGAGCACCTCCCGAGAGCTTTCCATCCCGACCGCGGTTCGCATGTATGTTTGCGCGTACTGGACGCTCTCTTTGAGCGCCAGCCTCTTCATTTCGCGGGCGGGATGGAGGCGCGGGAAGTCCCAGAAGTCCTGCAATGTGAACAGCCAGCGCTGTATGGAGGTCTTGAGGGCGAAACTTGCGATGAACATTTTGAATTCACTTTCCTCATGCAGTGGCGGCTTACATCGTGATCGATCGATCTTTCCGAATTGGAGGTCCACCTTCCGTAGGCCTTCTACGGGAAGGAGGAACCGCCCGCGCGAACTTTAGCAGCGTAACCCGGCCACAACGCACGTCGGCGTGTTCCAGGCCGCGAGGGAAATATAACGTGCGACCAGGGAACGGAAAGAAGTCGGGTGTGAGTTTGAGGCGCGCTGATGGCTGCATGTTTGTCCTCACTAACGGAAATAGTCGGCCGATTTCTGCACCACAAATAGAGGTATGTGGCCATTGTTTCAGAAGTCTTTTCGCGGGCCAGGTTAAATGACCAGGCATGGTTAATATTCAGACCCAATGACCACATATGGTTGAAGAACGTTCGGGGTGATTACTCATCTGCGGTTGCAAACGCGCAAACGAAGGCGACTCGATCGAGGAGGGTCGCCACATTTGGTTGTTCGGCTCGCAGCTTTCGGCAGCGGTTGCCGCAGGGTCTCAACGGCCCTGAGCTAGTCCATCCGACGCACTTATTGCCGGAAGTTCCAAGAACTCCTTCTTTCCATACTTCTTCACAAGACTGAGCAAATCGCCAGCGCCGATCGGCTTGGACAGGTATGCGTCCATTCCCGCGGCGAGACACCTGTCCTGATCGCCCTTCATGGCGTGGGCCGTCAACGCGACGATCGGAAGATGCTCCTTGGTAAGCTTCTCGCGTTCGCGGATGGCTCTAGTCGCTTCAATTCCATCCATACCAGGCATTTGAACATCCATCAGGACCAGGTCAAAGGATTGCTTCTTGAGCGCCTCCAATGCTGCTCGACCGTCCCCGACAACGACAACGTCGTGCCTTTCCTTTTCGAGAATGCACTGCACCAGGCGTTGATTCACGAGATTGTCCTCGGCCAAGAGAATCCGCGAATTGGAAACAGGGAGCGGGCTGCGAGCGGAATGAAGGGACAACATGCTCTTATTCTCTAGGGACGCAGTCTGATGGCCCAGCGCTTTTGCGATCACATTCTGCAACTCCTCCCGTCGGACCGGTTTGAGCAAGTAATTCGAAACCCCCAGCTTGCGGGCGCGGCCGATGTCCCCGGGACGGTCTCCCGACGTGAGCATGAGAACCACTGCTCCCGCGCCAAATGGCGACTTATTGAGCTTCTCGGCGAGTTCGAACCCATCCATCTGCGGCATGTGGACATCGGTGATCATCAGCGCGAACGGATCTCCGGCCTCGAAAGCCCGGCGAATCAAAGAGAGCGCTTCCGAACCACTGGCTGCGGCCACTGGTTTCATGCCCCAGCGCAAGAGAACGTCGGTCAAGATGCGGCGATTAGTGACGTTGTCATCAACCACCAACACCGCTAGCGCCTGTAGGAAATAGGGGTCTTCCACCGGTATCGGGTCTTGAACGGCCCCAAGCAGCGCGGTGAAATGGAACGAGCTCCCCTTGCCAAGCGTACTCTCCACCCAGATCCGACCTTGCATGGCCTCCACCAAGCGCGTCGAAATGGTTAATCCAAGTCCGGTTCCTCCGTACTTTCGTGTCATGGAACCGTCCGCCTGCGAGAAGGCGTCGAAGATCACTCTTTGTTTCTCCGCAGCTATGCCGATGCCTGTGTCGCGAATGACGAAGTGCATGGCTACTTGCTCAGAAGTGCTCGCTTCCCGGGCGACTTCGAGGGCAACCTCTCCCGCCTGAGTGAACTTTATGGCGTTGCCCACCAGATTCACCACGACTTGGCGAATCCGGATCGGATCGCCGACGACGTAGTCGGGAACCTCCGCCTTCCACTCGCAGAGCAGCTCAAGGCCTTTCTCATGAGCCTGCACCGCCAACGTGCGCATGGCCTCCTCGAGATTGTTCCGCAGGTTGAAGCAAATGGGATCCAATTCAAGGCGGCCAGCCTCGATTTTCGAATAGTCCAAAATGTCGTTGATGATCGTGAGCAGCGAGTCAGCAGAGCTCTTTACCGTGCTGAGGTAGTCCCTCTGCTCGGCCGTTAAGCTGGTATCCAATACCAGCTCGGTCATGCCGATAACCCCATTCATCGGAGTTCGGATCTCGTGGCTCATATTGGCGAGAAACTCACTCTTAGCACGGCTGCCGGCCTCGGCCTTCTCTTTTGCCGCGGACAATGCCGCGTTGGCGGCAACCAGTTCCGCGGTACGTGCGGTTACTTCATGTTCCAATCGGTCGCGATGCAGCAGCAACTCTCCGTCTCTCTGCTGAATCTCCGCTAACATGCCGTTGAAGGTATCGGTGAGCTGCCCAAGGTCGTCGTTAGCCGTCTTGACAACGCGGACGGTGAAGTCCTTCTGAACCGATACAGCCTGAGCCGTGCGCGCCAGACGTGCAATGGGCTCCGAGATGGACCTTTGGAGCTTACCCGAGAGTATGAAGGCCAGCAAGAGGGCCACGATCAAAGTGAATATAACAATGAGCGCGAACTCGCGAAGTTGGGAATAGACTTCACTCAGGTCCGATTCCAAATAGATGCCACCGATCGGCTGGCGGTCGATCAGAATCTGCTGAAATATGCGGAGCCGGTTCTTCTCGAACGAAGCCCGTTCTTGGCTGATCTGGAAGCTCGGAAGAGCAGCGGCAGCCGGATCGCGTCTGTAGCTGGCGAACACTTTGCCATCGGCTGAGTAGATGGTGGCCGTCAAGATGGAGCGCTTGACTCTCAATCCGGCGAGCAGTTCCTTCGCGGTTCTCTGATCCGCAAAACTGAGCGCCCCGGTACTGTCATCCCCGGTAATCTCGGCCAGCACGATCAGGTCTCGCCGCAAGGAATCGCGCAGTGTGTAGTAGTGATAGATGAGTGTTGCTCCGCACGCCACGGTCAGCGCGGCGCCCACGGTGAGCATAACGATTAACCGGAGCTTGCGGCGAATCGGCAGGTCACCGTATTGGGCCGTGAAGCTCATCGAAACTTCTCTGTTTTCACGATTTGGGCCAAGCTCAGAAGTTTGGAGCTTATGTGGAGTTGTGCGTGTTCAGCGGCGTCTAGATTGATTTCGAAGCGAACATGGCCGCCATCCAGTTTGAAATTGATTACGCCACCGTCGGCGGCGAAGCCCGGCGCCTCACCAACCGTCAAGATCGCCGCCGGCTTCACGTTCCCGTAGAGCGAGCGAAACCGTTCTCCCTCCGCTGCGCTGACAAAGAGTATCTGGCAGGCGCTGGCTGCGTGCGCGTCGGCTACCCGGCGAAAGGCAACAGATCGGCCGTCGATTGCCTTTCCGCGGATCACGTCTTCCAAGGCGTTGCCAAATGGATTGTGCCCCAGCACACAGAGCATGAGCGGATCTTGGGGTGTCTTGAAAGCGTCGGACGGCCATTCCACGAACTTGGCGAAGTTGTACAGGAAGGCTGCCTTCACCAGGTATTCCTCGATTTGCTGGCCGCGCGTGCGAGCCGCGAGCAAGCTTCCCAGCAAGACCACCGTGACTAGCCGAAGTGCCATGTTCGAGTGAGCACCTCGAGTCAGAAGCGCCAGGTCACCTTTCCGAACACACTTCGTTCCACAAGGGTGTAATTCGCCGGGTAAGACGCATCAGAAAACTCAGCGTGCCTGGCCGTCAAGAGATTCTGTCCCACTAAGCTAAATTCGACGAACTCCCCCACTCGCCAGCCTACGCGGCTGTCCACGCGCGCATACGCGGGAATACTTCCGACTGCCAGCTTACTCACGAATTCGAGCGTGTTATCCCATTCGAAATGGTGTGGCAGGTCGAGAAGCGATCTCACCTGAAATTGATGATTCGGTGACGTGCCCGGCGGTGTATAAAGGCCAAACGAATTTCCTTCGACGCTCATGTGAAAGTAGGAGTAGCCGGGGCTTATCCGCCAGTGATCCGTCAAGCTCCAGTTCGCCGAGAATTCCACGCCATAGGTCCGGGCTGGCGGGCCATTTACGAATTGCTCCGGCAGAACCAAGTAGGGAACTCCCAGCTGAGTTGCGAAGTATGGCGCTAGGGCGGTCACGGACTCCAAGCTCCGATAAAGGCTGCCGAAAGCAGTGACATCAAGGGAGATCCGCTTGTTCGCCAGGGTGCGATAGCCAACCTCGAAGTCGCGGAGTTCCTCGGCTTTGATGTTCGGGTTACCAAACAGTCTGACTACTGCGAAGGAAGATCTAATCGGGACGCTCGCTACGTCGTCTTGGAGTCCGTCGTCAAGTGTACTGGGCTCTCGAATAGCCCGCGCCGCGGACACCCACAACGCCTGCTCCTTGGTTGGCGTCCAAACCAGCTGCACACTCGGCTCGAATTCAAGTCCAGTGAAGTCGTTGTGCTCGACCTTCGAGCCTACCGTCAATGACAGCGAATCGGTGACCTTCAGTTCGTCCTGTAGGAAGGCGCTAAAAAGGCGATCCGATCGGCGATCCGGACGAATTGTCAAGGAATACCCTACACCATACTCGCTGTCGATCACGCGGGCTCCCAGTCCCCACACAACGTCGTTCCGAGACCCAAGCGTCACGTGATCTTGAAAGTTGAGATCCACGGTATTCTGAGAGTCCAGGAATCCTTGCTCGAAGTGACGCGAGTAATCGTCGTACACTTGCAACGACATTTGGGATCCGTTCGCCAGAGTGTGATTCCAGCGTCCTAGCACATCGCCCGCCGTTGCCGTCACCGGGTCGTTGAAGGTTTTTGCTAGTGGAAGTGAATTGGAGAACAGTGTGGTGATGGTCTGGCCACCATCAGTTTTGAGGAAATCTCCTTGGACGGTCAATGTGTCGCGTTGCGCGACGTTCCAATCTGATCGAAAACCAAAGTGGCCGCCGCTCCATCCATCGGCCGCCTCTTTGCCGTCGGGAAACACTGAATTGGCGGTATTAAAGTATCTGCCGAAGACCCTGTAATCGCCATTCTGGCCAATCTGACCGCCGTACTGCACTAAGCTATCCGCGGGGCCTTGTGTTCCTGTCCCGGCGGAAGTGAGTCCACCCGCGCTAGCCTTTGCTATCTTGGTGATGATGTTGATGACGCCATTCACGGCATTGGCGCCCCAGACCGTTCCGCCTGGCCCCCGAATGATCTCGATGCGCTCAATATCCTCCAACGGTACATCCTGCATATCCCAGTAGACGCCGGAGAAGGATGGGTTATATACCGAGCGAGCGTCGATCAGGACCAGCACCTTGTTTGCGTACTGATCGTTGAACCCGCGAATGCTGATGGCCCATCGATTGGCGTCCACCCGCGCGATGTCCACGCCGGGCGCTAAACGAAGAACATCCGGGATATTGGTGGCGCCGGAGCGCCGGATGTCTTCCTGGGTGATCACGAAAATCGCGGCGCCCGTCTTCGAAAGCTTCTGCTCCTTCTTCGAGACAGAAGTCACTTGTATGTTCATCAGATCTTCGAGAGTGGCCTGGGATAGATCGTAGTCTTTGGGTTGTTGCCCCAAACTCGACAAGCCCGTGAGGACGGCGACCAACACAAGCCGACGGGGAGATGTACTCCTGCCCCGCCGGCATCTGTCTCGATTCGCGCACGTACGTCGCCAGCCTGTTGGATTATTCCAAATGGAGCAAGGCCAATTTGGCCTATAAGGAGCTAATTCGGGCATAAAGCGCGTCCGCCCTGCCAACCGATCCGATGGTGCACGAAATAACACGGAAGGCTTGTATGTTGCAAAACGAAAGGCGAGACTGACATCAACGTCCGCCAGGCTTGCGCACTGCGAATAGAGCAGCGTTTGTCTCCGCCAGCCGGAGGCGGCAAGACTCGCAGTTACCGAGATGACTTTTGAGTCGGATGATCTCCGTAACGGTCAATCTCTTCGCCACCAGATACAGAGACAGCTCGTCATCCTTGATGTGCAGGTTTCTCGCTTTCCGAGAACAAGTGACTTCTTCAATGAAAACGACAGCATCGAAACCATCACCC
>Ga0206875_1193_pt1 | contig 13345 bp, 15 predicted proteins | sample Alteio_BWOrgCont_9_FD_152616 | JGI IMG/M metagenome (GOLD analysis project Ga0206875, IMG submission 152616) | Enriched cells from forest soil in Barre Woods Harvard Forest LTER site, Petersham, Massachusetts, United States -... | ecosystem: Environmental > Terrestrial > Soil > Temperate forest > O... | reverse complement strand
CTTCGCCGGACGAATAAGGTGCTATGACCACCGTGTCTGTGACCGCGGGCGTTGCCGAGGCCAGGAAGCCTGCGCTTTCGCCTGCGCCACGATGGCTCCAGGCAAGCGTGCCGGTGGCAGCGTCCAGTGTGAACAGCTGGTTATCGACCGAGAGAGCATAGACTTTGCCGTTTCCTGTCTTAGGCGCAGCACGCAGCGATACGCCGATGGCCTGTTTCCAGAGCTCTTTGCCGGTGGCTGCATCTATGGCATAGACCTTGCCCTGGCCACTCGTGACAAAAATATGGCCGCTGTCGAAGGCAAGCCCGCCACCCAGCAGGTTGGATTCGTCTTCGGTCACAGCCGATTTGTTGGTCCAGAGTATTTTATCGATGCCTGCCGCGCTATGTGCGGTGATATAGCCTTTCGCATCCATCGCATACACCGTGCCGTTTGCCACGATGGGGCTCGGGTAAAGCGGCTGCTCCCACTTGTTATGATCGCCGATTGTAACATCGTCATGGTGCGTAAGGCCCGATAGTGCAAGATTGCCGGTAATGCCAGCAGGCGCACCACCTGCCTCACGCCAGTTTTCATTGGCCTTCGCGTCGGGAGTCACAACGGTCATGTCTTTGAGCGAATCGTCCGGCTGCAGGTGCGAAAGCTCGCTTAAGACCGAAATGCGCTTACCTGGCAGGGGCTTTTTGTCATCGCCACCGCCCATCCAGTCCGTCAGATCACTGATCGTATCGCATGCCGCAAGCAGACACAGTGCACCACATAGCACTATAGTGCGAACCTTTGTCATTTAGCTGGCCCTTTGAGAGAATCTAGCAATTGTGCTGCGCGCTCACGTTCGGAAAAAGGCGCATCCTTGTTGCTTACAACACCGTCCAGAAGTGCAGAGGCATTTTTACTGTCGCCGGATCGTAATGCGTTCAGCTCAGCAAATGCTGTAGCAAATGCCCTGTCTCCTCCCATCGCGGCTGCCCAGCCATCGGTGGATGCGGCGGGTTTTTTGTCAGGCCATGTCTGGTTATGGGCCATGATATCCGCCTGCAGGGCTGCGTAATCGCGAAATACGTCAGGAGCGCCGCCGTGTTTGTCAGATGCCAGATCGTTATAAACTGTGAGCGCTTTGTCTTGCTGTTTCATGTCGATCAGGGTCTGCGCATGCTTCAGGCTTGCGATGGCACCTAGTGGGCCGCCGTCACCTTCAATCTGTTCAAACATCCCCATCGCTTCATTATATTTACCGGTATCGGCAAGCATGGTGGCCTGCGTTAGCTTACCGGTCTGGCGCTCGTGCACTTCGCGCTGGTGATTTTTCCAGAATGCCGAGGCTGCGGATGTGAGCACAACCAGCACACAGAAGGCAATAATGCTGCCGCTGTGCCGCGCCCAGAGTTGCGACAGTTTGTCTGCGCGCAGCGCTTCGTCGATTTCCTGTAATATGCCAGCGTCTTCGGCCATAAATATCCAGTGGTTAGTAACGATGCCTAGTGATTAGCATCATTTATAACAAGGCACTAGGTGCAAATTACTAAGAATTACCCAGAAAATCCATTTTACCGATTGCAAGGCCATTGTGGCGAAGGATGGCGTAAGCTGCGGTTGTATGGAAATAAAAGTTGGGTATCACGAAACCAAGCAGATAGTCCTGGCCTTTGAATTTAAGCTCGCGTGGGCCTGCCTTAAGTGCAATGTCGCGTCCCTCGGTGCCGTCAATCTGCGCGCCGGTTACGCTTTTGATGAAAGCGATAGTTTTGCTGATGCGCGCCTGCAGTTCAGAGAAAGTCGTTTCCGTATCGGGATAGCTAGGTATTTCAATTCCGGCAAGCCGTGCGGCGCAGCCCTTTACGCCGTCTGTGGCAATCTGAATTTGGCGGGAAAGCGGGAACATGTCGGGCGCGAGGCGTGCATTGATAAGCACACCGGGCTCAATCTTTTTCTCAGCCGCATAGGTCTCAGCCTTGGTCAGAATGGCCGAGAGATTGTTCAGTCCGCGGATGAAGACGGGTATGGAAGCCTGATACATGGAAAGGGTCATGGAGTATGCTCCTTGGATGAGGGTGAAAGCTTGAGAAAACCGAGTGGTTATTCCCACTCTATAGTGCCGGGTGGTTTGCTGGTAATGTCATAGACGACACGGTTGATACCGCGCACCTCGTTGATGATGCGCGTTGACACTGCCGCGAGGAAACTGTGCTCGAAGGGGTAATAATCCGCTGTCATGCCGTCGGTAGAGGTCACCGCGCGCAGCGCGCAGACATATTCATACGTACGTGCGTCGCCCATCACGCCCACCGTCTTCACCGGAAGAAGCACAGCAAACGCCTGCCAGATCTTGTCGTACAGACCTGCCTTGCGGATTTCATCAATATAGACGGTGTCGGCCTTGCGCAGAATGGCGAGTTTCTCTTCTGTTATCTCTCCGGGAACCCGTATGGCAAGGCCCGGGCCCGGGAACGGGTGGCGTCCGACCATGCTGGCGGGCATGCCGAGATCGAGGCCTAAACGCCGCACTTCGTCTTTGAACAGCTCGCGCACCGGCTCGACGAGATCCATCTTCATGCGCTCCGGCAGGCCGCCGACATTATGATGCGACTTGATGGTGTGCGATGGTCCGCCGGTGAAAGACACCGACTCAATGACGTCCGGATAGAGCGTGCCTTGGGCCAGAAAATCAGCGCCACCTGCAATCTCTGCTTCTTTCTCGAAGACTTCGATGAACGTCTCGCCGATGATTTTGCGTTTGCGCTCGGGGTCCTGCACATTGTGCAGGCGCTCGAGGAACATCCGGCTGGCATCGACGTGAATAAGTGGAATATGGAAATGGGAACCAAGGAGCTGTTTCACCTGCTCGCCCTCATTTTCCCGCAATAGACCCGTGTCAACGAAGATGCAGATAAGCTTGTCGCCGATGGCCTGATGCAAAAGCGCTGCCACGACGGAGGAGTCCACGCCGCCGCTTACAGCGCACAGTACGCGCTTGTTGCCCACTTTCTTGCGTATGGCATCAATAGCGTTCTTGCGAAAAGATTCCATGGTCCAGTCACCCTTCATCCCGGCAATGCGGTGGGTGAAGTTCCTGAGCAGTTTGCTGCCATCGGGCGTATGGGCGACCTCCGGGTGGAACTGGACGCCATAAAAACGCCGTGTTTCGTCAGCAATGGCGGCAAAAGGCGCAGAAGCATTTTGTGCAATAGTCGAAAAGCCGGAAGGCAGGACAGTCACCGCGTCGCCGTGGCTCATCCAGACAGGATAACGCTTCCCGGTTTGCCAGACCCCTTCAAGCAACGGACTTGCTGCCACTGCTTCCACCTCGGCGCGACCGAATTCACGTTTATCGGAGGGCTCGACTTTACCGCCCAGTTGCTGACAGAGCAGCTGCTCGCCGTAGCAGATGCCAAGGATAGGAACGCCCAGCTTAAAAATGCTCTCAGGTGCTTTGGGCGAGAAATGCATGTGCACGGACGAGGGGCCGCCGGAGAGGATAATGGCTCCCGGCACAAAAGCTCGGATGGCCGACTCATCAGCGGTGCAGGGAAGGATTTCCGCATAGACGCCGTTTTCGCGCACTCTTCGTGCAATGAGCTGCGTATACTGCGCGCCGAAATCAAGGATGAGAACGCGATCGTTTGGCATGTGCGCATATCTCGCACACAGCGCAAAGGATGTCAAAGGCAGTTACGTTGAAAAAGAAGTGAGGCAAGTAGACCGCAGCGGGAGCAATCAAATAGCACTACATCGAGAAGTCGACCACGCTCACATATTCAAGGTGGTAGCCGTCGACGAAGGGTTTTACGGTTGCGACGCCTTTCTCGATCTTGGTTACCACGCCCACGGGCAGGCCGGGTGGCAGTACGCCGCCGTCACCGGAGGTGATGATTTTCTCGCCCACGGCGAGCTTGCTGTTTTCAGGCATATAAATGAGTGAAAGCGAGTCGCTGTTATCCCCGCCCGCTATCGAGCGTTCGCGTGAATCTTCCGAGATAACCGGAATGCGGGAGTTCATATCTGTCAGCAGCAATACGCGGGATGTTTTCTTGCCGGTATCCACTATACGGCCCACAAGCCCGGCATCGTTAACCACGGCCAAATCCTCTGCCACGCCCTGCTCTTTACCCGATGTGATGATGACAGAGCGGGAATAGGGGCTGTCTGTGTCCACCGCCACGCGCGCGGACGTATAAGCTGATTTTGAGGTGGGAGCAAATTTAAGTAAAGCGCGCAGCTTTTCATTCTCGGAAGAGAGTTCCGTTGCAACAGCCTGCCATTGCAGCAGGCGGGCGTTGTCGGATTTCAGGTGCATATTGTCTTCACGCAACGTTGCTATTTCACCTACCCAGCGGCCTATGCCCGATAATGTGTCGACAGGCTTTGCAAGCACGTTGATAACGGGTGTGATGCCGTCAGAAATGATGTTACGTACGTTCTCCAGTATACCGGTGTGCGTACGACTCATCATGACAAGCCCGAGAGATGCGGATAAAAGCAGGATAATGCCGGCGCGCGCAAACAACGGTTTCAGGCTGATAGCCAATGCGTAAGCAGATGAGCGCGAGCGTTTCACAGACACAATACCCCTTTTGGGCGAAGTATAACATGAGGCAGTTAATAAAGTTTTAATACAATCTGTTGTGGGTTGGCAAGAAAGAAATACTGTATCTATTATGGATGGCAAAAAATGACAGAAGCGCTATAACTGCCTTATGAGGTCACGCAAAAAAACCATACTTACGGCTGTCGTTGTAGGCCTGACTGCGGCTACTTATACCACGCTGACTGCATCAAATGTGTCGCCTTCCTGCCGGGCATTCCGCGACCAAATGCAGCAGCTTGCCGCCAGTGACGGCGGATTTGCAGGCGTCAGCATCGAGGTATCGAAACGGGTTCTGGAGCAGGCATCATCAGAGCGTTACGGCGCAATGCCAGATGAAGAATGCACGGCACGCACACAAGCCTATAGCGCCGCGCTGGTAGCGCTGAACCGGTCCGGGTGGGCTCCCAGAATGGGACGGGCAGGTGATGAAGCAAAACAGGCGATGAAAGACTGTCGCAACAAGCGCATGAGCGGGGAACTGAAGACACGCGCGGATTCGGCTGAGTGTTCTAACCCGAGAATCACAGCGGCGTTTCAGGATATCGGCTATCCGTATATGGATATTGTAGCGAAATATACCACCGCAAGGCTGGACATGGCTCGCAAGACAGATAGTGGGGAGGATAGCGAACGTCCGCTGGATTTCGCGTTGCTTGCACTTGAAATAACCGAGATCGAAATCACACGCGCGCTTAAGGGGAAGTAATTTTAGCGCTCTCTATTAATCCTGTTTGAACAATACGTGCTTGAGCACTTCTTTGTTCTCGAGCACTTTACCTGAACCTAGTGCCACGCAGTTAAGTGGTTCTTCGGCCACGAAAACCGGCAGGCCGGTGGCCTGCGAGAGTACATAGTTCAGGTTGCGCAGTTGTGAACCGCCACCGCTCATGACGATGCCTTTGTCCACGATGTCGGCAGACAGCTCCGGCGGAGTTGATTCCAGCGCTACTTTGACTGCTTCAATAATCTGGCTCACAGGCTCAATCAGGCTTTCTGCCACCTGGTATTCGGAAAGCGTGATTTCCTTCGGCACGCCGTTCATGAGATCGCGTCCTTTGATTTCCATCGTTCTGCCGGCTCCATCAGCAGGCGGACAGGCGGCACCGATTTCTTTTTTGATTTTCTCTGCCGTGGTTTCGCCTACGAGCAGATTATGATGACGACGGATGTAGGAGATAATTGCTTCGTCCATCTTATCGCCGCCGACGCGTACGGAGCGCGCATAGACGATGCCGCCGAGGCTGAGGACGGCAACTTCCGTCGTTCCGCCGCCGATATCGACGATCATGGAGCCAGTAGGTTCGGTGACCGGTAACCCTGCGCCGATAGCGGCTGCCATCGGCTCTTCAATGAGGAACACTTCGCGTGCGCCTGCACGTTCGGCAGCGTCCTGGATCGCGCGACGTTCCACCGGTGTGGAGCCCGAAGGCACGCAGATGATAATGAGCGGGCCGGTAAAGCTGCGGCGGTTATGCACACGGAAAATGAAATGCTTGATCATTTCTTCTGCTGTCTTGAAGTCGGCGATGACGCCGTCTTTGAGCGGTCGCACAGCCTCAATCTTGGCAGGCGTGCGCCCGAGCATCAGCTTGGCTTCATTGCCGAATGCATAGGGCACGCTTGTGCCGTGCTCCTGCACCATAGCCACAACCGAAGGCTCGTTCAGCACGATGCCGCGGCCCTTCACGTACACCAGCGTATTGGCGGTACCCAGATCGATGGCCATGTCCGCTGACATCAGCCCGAAGAAACGTCCAAACATGAAAATTATCCCAGAGTGGAGAAAACGACAGCCCATTTATAACGTGATTTCAGCCGATGTCATCAGGGAATCTTTGTTTCTTGTTTCGCCGCATTCGCTTGACGATTCGGGCTGCAAGCCCCTATCCTCGCAGGCCTATGTCACCCAACCGCCCCAATCCGCCCCTGTCGGGCTATGGCCTTGGCCTGCGCCAGCCGCATTATGAGCAGGTGGTGCAAAGCCGTGCGCCTGTGGACTGGTTTGAAATCCTGTCAGAAAATTTCATGGAAGCACATCCGGGGCACTCGGAATATCTTGCCGATCTGAGTCAGCATTATCCCATTGTGATGCACGGCGTGGCGATGAACATCGCGGGGGGTGACCCCATTGATCGCAATTATCTCACAAAGCTGAAGATGCTTGCGCAGCACGTCCGCCCGGTTTGCATATCGGATCATCTCTGCTGGACTTCCGCGCGCGGTGTCAATTCACACGATCTGCTGCCCGTGCCCTATACGCGTGAGGCGCTGCTGCATGTGGTGACCCGCGTGAAGCAGGTGCAGGATGCGCTGGGCCAGCAGCTGGTGCTGGAAAATCCATCTACATACACGGAGTTCCAGGCCTCGGTCATGCCGGAGTGGGAGTTCATGGCGGAGCTTGCCGAGAAAGCCGATTGCGGGCTGCTGCTGGATGTCAATAACGTCTATGTGAGTGCGTTCAACCACCGTTATGACGCAAAGCGTTACATAGACGCCATCCCGGCTGCGCGGATTGCATATATCCATCTTGCCGGGCACCGCAATTGTGGCACGCATATTATTGATACCCATGACGATCACGTCATTGATGCCGTGTGGAACCTGTATCGCTATACAATCGCGCGGCTGGGCCTGGTGTCGACAATGGTGGAATGGGACGGCAATATTCCGGCTTTTGATGTGCTGCTTACTGAGCTCGCCAAAACGCGGAATGTGGCAGAACTCGCGCTTGCGAAGGCAGCGTCATGAGACCTTATGTTTATAAGGGGGCGTCCCGCCCCCGCTCCGCTCTCCCTCTGAAGGGGTCGTCGCCAACGCTCCTCCATGCAGGCTGCATATGAATAGTTATCCCGAATTACTCGATAGGGTGATGGACTCGATACTCACAGGCGATGCCGAGCCTGCAAAAGCACTGCTACGTGAAAAGTCGGACTTTCCAGTGACCGCTCAGCTTAATGTCTACATTGATGGCTATCGCCTGCGGTTACGTGAAGCACTGGAGAGTGCCTATCCTGCACTGCTGCACTATTTGGGAAAAAGAGAATTTTTGTCGCTTGCCGATGGCTTTATCACGGCACATCCGTCACGCCATTTCAATCTCGATGCTTATGCAATAGCGTTTGCGCGATATGTTGCAAAACACAGCCAGGATGTATTTGCCTGCGAACTGGCAATGCTGGAAGGTGCGATCCATGACGTTTATCAGCGCGAAGAGACACCTGCAATTGAAGCGGGCTGGGCGCAACATCAGACACCTGCGACGCTTGCAGAAGCGGTGTTGCTGCCACGTGCTGCGTCTTGTCTGCTGGCGTTCACGCATCCCGCAGATGATTATCTCACGGCATTTCGTGCGGGCGAAAAACCCGGCAAGCCGACTGCGCAGGATAGCTGGCTGCTCGTGGTGCGCCACAAGAACCGGGTGAACCGATTGCCACTTATGCAAGGTGAATATGCATTATTTTCTTTACTGAGTGAGGGACTTACTCTGGCGCAGGCATTGGAAAACCCAACACTTGCACAGCATATCGCAAAGGAAGATTTTGCACGTTCTCTCCAGAACTGGCTTGGCCGCTGGGTCAGCGAAGGCGTTTTAAGGAATCCATCATGAACGATCCCATAGAACAATTTGACAAGTGGCTGGAAGAGGCGAAAGCACATCCATCTATACTCGAGCCCACTGCCATGTCCCTGGCGACATCGACAAAGGCGGGGATTCCTTCCGTGCGCATGGTGCTGCTTAAAGATTTTGATGCGCGTGGCTTCGTTTTCTACACCCACATGGAAAGTCGCAAATCGGAAGAATTGAAAGCCAATCCGCATGCAGCGCTGTGTTTTTTCTGGAAGGCTTTGTTCAGACAGGTACGTATCGAGGGGACGGTTGAGCAGGTAAGTAACGCGGAAGCGGATGCGTATTTTGCAACGCGCCCCTTAGGTGCGCGCATTGGCGCACATGTATCACAGCAATCGCATACGCTTGCATCCCACGAAGAGCTCATACGTAAAGCCGGGGAATTTTCCAAGCGCTACAGTGAGCAGAACCCACCGCCGCGTCCGGATAACTGGTCGGGCTGGCGTGTGGCGCCCAGTGCCATCGAATTCTGGCAGGAAGGCAAATTCCGTTTGCACGATCGCGATCTTTATACGCGCATGGGCAAAGGCTGGGAGGTACGGAAGCTCTATCCATGAGGACATCATCCGTATGCCTGCTGCTATTACCGCTTCTTGTGGGTTGTGCAGCGGCGCACGAAACTACACCGCAGGCCTATGTCTCGTGCCGTTGCTGCTGTTCAGAAAGCGGACATGATTTGCCGGTTATCTGCCTCTATCATGGTCAGGGTGATAGTCTTGAAGATATCATCCGCAAGGACGATGAATGGCGCCATTCGCCCGTGGGCACTTGCCAGCCTGATGCCGGGTGTACGCAGTCAACGCTTTACCGCTATTGCGATGAAACTCCACCGGCGCTGGAGTAAAATTTATGCAACAGCGTCCGCAAAACAATTGGGCGTTTCGTAAAGCCGGATGCGGGTACAGTGAGCGTCGCCTGCTTTGAAAAGTGAGGGACAAACTTCCTTAAGCAGATATTCTGCCATATTCTCAGCTGTTGGATTAGCCGGAAGATAAAATATTGTCTGGCCGGTTTTTGCTGCAATCGCCTCGCCGAGTGTGCGATCTTTTTCGCATAAAATAGTCGCATGATCCCAGTGTGCATCGATCCAGCTGCCGAGTACTTCGCGGATCTGGCCGAAATCAATAACACGCCCGAGTCTATCGAGATTCACTGCTGCAAATGTTGCTTCAACCGCGTAACGATGACCGTGCAGGTGCCTGCACTTGCTTTCGTGCTCCATGACGCGATGGGCGGCGTCGAATTCAATGCGTCGGGTACAGGTCGTGGTCATAGGAATGATGCGTTAACAGCCGCGCTTCAATAAGGCAAGTCTTTGCCGCCACAAGCTCATTGCCGCTGCAAGATACCCTGAAGCTGCTGGTCGCTCTGTGCCGGGGCTTGGCTTTGGTTGGGCGTATCATAGTCCGCAGGCGCAGGACAGGTCTGCGGCGGCGCGCATACGGCTTTTTTCTTCTTGGCAACATGTTTTACAGGAGTGGCAGGGGGGGGCGGCGCAGGGGGTGGAGCAGGCAATACCGCAGGCTGGGCAGCCGGAGACTGCACGATCACGACCGTGGGCGCAGTTGCGGGTGCCGGAGTGGATGCGGTTGTAGTAGCAGGTTTGGGGCAGCCTGCTACTTTCCATTCCTTGTCTTTCATACATTCGCAGAAAAGCTGCAATAAGGCCGAGTTGCGCTCTTTATCGCTTAAAGGGTAGGATTCGGGCTGCGAATAAACTCCGACATTATTTTCCGAGTGCGAACGGCACTCATCCCTGTCGCTTACGTAGCCTGTCTGCACATGCGTGATATCCTTGCAGGCTGCAAAAAACAGCAGTGATAAAGAACAGGTATAACAGAGCAGGCGTTTCATCATTTCTCCAGGGCGTTATCGAGTTGCTGATTATCTGTCTGTGTTGCGAGTGGGAACGTGGTAGGTGCCGTTCCTGTTGTTGCAGTCTCAGCTCCGGCAAGTGAAGGCTGCAGCGAGGGTGCTGTCACGGTATAAGGTGTAGGGGTGGCAGGTTTCGGAGGTATGGGTATGGCGACCGGAAGTGGTGTAGTGGGTGCATACGCTGCCACAGGAGAGGGTGCGCTCGGTGCAGGCGGTGATTGCACGAAAACGACCGTCGAATTTTGTGAAGGGCTGCTGCCGCCGGAAGCGGGGCTGAGTGAAGAGAGCTGCGCCGGTGTCTCTTTGTTTCCGCCGATGACTACGACCGTTGCACCGGGCATGGAGCTGGTGGATACCTGCATGTTGCCGGCATTGACCGTTGTGGAAGAGGCATGTTGAGAGCCTCCTGCGGCAGGGCTCAGGTTTGCGAATTTCGACGCATCGGTTGCGGGTGCATGTACAGGACCCGCGACCTGCCAGCTGTGTTCGCGCATGCAGGCACTGTAGAGCGCAAGATAGGCGTCGTGGCGTTCCGTATCGCTGATAGGATAGGTATCAGGCTTGTCATACATAGTCATACGACTCTGCGCGCGCGCGTTGCAATCCTGTCCGTCGGAGGCATAATTGGTCTGGACGGTTTTCTGCTGGGCAACCTGAGGCGTGCTATGTGTGGTAAACGGATTCTGGCTGCAACCGGCACATGCGAATAAGGCAAGAACTATTACGGGAGATAACGAGCGTTTCATACAGGGTTGTCCTTTGTTTTAAAATACTGCTGTGCGCCGATCTCATCAAATCGCTGTTGCACGCGCACACGCGCTTCTTCGGCCATGCGCTTCTTCGTATGTTCGCGCGCAATTTCATATTTCTTCTGTTCGCTGAACTCTTCGCGGATAGCCGCCGCTTTTTCTTCAATTGATGCGTCCAGGCGTTTCACTTCTTCACGGATACTTTCCTGCCGCTCCTTAATCCGCGCGGAGTAAGCACCGAAAAAACCTGCTACCTTGGGCTCTTCAGCCGCAAGCTTCATCTCGCGGGCATGTTCCTGTTTCAGGCGTTCGGATAGCTGCAGAAGCTGCTTGCGCTCTTCTTCAATCGCCACCATCTCGCGGCGCATCACGTCCACACGGCGTTTATGAAGTTTGATGAGTGTATTCATGGTTTTCAGGGCCATGCAACCCCCAGTATTTTCGCAAGTTCGCTGTAGCCCGAAGAAAGATCGCTAAGCTCTTCTTTGCGCTGGCGCAGGAAATTCTCGATGGCAGGATAGAACTGGATAGCGCGATCGACATCCGGGTCAGTGCCGCGACGATAAGCGCCGAGACGTATCATTTCTGCCATGTCTTCATAAGTTGCGAGCAGCTGGCGTGCGGCGATCACAAGTTCATTTTCCTTATCGGTATTGCAGTCCGGCATGGTACGGGAAACACTTCTGAGCACATTGATTGCCGGAAACCGTCCGCGTTCAGCGATCGTACGATCAAGTACGATATGGCCGTCAATGATACTTCTCACCGCATCGGCGATGGGCTCATTGCTATCATCGCCTTCGACCAGCACGCTGAACATGCCGGTGATCGATCCCTGACCTGGCCCGCCTGGACCTGCGCGCTCAAGCAGTTGCGGCAATTCAGAGAATACGGTGGGTGTATAGCCCTTGGTGGTGGGTGGTTCGCCTGCGGAGAGCCCGATTTCACGCTGTGCGGTGGCAAAGCGTGTTACGGAATCCATCATCAGCAATACGTTCTTGCCCTGATCACGGAAATACTCGGCAACACACAAAGTGGCATAGGCTGCCTGGCGTCGCAGCAGTGCCGGATCGCTTGAGGTTGCCACCACAACGACGGAGCGCTTCAGGCCTTCCGTTCCAAGGTCGTCTTCGATAAATTCCTGCACCTCGCGGCCGCGCTCGCCGATAAGGCCGATAACGTTGACGTCTGCTTGTGAATAACGCGCAAGCATCGACATTAGGATGGATTTGCCTACACCGGAGCCTGCGAAAATGCCTAAGCGCTGGCCGCGGCAGCAGGTGAGAAAGGTATTGATGGCACGCACACCAAGGTCGATTTTCCCCCGCACACGCTGGCGGCTATGGGCATCGGGCGGACTTTTGCGCAGGTGATACGCGACATCGCCTTGTGGCAGTGGTCCCATAGCATCAACGGGTTGTGCGAAGGCATTAATTACTCTGCCCAGCCAGGCATCGGACGGATAGATGACAGAATCACCGGACAGCACGGTCACTTTTGAGCCAAGACCAATGCCTTCGAGTGTGCCAAACGGCATCAGCAGCGCCCTGTCTTCGCGAAATCCCACTACTTCGCAGGTAACTTGCGGTATAGTCCCGTTCAGCGGCAACAGCCCCTCGACTCTGGCGCGCGCGCCTACACTCAGGCCTTTTTCGACACCGGCGCATTCAAGCAACAATCCCTTGACGGAGGCAACCTGGCCTACCAGCCGCAGCGACGGCAAACGCGATATCTCTGATACCATGGATTCTAACATGCAAAGTATATAGCATACTTGCGGGCGCGGCGGTAGTTAACGTTTTGTTAAGAATACGTTACAATCAAGGCTGGGCGTAGGTGTCTTATGCGCCGGAATAGAGAATATAGTCAATATAATATATATTTATCAAATGATTATAATTTTTGCACTTTAATCGTCATTCTTTCTCATATTTCGATCGATGGGGAAATTGTTCCGACAGGAATCTGCTGATACCCTCTCCAAATGCCGGATCGTCGAAATTGAAAAAAGTCTTGCCCAGACTTTGTTGGCTCACTTCCTCATATGAAGGTGGTTTTCCCCAGAAACCAAAGCGGCTATTTTCCTGCAGTAAGTTAAAAAGAGGCATGTTTTCCTGCTTGTAGGCGTAGTTCAGTACGGTTGTGGGGCCCTTTATTCCATACCAGGGATCTTCTGTAACAAAGTCCCTGAATTCACAGTAAGCACCCAGCACGCGCTTTACGTATACAAGCATTCCCTGCATAACGATTTTGAAATCCGCCAGTCGCTCAGAAGCGTTGCGCAGTATGCGCCCTATATCCGCAAGGTCTGGATATACGGCGACAGGCCCGTGTTCCTTTCTGATGATACCTCCCTGATTGAACATGTGCCGCATGAAGCAACCGCACGTGCGCTGAATGTCAAAATGCCAGTGACGAATTTTTTCCTGCTGATGTTCCTGTCATCGCTGATTCCCGCTCTTTCCCCGGAATATCTTTTTTTCTCCGACGATTTTTATCTGCTTAAAG
>Ga0206875_1192_pt1 | contig 13372 bp, 11 predicted proteins | sample Alteio_BWOrgCont_9_FD_152616 | JGI IMG/M metagenome (GOLD analysis project Ga0206875, IMG submission 152616) | Enriched cells from forest soil in Barre Woods Harvard Forest LTER site, Petersham, Massachusetts, United States -... | ecosystem: Environmental > Terrestrial > Soil > Temperate forest > O... | reverse complement strand
GCCAGCAGTGGGAAATACTGCTTATACAAGTGGTACCCCAGATAGAACACGCGTGGAAACCCAGTTCCCGTGTAGTAACTCTCTCCATTGCGAGCGGGACACAACTCATCCCAACTCCCGTCCTCATGCTGCCGCTCAATCAGCCAGCGAATACCCTTGGCCACCGAATCCGAACGCGTGTCATTCGCCGCGAGCAGCCCGAGCAGCGCCCACGCCGTTTGCGAGGGCGTCGACGGCCCAACACCGCGCTGGTTGGGATCGTCGTACGTTCCGCAGGTCTCGCCCCAGCCACCGTCAGAGTTCTGCACCATGCGAATCCACTCCGCCGCCTGCTGCACGGCCGGCTCCAGGTAGCTGTATTCCATCGCCTGCAAGCCACGCAGCACAAGGAACGTGCCGTAGAGATAATTCACTCCCCAGCGTCCGAACCAGCTTCCGTCCGTCTGCTGCTCGCGGAGTATGAACTGCACGGCCTTCTCAACGCGCTTGTCGCGGCGTGTGTATCCGTAGCAGGCCAGCATTTCCAGGATGCGGCCGGTGATGTCCACCGACGGCGGATCGATCATCGCGTTATGGTCGGCGAACGGGATCGACTCGAAAATCTTCTTTGTGTTGTCCTTGTCGAACGAGGCCCAGCCGCCGTTCTTGCACTGCATGGCGAAGACCCATTCGATGGCACGCTGTGCTACTTCATGCTGATAACGCTCGCGCGGATTGTCGACCGACTTCAGCGCCAGCAGAACTTCTCCGGTGTCATCGACGTCGGGTTGATGATCGTTGTTGAAGAAGAAACACCAGCAGCTCGCATCGACGTTCTTCACGTTATGTGCCCAGTCGCCCTTGTAACGAATCTCCTTGGAGAGCAACCAGTCAGCGGCCTTCACCAGCCTCGGATCGGTGCGAGAGACACCAGCTTCGCCGAGCGTTGAAAGCACCTGCGCCGTGTCCCACACGGGCGAGAAGCACGGCTGCATGCGGAAGGTCGGTGTCGGGTAATCCGGCTCACCGTTGGGGCAGTCGATGCCAAGCTTCTCGAACTCATCCAGCGCACGGATGAACTGTGGGTCGTCCATCGAATAGCCGAGGTAGCGCAACGCCACTACAGCGTTCAGCATGGCCGGATAGATTGCGCCCAGGCCATCGGATCGCTCGAAGTGGTCGAGCATCCACTTTTCAACCTTCTTGAGAGCCATTTTGCGCAGTGGTCGAATGTGAACACGTTCGCACCAGTGCGCCAGGCGGTCCGTGAAGAGGAAGAAGTTGCGCCACGAGAAGATGTGCTTTCTGTCCCACCTCAGCCGCAGTTTGGCATTCGCTCGTCCGCCGACGAAGAGTTCATCGATTCCATGCTTGGCAGGAATTTTCTTGAACGGCTTCTTCGCGTAGATAACCGAGAGCGGCACAAGGATGGCGCGAGACCATGCTGAGATTTGGTAGATGTTGAAGTAACACCAGTTCGGAAAGAGCACGATCTCCGGTGGCACCGCGGGAACTGCATCGTAATCGTACTGGCCCAGCGCGCACAGGTAGATTTTGGTGAAGGTATTGCACTGCACCACGCCGCCGAGCGAAAGCACATTTTCGCGCGCTTTCCTGAGAACCGGATGATCGGCGCTCCAGCCCATCAGCTTGAGTGCGAAGTAGCACTTGACGCCATAATTCACATTGCTGGGACCGCCCGGATACAGGCTCCATCCGCCGTCTTCATTCTGGTGGCGCAGAATCTCATTGATACAGCGCTCCATCTTGCCGCGGTCACCCGTGCCCAGCAGCGTGTGCATGAAGATGTAATCAGCCTCGAGCATGGAGTCAGCCTCGAGCTCACCAACCCAATAGCCCTGCTCATGCTGCTGCCCCCAGAACCAGTTCACCGCGCGTGCAATGCCGCTCTCCACGCGCTCCATGGCCAGGTCGAGGCGGCCAAAGCGCGGAACGGCGCCCTGTACTGGCTGGGCGGGCTGCGGATTGATGGGGTGTGTGCTCATCTTCGTCCCATGCGTTGGCAAAGGTTTGTACTGCCTGCAAGTTCACTTACAGTTGGACGTCCTGAAGGCTGATCTAGAACTACAAAATGTGTTGCCCAATCGTTGCTCTGTTGCTCTACAGGTTACGCAGAGGGCGGAAGCGGTGGCGCGCCGCCAATTGCCTGCACGATTTCGGGCGGAAGTCCGAACCGCACGTTTTCCGGCATCACTTCGACTTCTTCGACAGAGCCATATCCCTTGTGTTGAAGGTACTGAACGACTTCCTGCACCAGGATCTCCGGAGCGCTTGCTCCTGCCGTGATCGCCACGGTGTTCACGCCTTCCAGCCACTCGGGCTCAATGTGCTCGGCCTTGTCAATCAGGTAGCTCTTGGTGCCCAGGTTCTGCGAAACCTCCACCAGCCGGTTGGAGTTCGAGCTGTTGCGCGAGCCCACCACCAGCACCAGATTGGCTCCGTGCGCCACGTTTTTCACCGCGGTCTGTCGGTTCTCGGTCGCATAGCAGATGTCCTGCGCATGCGGCCCGACAATGTTCGGAAACTTCTTTTTGAGCGCGTCAATCATGTACTTCGCTTCATCGAGCGAAAGCGTAGTCTGAGTCAGGTAAGCCACCTTGTTCGGGTCAGGCACCACCAACGCTTCGACCTCCTTCACCGTTGAAACCACCTGGGTCACGTCCGGCGCCTCGCCCTGCGTACCTTCCACCTCTTCGTGGTCGCGATGCCCAACCAGCACCAGCGAATAGCCCTGCTTGGCAAACTTGATCGCCTCCACATGGACCTTGGTCACCAGCGGACAGGTTGCGTCCACTACTTTCAGCCCCCGGTCTTTGGCGGCTTGCCGGACGGCTGGCGAAACGCCGTGGGCCGAGTAAATGACACGCGCACCGGCGGGAACTTCATCCAGTTCATTGACGAAAATCGCGCCCTTTTGCCGTAAATCGTCCACTACGTAGCTGTTATGGACAATTTCCTTGCGCACATAGATGGGCGCACCGAAGGCTTCCAGGGCGATTTTGACAATATCAACGGCCCGGACCACCCCGGCACAAAAGCCGCGCGGCTTCAAAAGCAATACCCGCTTGGTGACGGATTCCTTGCTGGAGGGGCTCAGTTCGAGGGGATCGGCGATGGAGGTAGTCACCCCCCAAGTATACCGTTTTGCGCGGCTCTTCGCACTCAGCGTGAACCATCCGCGGTGCAAAACTCCAGGCGCGCCGCGCCGCCGGCTAAATGGTTTCTACACAGGCATTTCCACGCGTGTCTAGAGGTCGCCTGCGCCACGTTCCGGTGTCAGGAAGCGCCAGCTTACAAAATCGTTGCAGACCGCGGTTACTTGCACTCCGGATGCTTGCAGTCGCACTTGAACGAGGCAAACTGGTGGCTATCCTCACACATCTGGCTGCAGTATTTCTTGCCGTCGGTGCAGATGCAGGAACAGGCCGCGTGCGCGCACTTTTTCGGTTCCGACATGGTTCCCTCCCCCGGCCACTCGATAGGCCGTGCCTTAGCTTATAGCCCCTCCGCTAGGACTTCATCAACTGTGAATTCTCCGCTCAGCGACTGTCGGCCAGCATCTGCTCGGCGTGCTTGCGGGAGGTATCGGTCAGGTTGGCGCCGCTAAGCATGCGGGCAATTTCCTCCACACGCTCGCTCGGCTCCATCTGGCGCACGCCGGTGTGAGTTCGGCCGCCACGCTGGCTCTTCTCGATGAGGAAGTGTTGGTCCGCAAAGGCAGCAATCTGTGGAAGATGCGTAATGCAGATCACCTGTTGGGCCCGTGCCAGCGTCTTCAGCTTCTGGCCGACAGCCTCCGCCGCGCGCCCGCCGATACCAATGTCGATCTCGTCGAAGACCAGCGTTCGCGGCAGCGCCGTCTTCTTGCGCTTGGCGGCGATGCCGGCGGCACCTTCCTCGACGCTCACCTTGAGCGCCAGCATCACGCGGCTCATCTCGCCGCCGGAGGCAATCTCGGTCAGCGGCTTCATCGGCTCACCCGGGTTGGTGGCGATGCGGCACTCCACGCGGTCCCAGCCCGACGCCGTCCACGCCTCTTCGCGTTCGTCCGGAGTTACATCGACGGCAAACCGCGCATGCATGGCCAACTCGTTGATCTGCTTTTCTGCCACTTTGGAAAGCTTCTTCGCGGCTGCGGCTCGCTCCTCGCTCAACTTCCGTGCAGCAGCCTCGTAGGCTTTCGTAGTGGCGCCGAGCTCTTTTTCAAGCTCCGTCAGCCGCGCTTCGCGATTTTCCAAATCGGCCAGTTTTGCGGCGGCGTCTGCGCCAAATGCGATGACTTCTGCCAGCGTCTTGCCATATTTCCGCCGCAGGCGTTCGAGCGCAGCCAGGCGGTCTTCCACCTCTTCCAGCCGTTCGGGCGAAGCCGTCACCTCGCCGGCAAACGCGCGTAGCGTCGAGGTTGCGTCCTCTACGCTGGCTTTGGCCGCAGCAAGCTGCTGCGCCATTTCCTTGAACCTGTCTTCAAACCGCGCCAGGTCTTCCACGTGTTTCAGCGCGCCGCCCAGCAGCGACTCCACTGAGACCTCAGCCTCATACAACATCTCCTGCGCGGCGGTCGCGCCCGCAAACAGCCGCTCTGCATTGGCGAGCATGCGCTTCTCTGCCTCGAGGCGAGCATCTTCCTCGGCGTCCACAATTGCAGCGCCTTCAATCTCTTTCGCTTGAAAACTCCACAGGTCCATCAAACGCAGGCGGTCCTGCTCTGCGCCGCGAAGCTCTTCAATGCGTGTGCGCAACTCTCGCCACTTCGCGAAGGCTTCCGCGCATTTCTCGGTGCTGATGTCGCCGAAGCGGTCCAGCAGCAGCCGTTGCTGTATGGCGTCGAACGCAACCAGCGTCTCGCTCTGTGCATGTACAAGCGCCAGCTCGGGGGCCAGCGCGCGCAGCACAGCGACCGTCGCCGGCTGGTTGTTCACGAAAACTCGCCCCTTGCCGTTAGCGCCAATCTCGCGGCGCAGCAGGATCTCGTCGTCCTCGGCATCAATCCCGTTCTGTTCGAGGATTTCTTCCGCTCCTGGCGTCGCTTCAAACACGCATCCGAGCACGGCCTTCTCGGCTCCAAAACGCACCACATCGCTTGAAGCCTTGCCACCGAGCATCAGCACCAACGCGTCGATCAGAATCGACTTGCCCGCGCCAGTCTCTCCGGTCAGCAGGTTCAAACACGGCCCGAACACGGCCACCGCGTGGTCAATCACCGCATAGTTTTCCGCGCGTAGTTCAAGCAGCATAGTCTTCGGCTCTCGTGCGAAAAGCATAGCAGGGCACCAGCATTGCAAATCCCCTTCCGGATCCGCAGCAACTTCGCAGCCACGGTTGCGTCAGAACCCATGTGGGTTCTCTCCGCTTGCAACTGCGCTTTCTTCCACGCCTTGACGATTACACTGAATACAACCCGCCTTCGCGGTTGAATCGGAGATCATGACCCTCCTCGCCTTCGCTCTCGCATTTCAAGATTCCGGGTCACCGCTTGGCCCACCGCCCCCCGCAGCCCACTCCAGCGCCTTGCTCGAGATGCTGCATAACAGCGGCGCGACGGCCCAAGCGGTACTCGTCATCCTTCTGCTGTGCAGCATTTTTTCCTGGGCCATCATGCTCTCCAAGTGGCGCAACTTCCGCTCGTCCGAGCAGCAGAGCCGGCGATTCGTGCGCGCCTTCCGCAAATCCGGCCGTCTGAGCGAGATTGCCGCCGTCGCCGACCAGTTCCGTCCCAGCCCGCTGGTTGCCATATTTCACGAAATCCACGATGAGTATCAGCGCCAGGCCGGCGGCCGCGGTATGCCACCCAATCCGCAAGCGCTGGAGCGGGCCGCACTCACCGCCGCCAGCGAATCGCTCACACTGATGGAACACCGCATGACGTGGCTCGCAACCATTGCGCAGACCGCCACGTTCATCGGCCTCTTCGGTACGGTCATGGGAATCATCGATGCCTTCCACGGACTCGGTACCGCCGGCGCCGCGACGCTGCGCGCAGTGGCTCCCGGCATCTCGGAGGCGCTGATCACCACGGCCGCCGGCCTTGCTGTCGCCATCCCCGCGCTCATGGGTTACAACCAGCTCACGGCAAGGCTGCGCGAATCCGCCGCCCGTATGGACGATTTCGGCCGCGAGTTGCTCAACGCCATTGAGAATGCAGCGCTGCTCACAACAGCCGCTCCTGTGCCTACGCAGCCCATGCCGCCTCCACCGGGCGGCCATGACGAGCAACCGCGACGGAGGTCGTTCTAGCCATGGCGTTCTCCCTGCGAGGCCGGACCCAGACCACGCTGGCGGACATCAACATCACGCCGCTGGTCGATGTTGTCCTGGTGCTTCTGCTCATCTTTATGCTCACCGCTCCTGTGCTGCAGAGCGGCATTGAAGTCGCCGTGCCGCAAACCCGCACTGTGGAACAAATCACCGAGCAGCGAACCGTCATCACCATCGACAAAGACCAGAACGTCTTCCTGAACAACACCGGAACGGACCGCCGCATCAACCTCAACGACCTTGCCAACGCGCTCGGTCCGTCACTGCCTGGCTCCAAGCGCGTGATCTACATTCGCGCGGACAAAGCAGTCCAATTCGGCGCGTTCGCTTCTGTGATGGATTCCGTCAAGCAGGCCGGCATCACCAATATCAGCATCGTCACGCATCCCATCGACAATAGTTCGCAATAATCGTTCGCATTCGCGTTCTCAGAAACGATGGCCCAAGCGCTCACAATCCGGCCCCCAGGCGGCGACAAATTCGGCAGCGGCCTTACGCTGGCCATCATCCTGCATATCGCCATCGCAGCGGCCATCGTCACGGCTGCCGTCGTCAATCCCTTCAACCTGGATCGTTGGGGCGGGCATGAATCCACGGAGGGCGCCATCCAGGCCTCGATGGTGGACGCGCTACCGCTGCCGCCCAAGGCTGTGCCTGTCGAAAAATCTGTTCTGGTGCAGCCTGACGTCTCTCCAGCTCCAGCGCCGCCGCCCAAGGAAGCCACGGCCGCTCCTCCCAAGGAAACTGACATGCTGATTAAGGGCAAGACAACCCCCAAGACCGCCAAGGTCGAGGCGCCCGCGCCGCCCAAGCATGTGCAGCCTACGCCGGAGACGACCAAGGCCACCACTGGCTCGACGGCCACACAGATTCCGCAGTCAATCGTTCAGAACAGCAAGGGTCAGGCAGCGCTCACCGTCCAGGACCACGTCTTCGGCCAGCGATACGCCTACTATTTCGATGCTGTGCAGCGCAAAATCGGCGAGAACTGGCTTGGCCAGGAAGCTGATCCGCGCGCCTCCATGGGCAAGAGCGTCAAGCTCATCTTCGATATCAACCGCGACGGCACTCCCTCCAACATCCGCGTCGAAGTTCCCAGCGGCTCGCCCACCCTCGATCTCTCAGCTGTGCATGCTCTCCAGCGCGTCGACACCTTCGGCCCGCTCCCCGCGGGAAATAAACAAACCCTCGAGGACACCTTCACGTACCACCCCCAGTAACAGCGGCGGGGCCGAGTTAGGGTGCCATTTCGCACAGGCTAAACGTCTACACTTCAGGAGATGGTTTTAAGGATGAGATCCTTACATTTGCCGCACGGTCTTGAGCGGCTGGCCGCGCTGACCTGTTTTGCCCTGCTTGCCTCAGCCGCCCTCGCGCAGGACCCCTTCCCCCAATTACACCAGGACATCAGCAACAATCGCATCCGCATTGCGGCCGCTGATTTCAAGCCCGCCGGCAGCGATTCTGCAACGTCCGCCGAAAAACATACCTTTGACACCGTGCTGTTCTCTGACCTGCAGAACGCCGGCATCTTCGATCTGGTCTCCAAATCCATGGTGCCCGCGGCGACGCCCGGCTACCCTGCGGAGATCAATCTCGCCCAGTGGTCGTCGGCGCCAACCAGCGCGTCCATGGTCGCCTTCGGCAACTTTGCAGTGCAGGGCGGCCACGTCATCGTCAACGGCTTTCTTGACGACGCGAAGAATACCCAGTTCCCGCAGGTATTCGCCAAGCAATACAACGAGGTTGCGAGTGATGATTCCGCGCGGCAGATTGCGCACCGCTTTGCCGACGAAATCATCTTTCGCCTCGGCGGCGGCATCAACGGCATTGCGGAATCGAAGATTTACTACATCAAGATCAATGGAGCGAACGAAAAAGAAATCTGGGAGATGGATTATGACGGCGCCAATCAGCATCCCGTCACACACCTCGGCACGATCTCCATGTCACCACGTGTCTCGCCGGACAATTCGCGTGTCGCCTTTAGCGCCCTCGATCTCCGCGCCGGCTTCACGGTGAAGATGTATTCGCTGCTGTTGGGACGCGCAGTCGCCTTCAACGGCGGCAGTAATAGCGGTGCGCCGGCCTGGAGCTCTGACGGCTCGCAGCTCGCCTTTTCGTCGTCGCGATCCGGCCATCCTGAAATCTGGGTCTCGGACCCCGAAGGCCGCATCGCTCACGAGATCACCAATTTCGGCTCCGACACGTCGCCCACCTGGAACCCCAAGACGAACGCGCAGATCGGCTTCATTTCCGGGCGCAGCCATCTGCCGCAGCTCTACATCATGGAATCGGACGGCTCCGGTGTGCAGCGCATGACCGATGGCGGCTACGCCAGTTCACCCTCATGGTCGCCCAACGGACAGTTCATCGCCTTCGCCTGGGACCGCAAATATGGCCCCGGCGCTCCCGGCGGGCAGGACATTTACGTGATGGAAGTTGCCAGCAAGCGTTGGATTCAACTCACCCACGACGAAGGCCGCTGCGACTTCCCCACCTGGTCGCCGGACGGCCGTCACATTGCCTACGCCAGCTCTGCGGGTGGCCGCGCCGCCAACTCCCGCATCATGACCATGCTCGTTGACGGTACCCAGAAGCATGCCTTGACTGGATCTGGCGCTGACATGCCGAATTGGAGCTGGAAATAGGCCCGCTGTAGAATTATCGTATTACGATGCACATCGACGGTACGTCTAACACTTTGTGAAAGCGCAATTGGGGCAACGTCTTTGGTAGCTTGTACTTTCCGCCGCAGCACTACAGCCAGACTTCTTCGTATGATGACTGAGGAACAAACTATGATCTCGACTCCCCGCATCCCTCGACCCGGCCGTTCGCTTGCTCATGCAGCTTTGCTCGCCTCAGTCGCCCTGATCGCAGCCACCGGTTGCCACCATAAACAGCCGCTGCCGAATCCCGGCGCGAATGCCCCCGACACCAACATCGCGCCGCCCACGGCCAGCATTATCGCTGACCCGCTGAGCATCGAGCTCGGCCAGTCCGTGGTGCTGAACTGGCGAACCACCAATGCCACCGCGGTTTCAATTGATGGCATCGGCCAGGTTGCCGTCAACGGCACTCAGACGGTCTCGCCCGCTAACTCCACGAACTTCCACCTTGTCGCTAAGGGTGATGGCGGCACGACGGAGGCGAACGTTCGTGTCACGGTGACGATTCCCACGGTCACTCCCGGCAGCGGATCAGATATCGGGTCGGACATCGGCGCCGGCTCCGAGGCAGAATTCCACGCCAATGTGCAGGACATCTTCTTCGATTACGACAGCGCCGAGCTGCGCACCGACGCGCAGGCTTCGGTCTCCGCCGCTGCCCGGTACCTCAACTCGCATGCCGGTGTGCGTGTGCTGATCGCCGGGTTCTGCGACGATCGCGGCTCGGCCGAGTACAACATTACGCTCGGCGAAAATCGCGCTGACGCCGCCAAGTCCGCCCTGGTCAGCGCGGGCGTCTCGCCCAACCGCATACGCACGGTCAGCTATGGCAAGGAGCGCCAGTTCTGCACTGAGGAAACTGAGACCTGCTGGCAGCAGAACCGCCGCGACCAATTCAGCATCGATAAATAAAATTGATAAATAAATCGCGCGGTAGAACAACGAGCCGAGGTTTTTGAATTGCAGTCGCCCCATCCATCGCAAAGCGCCACCAAGCGATGGATGGGGTTTTCAGAATCACTAGGAGCAACCAATGTCTCTTCAAAAAAACATCCGCCTGGCAACCGTCCTCCTGGCCTTCACGAGCGCCACTGCGCTGCCCTCTCACGCCGCTGAGAGCAAAGACATGATTCAGCTTCAGCAGCAGATCCAGGACCTGCAGAACGCCGTCGCCAAGCTACAGCAATCCAACGACGAGCGCATGGGTGTGCTCAAGGACCTCGTGCAGCAGACAGCCGACAACGTCAACAAAATGTCCGTCGTGGTCAATGGCCTGCAACTGCGCATGCAGAACGTGCAGGACGCCTCAACTGCCAAGAATGACCAACTCTCGGGCCAGATTCAGTCGCTCAACGATTCGCTCGACGAGATGAAGGCGCGCATGGCCCGCATGGAAAAGGCGCTGACCGACATCCAGAACCAGCAGGCCTCTACCAACGCCATTCTCAACAATTTGCCGGGCGCCTCAACCACGCCCGCATCCGGCCAGCCACTGCCAGTTCCCAGCGGCAACTCAACAGCTCTGCCTGCACCCGGCTCCGTTCTGCCGTCGCGACAGGCTGCGGCGCTTGGCCTCTCGGTCGGCGACCTGTACAAGACCGCCTATTCCGATTACGTCTCCGCCAAATATCCTCTGGCTGCCTCAGAGTTCACGAACCTCATCTCGACCTACCCCGATGACAATCTTGCAGGCAATGCCTACTTCTATCTCGGCGAGATCGACATGAAAGGCCAGAAGCTCACCTCGGCCGTGAAGAACTACGATCAAGTGCTGGAGCGCTACCCCGACAATGCCAAGATTCCCTCGGCGCACCTGCACAAGGGCGAAGCATTAATCGCAATGAAGAATCCTGATGCCGGTACTCGCGAGCTGCACACACTCATCCAGCGCTTTCCCAATTCACCGGAAGCCGCCCAGGCGCGCACTAGGCTGACAGCACTCGCCACGCACAAATAGCCTGCTAAGCCCGCAGCGCTGCCATTACCTGCTCCACCTGCTGGCGCTGCTCGCTCGTGAGCGCCAGCCTCGGCAGCCGCGGTGCTCCGCCGTAGTAGCCGTTCAAGTCGCACGCGTACTTCACACCGGCAATTCCGAGTTCCAGCATCAGGGCGTCAGCCTCACGCAGGCGCGCCGCCTTTTCGCAAGCCAGTTCCGGGTTGCCATCCTTGAACGCGGCATAGACCTCATGGCATGCCTGCGGAGCGCACGCCGCCAGCCGCAACATCGCGCCGGCAACGCCGGCCTCTAGCAGCTCGACCAAGTCCCCAGCACGGCCCGCGGCCATGGCTTGAAAGCCCACCACCTTGGTCCGCGTCTTGATCACCGGCTTTGGTGGCGCCACGGCCACACCCGCTCCTCCACCCAGTGATTCCACCGTCACAAAGGTCGCGGCGCCATCGCCCGCGATCTGAGCCTTCATGCGCCCGGTTACCGGCGAAAACACCGTCGTCACTTCCACTTCACGCCGTTTTTTGCTGGTTGCCGCTGTGGTCGCGCTGAAGCGCTTGGTTGTCAGTTCCTGACCATACATGCCCAGTACATTCGAGTGCGCTGCCAGTTCCGCGATCCGGTCCACGGAAATCTCCGCTCCTCCATGCAGGATCACCGGGAGTGCCGAGCTATCCGCGACAGACGCAAAATACACGCCCAGTTCCTCCGCGCTCAACCGGGTCTCCGGCGCACTCAGCAACACTGCATCGAACCCTGCCTGCGCGGCCTGCTCGGCGATCAACAAAGCTCCGCGCACGCTGTCCTTGGCAATGCCTGCAACCAGCACCTTCTCCCGCGCCGCCGACGCGCACACCACCCGCAGCGTCTCCGCCACTTCAGCGTCTGAGAGCGCCCCTGCTTCGCCGCCGGGAGGCAGCGCCACCAGGCCTGCCGCGGGTGTCAGCGAATAGCGCCCCACGTTGTGCTCCAGCTTGCGCCAATAGCTCGCTCCGTCGCGGTAAAAAGGTGCCGTGAGAGGTACATGAATTCCGTCGATCAACATAATGTGCTTTCCCAAGTTTAGCCGCTCGGAGCTAAACTGTTTTCAGCCTATGACCGAAGATTTTGAAGTCTCGCAAGGCAAATCCGTCGGTGACCTGGGCCGGGAAGCCCTGTGGTTTGCTTTCCACACAGTTCTTGCGGTCCTCACTGTCCTGGCTATTGTGGCGATCATGTGGATGTTCCATCCCGACCCGAACTCCGTCGCGCCCAAATGGCTGGCCACATTGCTCGCTTTCCTGGTGCCGATGCTCCTGGGCTTCCTCGTTACCAGGCTCACGACCAATGACATCGGTCGTTATGTCTGGATTTCCGGCCTGCTCATCTTCGCCATCGTATGCGTCTGGGTAATCGATCTACCCACCGGCCCTGGCCTCTGCGAGCACTGCACGCTAATGGAGCGCCTGGGGCGCACCTTCTTTAACTTCCAGAACGGCAGCGGCCTGATGGCGGGTAACGGCCCGCTCATCGGCACATGGATTCCGCTCTCGCTCTTCGGCTACGCCATCGGCTCCAAGGGCGCTGTTGGCACTGAATAGCCTTACACTCCCACCGCTTCTCTCGCCGCGTGCAAGGCCTGCAACGATTCCACGCTGATGGTGCCCTTCTGCAGTGCCTCTATCCCCTCCGCCGCTGCTCGCGCGGCCGCCAGCGTCGTAATCGCCGGCACGCGTCCCGCCACGGCCGCCCGGCGAATTGCCTGGTCGTCAAACACGCTGTCCTGCCCTGTGGGCGTATTGATGATGAGCTGAATGCGGTCGCTCTTGATGTAGTCGACCACGTTTGGGCGGCCTTCCTTCACCGCATACACACGCTCAACCTGCATACCCGCGTGCTCCAGCACGTCGGCTGTTCCGTGCGTGGCCACCAGCCGGAAGCCCATGTTCACGAAACGCCGCGCCACCGGAGCCACGTGCTGCTTGTCGTGGTCCTTCACGCTGAAGAACACCGTGCCCTTGGTCGGCAGATAAAGCCCCGCGGCGATCTGCGCCTTGGCAAACGCCTCGCCGAATGTCTTGGCCACGCCCATCACTTCGCCGGTCGACCGCATCTCCGGACCCAGCACCGGGTCCACACCCTGAAACTTGCCCCATGGAAACACCGGCGACTTCACAAAATAGTGGTCACCGGTACTGAGGTCTTCGCCACTCGCCAATTGCTCGGGCAGCAGGTCCTTCAGCGTACGCCCGGTCATCAGGCGAGACGCAATCTTCGCCAGTTGCAATCCCGTTGCCTTCGAAACATATGGCACCGTGCGCGACGCTCGCGGGTTCACCTCAATCACAAACACCTTGCCGCGCTGCACAGCGAATTGCAGATTCACCAAGCCAACGACGTTGAGCGCTAACGCCAGCTTGCGCGTGTAGGTGCGGATAGTGTTCTTCACATCCTCGGTCAAATCCACTGATGGCAGAACGCAGCTTGAGTCGCCGGAGTGCACGCCGGCCTCCTCAAT
>Ga0206875_1191_pt1 | contig 13484 bp, 2 predicted proteins | sample Alteio_BWOrgCont_9_FD_152616 | JGI IMG/M metagenome (GOLD analysis project Ga0206875, IMG submission 152616) | Enriched cells from forest soil in Barre Woods Harvard Forest LTER site, Petersham, Massachusetts, United States -... | ecosystem: Environmental > Terrestrial > Soil > Temperate forest > O... | reverse complement strand
AATGGTGCCGGCGAAGGTTGGATTGGTCTGGCCGTAAGCGCGACTGGCATTGGCCGCGGTTACGATCAACGGCGCGGGCAATACGGTCAGAGTCACATTCGTGCTGGCGCTGCTGTAATCGGTGGAATCGGTCGGGGTGAACGTGACGGTCAGCGTGTAATTCCCCACGTTCGAGATGCCCCCGGCGGCCGGCGAATAAACAAAGGTGCCGGGCACATTGGCCGTGGCGTCCAATTGCAGCGAACTCAACGGCGTCCCGTAAAGGATGGCGTTGGGCGCCGCCCAGGCCAGCGCAGTGCCGACTGTCAATACTCCGTTATTGATCACCACTGAGTAATTGGTCAGGCGATTACCCGGATCGACCAGAGTCGGAAAAATCGGATAAGTCCCCGGGGGACTTGCGGTGAGCGCGGGTGACGCATAGGTTGCGGTGATATTGTCTGAATTGACGACGCCGGTAATCGTGCCGGTAAAGAGCGGATTGGGTTTGCCGATGGGACGCGTGACACTCGCTGCGGTGACGCTGAGCGGCGCGGGCAGGACGACAATGGAAACCGTGTTCGTCGCGCCGGTGTAATGATTGGTATCGGTCGGCGTGAAAACGGCGGTCAAATTATTGGTGCCGGCGTTGAGAACTGAACCAAGACTGGGTGTGTAAATAAAATTGCCGGGCGTATTCGGGCTGGCATCCAATTGCGCCGTGCCGAGCGGCGTGCCGTAGGTGATGGAGGACGGGGTGTTCCAGGTAATCACCGACGGCGTGTTCGAGACAACGACCGGTGCGGAAATGGACGCGGCATAAACCACGTCCGCACCCGGGTCGGCGATATACAGAACGCCATTATTAAACGCCAGGCCTTGAATCCGGTTGAACGGCGCGCCGGAGAGGAAGGCCGTGAGACTGCCGCCGTTGGTCGGCACTTGCCAGACGGTGTTGCCCGCACCGGGGTCGGAGATGTAAAGCGTGCCATTCGTGCTGGCGGCGATGCCGCTGGGATTCACCAGGGGCGAGCCAGACACAAGAGTCGTGAACGACGAACCGTTGGTTGGTATTGACAGCACCTGCGGACCGACCGCTTCCTGGCCGGAATCCGCCAAATAAACGACGCCCTGACTAACCGAGATGGTCAGCAAATGCTCGAAGGTCGCTGCACCGGCATAACGGTTGTGGCCAAGCTGCACCAAGCCGGCCCCGTTTGAATTCAAACGCCAGACGCCCCCGGCAAATTCATCGGCGGCATAGAGCATCGCCCCGTCCGTGGCCAGTCCGCTGCCGGCAAAGAGCGGGCCGGAAGTGCCGCTGGAATAAATCGCATTGACAGAACCGCCCCCCACGGCCGGCGCCTGGAAAATCTGGCAGTTGCCGAGGAAACTGCTGGGATCGATCCAATACAGGCTGGAACCGATGACCGCAATTTGTTCCGGCGCGGACGCGGGATAGAGGATCGAGGCGGCGCCGCCCGAAGCCGGAAGCGAAAAGACGTCGTTGCCGCTGATGCCTGTTCCCGTCAACAACAAGTTCGTGCCGGAGGGGGCCAGGAAAAGCGGCGCGCGCAATGCGGGATCGTTGCTCGAAACCACCTGCAACGATACTCCGACCGTCAACACTCCGTCGGCCAGCGTCACGTTATAATTGACACGCTTATTGCCCGGGTCCAGCAGGGTTGGCACAATCGCATAAGCCCCGGCCGGGCTGGACTGGGTGGCACTGCAACTGTAGGAGGCGGTAATATTATCGCCGTTGCGCAGGCCGGTGATTAAACCGGTGAAAGCCGGATTGGTCGCGCCCACCGATCGGCTGGCGTTGGACGCGGTCACGGTCAAAGGCCCGGTCAATACCGTGAGGGAAACATTTGTGCTGACTTCGCTGTAATCGACCGAGTTGCTGGGGATGAATGTGACTGATATCGTCTGCTGGCCAGCCCCCAGCACGAAACCCGCCGGCGGAGCGTAGTTGTAGGTGCCGGGCACGCTGGCCAAAGCGTTCAATTGACCCACGCCGAGGGCGGTACCGTAGGTAATGGCGGCCGGTGCGGCCCACGTCAAAGTGGGAGCTGCCTGCGCAACGGTCAACGTCCCGTTATTGATAGTGACATTGTAATTGGTCTGGCGATTTCCCGGGTCCACCAGCAAAGGCACGATGGCATAACTGCCCGGCGGACTGTTGGTGACCGCGCTGCAACTGTAGTTGGCAGTAATATTGTCACCGTTAGTCACACCCAGCAGCGATCCGGCGAAAACGGGATTGGTCTGGCCATAGGGACGCGAAATGCTGTGAGCGGTGACATTTAACGACGCGGGAGTTACCACGAGAGAGACTGTGTTTGTTGACTTCGCGTAATCGTTCGTATCGGCCGGGGTGAAGATCGCTGTCAATAAATTGGTCCCGGCATTCAGGACCGTTCCGGCGGGCGGCACATAGACAAAGGAACCGGGAAGCGCCGTGGATGCGTTCAATTGACTCCCGCCCAGGGCCGTGCCGTAAACGATGGGCGTGGGCGTGGACCAAGTCACGTTGGCAGCCGCTTCGGCGTCGGTAATAGTAAGTGCGGTAGAACCATAGTTGACCAGCCATAACGCGGATGGCGGAAGGTTCGTGCTGGTGAACAATCCCGTATAGCCCGGATATGTCAACACTTGGAACGAACTATTCGTCGTTGGGGCGTAACCGTTGTTCAAGTGAGCGTTGAGCGTTCCGGTCAGCGTGGGCGCGCTGCCCGAAAAACCAATCTGCCCGTAACTAGTGAGGCTGTTAATGCCAAAATGCAGTGTGCCACCCGCCAGGTTCGCACCATCGCTCAAACTGATCCCTCCAATTTCCGCATCCAGTATTCCACTATTCGTAAAAGGAATAGAGAATGTCGTCAATGTGCCCGCGGATTTCTCCACTGTGCCCTCATTGATGAAATAGGCATTGGTGTCTCCCGTGCACCATCCTAAACTCAGGGAATCGTCACTCTGGATGTTCCACAATCCCCCGGGCAGATTGATGATTGGCCCCGCTTGCGAGCATCCGTAAAACTGTAAAGTCGCACCCAGCCAATTCACCGTCCCCGCATTGGTAAATCCGCTCTCAAACGCCGTGGTGTCAGGGCCGGCGTTGATGTTCAACACCCCGTTGCTTTGCACCCAGAGTGGACCGTATATCGTCCCGCTGTTCCAATTGACCACGCCACCCGGCAGCACGGTCAGTGCTCCATCAATCACGCTTGCATTGAACGTCAAGGTCCCCGCGACGGCGTTGCTGCCGATTAATGTAACATCGCCCAAAGTAAGGTTGGTAATCACGCCGCCTTCAAAGGCGGGACCCACCGCCACGTTTCCGCCGTCGTATAACAACCCGGCAATGTAATTGCCCGTCAACGTCAGCGTCCCACCAGTCTGCGCTATCGTGCCCGCCCCGCTCAACGCCGCCCCGGCGCTGGTGAAACTGCCGCCGCTAAAGTAGATGAACGTCCCGTTGGTGGCAAAGAAGCCCCCACCCTCGGTTCCGCCGTCACCGAAGTTGATCAATCCTTCCAAAGCCGATACTGTGCCGCCGGGGTCGTTATTAAACGGAACGTTGAAAGTAGTCGTTTCTGTGCTGGCGGTTTTTTCCACCAAGCCCGCGTTTTCAAAGTAGCTGGCGGCTGAGATGCTGCAAGTATTGTAATTGTTCAACGTTTCGTCGCACTGAATATTCCAGACGCCGCCGGCCAGATTGACGATCGGCCCCGCCGCCCCATAGCAATTGTAAAAGGAAAACCCGCCGTTGAGCCAATTGACTGTCCCGCTGTTGGTCAAAATTCCGCCCTGAGTGAGATATACCGTTGAAAAAGGCGCGTTGACGTTCAACACACCGTTGCTGGCAACGGTCAATGGACAGCCGATGTTGCCACCAGTCCAGTTCATGGTTCCCGTCACTGTATAATTGCCGTTGCTAAGCGTGCCGCCGCTCAAGGTCAGGTTGGTGATGACTCCGCCCTCAAAGCCCGCTCCCAAATCCACCACGCCACCGTTCAGTTGCAGGCCATTGATATTATTGCTGGACAAGGTCAGAGTGCCGCCGGTTTGTTCGATCGTGCCCGCCCCGCTCAAACTTGCGCCCGCACTGGTGAAGTTTCCACCGCTAAATTCAATCACTGTTCCATTGGTGGCGAAGTAGCTTCCGCTGTTTGTTCCGCCGTCGGCAAAATTAATCGTTCCGTCCAAAACCGACACCGTGCCGGTGGGATCGTTATTAAACGGAATATTGACAGTCGTCACCCCGTTGCTGGCGGTTTTGTCGAATACGCCGGCGTTTTCAAAGTAGCTGGCAGAAACGGGGCCACTTACGGGGTCGAATGCCTGGTCGCACTGAATATTCCACACGCCGCCCGCGAGATTCACGATCGGTCCTGTCGGTCCGAAAGCAGTGTAGAAGGTTATCGATCCACTGAGCCAATTGACGGTTCCGCTGTTGGTCCAGGTCGCGCCGGTGTAAAGATAAATCGGCGTACTGCCTCCAGCGAGGATGTTCACTGTCCCGCTGCGGGCCACGACCAACGAGCCATCACAATAACCGCCGTTCCAATTCAAAACCCCGTTGCTCGCAACATTCAAAGAACAGGACGCCATGCCCGCGCTCCAATTCATTGTGCCAGCAACGGAATAGTTGGTGCCGATCAAAGTGCCACCGCCAAAATCCAGAACGCCATTGTTCGCCACGATCAATGCGCTGTTAACAGTCAAATTGAAGGCATTATTGACGAAGGTTTGCTGTCCGCTGGCAGCGCCAAGGGTGAGATTGGAAACGGTGGCGCTGGTGTCCAGAGTAACGGTGTAGGTGCCTGGCATCGTAATCGCCGCCCCGATGGCGGAAGTCGGGACTTGATTTGGACTCCAGTTGGCGGCCACGCTCCAATTACCGCCTGCGGTGTTGGTCCAGACCACGACCGGCGTCGTGACCGCGAGTGTCGCAACCGGGCTGGTAGCCGTTCCATAGGCGCTGTTGACAGTGAGGGTGTAACTGCCGGCATTATTGGTATGGACGTTGGCCAGCACAAAAGAACTGGCGGTGGCTCCGAGGACATTTGTGCCGTCGAACTGCCATTGGTAGGCAAATGGCCCGACTCCAGTTGTCGAAGCCAGAAACGTCGCGCCGGACCCGGTGTTGACGGTTTGAGACGGCGGTTCAATTGCGACAGTGGGCGATGCGCTCGGGGCGAACTTGACACCGCGGAAAGCCGTATTGGCGGCGGACGTGGCCAGGGTGGCAACGCCGGCCGACGGACCCGAGTCAATAATCTCGATCAAGCGGGTTGGAGAGGAACTGGCCGCCTCGGCTGTAATCGCATAAATCACCGGCAAAGGGCCGGAAAAACTTACTGCGAGCGAGCGAGCGCCGTTGGTCTGGCCCAGCCCAGTAGTGGTGGCCAGGGTATAGTTGCTGGTCCAAATCCCCCCGGTGTAGGACATCCGCACAATGCCGCCTCCACCGGTGGTTGAATCATCCGCATAATAGGCGGTGCTGCCGTCGGGACTGATGGCAAAGTCGTAAGGACTACCAGAAGGATCTGGAATGGCCAACGGCGGCGCGACAGGCCCGTTGGTCGGCGTCGGGCCAAAAGACCAAATGCCAACGTCCGTCGCACTGGAACAGTAAAGGTCACCGTTGAAAATCCTGGCCACGCGGCAATTAGTGTTCCAAACCTGAACACCGGAAGCGGAAGGTCCGAAGTAATAAAGTCCGTAGGGACTGGTCGCCCAATAATTTCCTGCCCCATCCGCCATGCCGCTCCGAATATTGGTCCCGGACAGAAACGGCGTCGTGAATTGAATTTGATACACGCCGTTGAAATCGATCGTGGCCAACCCGCGCTGCACCGGGTTGGTGCCGCTGGACAATGTCATGGCAATCGCAGGCACTCCAAAACTCGTGTTGTAACCGACAATCACGAGGCGGGTGGAATCGGAGGAAAGGCTGAGTTGACCTTCTGAAGTCGCCGTTCCGCTCATGACCAGCATGTTGGTAGCGCCAAGAGCGTTTGTACTCGGAATGCTGAGCGTGCTTAAAAGACTTCCGTTCGTGGCGTATTGGTCGAGGAATATCGGACGAGACGTCGAACTCAAATTGGTCGAGCCGTCACCCACACGCTCGATCACCAAATTGGCGTTGGTAAAGAAGCTCAGGACAACCAGAGGGACGGTGTCGGTTGCGGAATAGTAGTCATTGGTATCGCTCGGGGTGAATACGACAGACAGAATATTTGTGCCCGCGCTTAAAACCGTTCCGAACGTGGGATTATAAGCGAATGTCCCAGGCAAACCGGTGGTGGCGTTCAGTTGCAGGGAGCTGAGGGCCGTGCCATAGGTGATGGGTGATGGAGTGGCCCACGTAATGGTCGGCGTCGTTGGCACTGTCAAGATGGCGTTGGAACTGGTGACCGAGCCGCCAGCATTGCTGACGACCACGTCGTAAGTGCCGGCGTTGCCCGCAGATAAATTGAGGATCGTCAGATTGCCGGTGAGCGAGCCGCTGATTTGGGCTGTGTCGGTCAGGCTTTGCGGGCCGGATCCATTATTAAACTGCCACTGATAGGTGAGAGACGTTCCCGTGGCGGTGATGCCGAAGTTGGCGCCGCCTCCCACCGAATTGGTCTGGCTATGCGGTTGGGAGGTAATTACCGGCGGCGAGGGAAGCACCACCAGGCTGACGTAGTTCGTCACTGCGGAATAATCATTGGTATCGTTGGGAATAAAAGCGACCGAGAGAGTATTTGTCCCCGGGCTCAGTATTGTGCCAAGCGGCGGCGTGTAAAAAAAACTCCCCGCCACTGAGGAATAGGCGTTCAACTGGAGGCTGCTGAGCGCCGTGCCGTCGTTTACAGCCGCCGGATTATTCCACGTTATAAGTGGAACGATGTTCAATGCAAAACCGCCGTTGGTGCCGGAAGCATCGTTGGTCGTGGTGGCGATGGTGGACAGGCCCATGCTGAATACGCGCAACAGGTCGTTCCCGCCGCTTGTCACGTATATATTGTCCGCCGCGTCGAAGGTGGCCGTCCGGCAGGCTATGCCGCCGTTGGTGTTGATATAGTTGGTCACCAGCGTGGAAGGGTCTGGAATTCCGTTGGTCAGGTGCATCAGCATGAACAGGAAATTGGTCGCTCCCTGGATCACGACATATTTGTCATCGGGCGAAACCGCCACGGAATAGTCGGCCAGGCAGAAATGGTCGTTGGTGGGGTCCAAAAAATAGGTTTGACTGACCTGCCGGGAATTCCACAGAATATTGGACCCGGTCGAATCCAGCACGCACACGTTGGTGGTGCCATCATTGGCGAACGCGCGGTCTGCTGAAATGAAATATTTTCCGTCAGGCGCAATTTCCGCGTCGATGCTGACCGTGTTGACAGTACCGATGGCAATGGGATTGGAAACAACCGTGGGAAAGGATTTCCAGGGCAATGACCCGGCGCCAATGGAGTAACGATAGATCTGGTTATAGGCCGTGGAGGCCCCGGAAATGAAGGTTCCCGGCGGATTGGCCAGGTTCAAATCCCATTCCGCCAGCGTGACAACCAAATTGCCGGACGCGAGTGAACCGCTGATGTTGGGCGTGCCGGTGCAACGTCCAAAGTTTGTGCCAAACGTTGATAGGTTAGTGCTGGGATTGGCCAGGCCGAAAATATTCGTCGCGTTCGTTGTGCGGAGGCTGGGGTCCACCATCCAGATGCCGCCGATAACGGAAGAAGAACCATCGGTAACATAAACCGTGTCATCCGGGCCGATGGCCAATCGATAGGGTCCATATGTGGCGCTGGTTCCCAATGCGATGCCGCAGGTCGCGCCGTTACTGCCCAGGCCCAGAAAATCCTCCGAAGCCGCGTCCAAGGCGAAGAGTCCGCGCGCCGTGGTCCGGCCATCGAGGGCAGCCCCGGTATTGGCGTTGGCCACGTAAACGCGCCCGAAATTTCCAGTCTTCGCGTTGCGATTGACCGCCACACTGCGCGGAGCGAAGATATTGTTGTTTGAGTTGGCATCGCTGCTGATCTGCAAAATTGTATTGGCAGCGTTCTTATAGACCGCGATGGCAAAATTGGTGTAGCCACCAAGAATAAAGCTATTCGAGCCGACAGGCAGGCCCGCGCCAAGATCGTTGGTGACGGCGCCGTTGTTGAAAATCAACTTGACGTCCGTGGCGGGCTCGTTCAGCACCCAGAAAACGGAGCCGCCGACGTTGGTAATGCCGGAGGCATAGGGCGTGGCACGACTCACCCCGGCGGCAAACAGAAACAAAAGCGCCAGCGTCAGCCGTGCGCCGTTCCAAACGGTTCGCGGCAATGTCATATTGTTGTTGTCTGACCGCCCCCCCTCCAGACCGTTGCGCAGTAGAGGTTTTTCCAGGCGGGGAGCCCAATCCCTGAAAGGGGAGTTTGTAAACAAAAACCGCCGCCATGACAAGGAGAATGTTCGCCGTTTATTCACGTTTCTCATTGAATTCCAACTGTCTCGATTGACTGAATTCAGGAGGAATACGTGCCGACCCGCCCCAATCTTTCAAAAAAATTGCAGAATCGCAAAAGCTTGCAAATAGTCATGGTCGCCGTAACTTGGCCAGCGGAAATACGCAGGGCATGGCTTCAACGAGAATCAAAATATTCACATTGTCAGCCGCTGCCATGGTGGGCGCGACTGTGCTGATTTTGTGGTTTCCGCGCCGCGCCGCGCCCCCATCGTCGCCACCTTCCCCAGTCGTTTTGGCGTCGAATTCCGCTCCAAAAGTCGAAGCGCCGGTCACTCCCCCTGCTCCGCCGCCCGCCGTCGCTGACGAAGCCTTGCAAAATGCCTGCAAGGCCCTTCGGTCGAAATCTGATATTGCCGCCATCCGCGCTGATTTGGAGGCGTTGCGCCAGTCCCTGGCCGCGATGCCCAAACGCGAAGCCATCGCCGCTATTCGCCAATTTCTTGACTCAAAGGAGGACGCTTCGACGCGCCTCGGCTTCAAACTCAGTTCGGACGGTTCGTTGGAAAACGCGCCCACGTTGCGGACCTTTTTACTCGACGAATTGTCGCGCATTGATCCGGCTGCCGCCGCGGATTACTCCCGGGTGATTTTGTCCAGCATGGATTCAGCCGATGAATGGGCCGTGGCGTTGCGCGGACTCGCGCTCGGCGATGACAGCGCGGATGGACGCACCTTGCTGGCGGAGAAGGCCGGGCAAATGCTGGAATATTCGCCCTGGCAGCAAGACCCGTCGGTCGGTTACCTCGAATCTTTCGATGTGGCCGTTTATCTGGGCGGGACGGATTTAATGGGAACGTTGTCCGACATGGTTCGCAGCGAAGATAACTCCGCGATTTCCCACGCCGCCTTCCTGGCCCTGGACCGGCTCGTGATCAGCGATCCAACCGACGTTTTGCAGGCGCTGGAAGACGATCCGGATTTGATGGCGGGCCGGGAATCGACGCGGGCGGATTTCTTTGCGCGGGCCAACGTCACCGATCCGGCGCAGAAGTCGATTCTGGAAAGTTACCTGCTCGATCCTTCGATCGGCGCGGCGGAATTGCAAACGTTTGCCGGAATTTTTCCCAATGCCAATTTCATGCTGTCCGCCAATTTGTTGACTCAAAGCACAACGCCTGGCGGGGCCGCGCAGGCCAATCTCGATGCGCAATCGCTGGCCGTCGCGCAACAATGGCTGGCTGACCCGCGCTTTGCCCAAGTGGCGCCCGAGCTGCAAACCATCGTCCAGCGGCTTCAGGGATTTGTTACACAAGCGCAGCGCGGCCGGTAGGTGTCAGAAAATAAAATTGAAACTGGCTTCGAAGACCCGTTTGCGCGGCAGTTCCTGATAGACGGTCAACGGATTCAGGTCGTAGTCGCCCCCGGCCAGATTCAGGATGCCCAACTGCATTTCCGCCCGGCGATGCAGAAAACGGTAGCCCAAATAAATATTCTCCTGAAAAAAGCTCGAATACGGTTCGCCGGGGTTAAAGCCGTCATTGCGCTGGCCGTACCAGTGGGCGTCAAGCTTTGCGTAAATGCCCGAGCGATGATCGAACAAAAGATAGGCGTCGCCCTCCTGCAATGTTGAGGTCAGGCGCGAGTTGGCCGTGGATAACGCGGCCAGCGGAATTTCCGGCAGCGATTCCCGCAGGTCGGAATGGGTAAGCTTGTAGTCAATACCAAAGACGAAATTCTCGCCGATCAATTGGTTCAACGTAATCGCGCCGGTGTGTTCCACATAGTTCAAAGTTTCCGGCGTGGTGGCGGCGACCGCCGGCGTGCCGCCATTGGCCAGTTCAAAAACATCCTCGCCTTCGTCAACTTCCGAGGCCAGCCGTTCCACTTGCAACCCAAGATAAGTACGCGAACCGAGCTTGAGATCGACCGCGCCGCCTAAAGTTTCAAAAGTAGGAGCCGATTGCGAGCCCACGACCGATTCGGAAATCAGGCTGCGGAAGGCCTGTGGAAATCCCGCCAATTCCGTTGGCTCCAGCCGATAACTTTCGTCAAGACTAACGCCGCCGAGAGATCGCGTGTAAACGCCGCGCATGGTCACTATGGGCGTCGGACTCCAGACCAGCGCCACTTTGGGACCCAATTGCGACCGCGAATCCTCGCCCGAACTGACCGGTGGACTGCGGAAATAATAGGGAAACGTTTCCTCGTCCGCCGAAACGCCACCGGTCAGCCACAAATGGTCAGTAGGTTTGACGGTGGCGTAGGAATAGGCCGACTCGCGCTGAAACAGGCTGGTGATGTTGGAGGAGTAGCTTAACGGAACGCTCCCGCCCGGTTTGGTGAAGAGGACCCCGTCGCTGCCCGGATTACTCATAAGGCTCTGCGTTTTGAATTCGCCGGATTGATAGCGCGCGCCGGCCACGAGGGTCAGGTGGTCCCACTCGCAAATCTGGTTCAGTTCCGCGCCATAGACCTGGAGATTTTCTGTATAATTGACATCCAATGGCACGCCAAACGCCCCGTTAATCGCGCCATGCGGCAATTGCACGAGGAGCAGTTGCGGCGCGGCCTGGTCGCTGAACGCCTGCTGATCCTCCAACCGATCCAACATCAGAATCGTGTGAATTCCCGGCGCCCACTCGTGGTGCCACGTGCCGACCAGTTCAGGATCCTGTTCCTCGTTGAATTTATAAAATGGCCGCGCGTTGGTTTGGTAATAATACTGGAAATTGTCCCCGGAATGGTAGTTCTCGCCCTGGATAAGCAGCATGGCCGTGTCTTGCGGCGTGATCTGTTGCTTGATGGTTCCGTCGAGGTTCAGGTTGTCGAGCCCGTTGTTCACACGCACGCCCGTGCTGTGGTAATAGTCCAAATCAAAACCGTAGGAAGTGTCGCCGTAGGTGGCGAATTGTGACGCGGTTTCGTGATACTTCCCATCGGTGCGGACATCGCTGCTTGCCGCGAATCCGGGGCCGTCCGATTCGAACAATTTGGAATAATCCTGCTGTGATACTTGTTGAGCAAGCCGTCCCGCGCCGACCGGCGCAAGGACGTTGGCCAGCAGCAATTCGTTAAACCAAGCCGTGTCGTAACGCAGGTTGAATTGCGTCGGGTCCAACAGGGAATAATAGCTGTCCGCCAAAAACAAATGCGCGGATTCGTTGGCGTAATCATCGACCACCGCCCGCGATGCCTCGCGCACGCTGACGTCGGTCATGCCTTCATCGCGATAAACCGCCGCAAGATTGGCACTGGCCACCGCGCGATCCTGGTCCAACAAAAGGCGGGACCGAAAAACACTGCGGTTATCGTTTTCCGTTTCGGCGCGTTCGAGGTCCTCGACCGCTTGATTAATCCGGCTCTGTTGCTGTTTAAGCAACGCCATGTAAAGCAAAGCCGTCGGGTCATTCGGATCCAAACCATGGGCCAGTTGCAATTCTCGTGTAGCGTGGGCATCGTCGCCGGCGTCGGTGAAAGCCTTGCCCAGATAACTGCGCAGGAGCGAACGCTGCGGTTCAAGCGCGGCGGCGACGAGCAAATCCACCCGGCCCGCGGGCGCTTGCCCCAATTTGATGCGCGAAAGACCGCGCCCCAGCCAGGCATTGCCCAGCGCACTGTCAAGCGCAATGGCGCGATTGAAAGATTCCAGCGCGGCGCGCATGTGATTTTCTGCGCTCAATAAAAAACCATCCAGCGCCACCGCCTGGGCGTTGCGCGGCGCCAACTCAAGACTCCTGCGCAAATCGGCCTGCGCCCGAGCTGTCCGTCCAAAACTGAATTCCAATTCCGCCGCGCGCTCCCAGGCAAAGCTGAAGGAGGGCGATTGCGCGGCCGCTTTTTGCGCGAGGGCCAACGCGTTGTTCAGTGATTCGTCGCCTTTGCCGAGCGATTGCTCGTAATACGATGCGGCCAGCAATTCAGTCGGAAGTTCCGGCGCGGGGCCATTCGGGCTGGCCTGACGCTTGACCGCGGCAATGAGAACGCGCAACGCGCGGCCAATCCGCCCGGCCCGGCTTGCGTCGGTGCTTGCGGGTAACGCGTCAATAATTTTTCCCGCCTCAGCCGCCCCGCCCACAGCCAGCAAGAGCGCCGCGTGATAAACTTTCAGGTTATCGGATTCGACCGTTGGATTTCCGTATTTGTCCAACGCCGCGACGATGTCCCCGGAACGGTAAGCGGCCAGGGACGGCGCGAGGGCGGATTGTTCCTCGGCAGTCAAAGGCAGGTCGGCCGGGTCCAGCACAGCCGGATAATAAAAGCACCATTGCAGCAGATTGTTCGCTATAAAGCCGCGCGTGACCACGGGCGCGCGTCCCGGCGTTGCGACGGCCTGCTCGCCGTTGGTCAATGAAACAGAACCGGCGTTATTGGTCATGCTTACCTTGCCATCGATCACGGAAAGAATCGTTTGCTCCGCGCTGTCTTCCGTCGTTTCCTGCAATACGAATTCCGTTCCGTCAATGCCCGCCGTCACGCCGCGCGTCAGGATTTTAATGCGCCCCGGTTTGTCGCGATGAAAAAACGAAACCACGCCGCGCAACAAATGCAAACCCGGTTCCTCGTCCGCGGCCGGGGCGAGAATTTGCAATTCCGTCAACGGCCCGACCGGCATGACGCTGCGGTCGGACCATTGCAAAGCAGCGGAAGAGTTCGGGCCGGTGCGAAATCGGTCGCCGCCGTGCAGGGTCTGGTTGGTTTGGGTGGCCACCCAGGTCGTGGCGCCAACCGGCGAAATTTCGATGACTCCCTGCGCCTTCACCACGCGCACTTCGTCCGAGGGCTGGTCCGCCGCCGATGCACCCGTTGGAGAGGACATCCCCAACACGGCCAGCGCAGCCCAGATTGTGATTCGAATCAGAGTCGAATGATTGGTCACAAGAGGGGATACGCTGCCCATTCGCGTTTCTTTCAGCAATTCCATTCTATTTACAAAAAGTTTTTTGAAAGATTCGCCCGTTTCGTTGCGTAGTTGAGGGAAGAAGCACATTTAACAAACCGTCAACAAAGGAAATCCCATGAACGCAACAAGCATCAACACCGAGTTTTTTATGCGGCT
>Ga0206875_1183_pt1 | contig 13488 bp, 16 predicted proteins | sample Alteio_BWOrgCont_9_FD_152616 | JGI IMG/M metagenome (GOLD analysis project Ga0206875, IMG submission 152616) | Enriched cells from forest soil in Barre Woods Harvard Forest LTER site, Petersham, Massachusetts, United States -... | ecosystem: Environmental > Terrestrial > Soil > Temperate forest > O... | reverse complement strand
ATATACCGCCGCGAGATTCTCAAAAGTACATTCAAGACCCGCACGCAGGGATTCTGGGCAGGCAGCGGCATGGGACTGTTATACGGCGCGATGGTAGGTGCGATCGTAGCGCTTTCTCCTATTCTCATTGTTGGCTCAGCAGCAGTGCTTTCCATGCTGCCACAACTGGTCGGCGCATTTGCACTCGTGGGCATGGGCGCAGGAGCAGCGATAATGACAGCAGTCAATGCCCCAACTGGCGCGGCACTTGGCATGGCCAAAGTCAACGACCGCAAGCAGTTGCTGAATAACCCCGATGCAACGCTGGCGCAAACCATTCAATACCGCGGCATCGCACCCGAACAGGAAACCAAGAAAGGTTTCCTGAGCCATATCCTTCCCTTCAACGATAATGATGGCAAATTTTTTGACCTTCGCAACGGACTAATCTTCGGTGCATTTGCATTGGGAGCTGGAGCATTGTTTCTCGCCTTAGGCGGCCTGCCATTGCTGGCAGGCATTGCAGGTACGATTGGTTTTGCTCTGCCAAGCGTTACGGCAGTCGTCACTGTTCCTGCTACAGTAGCAGCTGCAGCATCAACAAACGTGGTGGCAGCAGCGGCAGTTGCCATGGCGCACAATGCGATCATCTGCATGGGTCTTACCACCTGTGCACTGTTCGGCCTGTCTTTCGGTTTTGACGGCCCGGCCGTCGCGGCAAACGCGACGAAATTCGTCGCCGATATTTTCGGCGGCAAGAAACTCGCTTTCGGGAAAAGCAAGTCTGTAGAGACCGCTTCACCCTGCCCCGTTGTTCCGCCCACACGTGAAACCATCACGCCGGAGGATATGGCAAAGCTTACGAATATGCTGAATGCAGCAAGAGAAAAGAATTTTGCCCAGACTCTGGCCACGCAGCAGTTGCAAGCCACACCTGGCGTCACCACGGGAGTATAGAGATTATGCGCGACACGGACATCAATCCTTGTGCCTCCCAGCTGGCAGCTCTTCAGCACACACCTTCGTTGGAATATCCGGCCGGGCATGCACACAAAGCGTCTGCTGTGCAACATGAAACCCGGAAGGCAGGATTGGTGCAGCGGGTAATACAGTTTTTTGCACGCTTGTTTGGAAGCAGACGTACAACAGAGCTGACGGCTGCCGATAGGGCCAAGGCCGCGCGCGAGGCGCAGCTTCCGCCGCCACTGGCATTTAAAGGCGACACAACCAATACGCTGGCGACACCCATGGGTGCCTATGCTGGCAAACCGGTCGAACAGGTATTGCGCAAACGTGCCGAGCAGCAGTTTAAGAATATGGACATCACACGGGCAACGATTAACTGAAGGGTATTTTATGTTAAGCGACGATATTACAAATGCAGCCGGCACAGGCGTACGCCTGACAGGCGGAGTCATAAGCGGTGCGGTGCGAGGATTATTGTGGGGAGCGGCACTTGCTATAGTAATAGGTATTGGCGTAGCTGCATGGCCTGCACTGGCTGGAGCGGGCGGAGCGTTTGCTTTATTTGGCGGCGGACAATTCCTGGCAGGGCTTACAGCAACAGGCAGTGCCCTCGCAGGCGGTGCGGCATCGCTATTTGGGATGACTACCCTTTTTGGTGTTCCCGCAGCAGCGGCGGCAACCGTAGGATCAGCGGCAGTTGCACCCACTCTCATCGCTACCGGCGCTAAAATCGGCGCAGTCACATTGGGCACCACCAGCCTGATCCCCAGCGTTCAAGAATGGCCGGGCATTTTCAAGAAAGGCGTAGCTGTGCCAAGCCAGATGGTGCAATACACTAAGGACGTGGCGCATGCAGCCGCCCCCAACCTTACGCAGGAGCAGGACAATCCATATTTTGAAGAAGGCAAGGGCGCACGTCTCATGAACAGAGGCGATGCTGCTTCTCAGGGCGCGGGAGCGACACGCTAGCGCGTCTTAAGCGCCAACTGCTTTGAGTACAGCCTCGGGTGAGTCTACAATATCGTACAACTGGCGCGTTTCTTCGCGGGCAAACCCGGTTTTGATGATGTTCTCCATCAGTGTCACGAGCGGATCCCAGTATCCTTTGTGATTAAGTATCACCACAGGCTTCTCGTGGAAGCGCAGCTGCTTCCAGGTAATTATCTCAAACATCTCGTCCATCGTCCCAAAGCCACCCGGTAATACGACGATAGCATCCGAACGCTCGAACATGATGCGCTTGCGCTCATGCATGCTCTCCACCATGATTATTTCACTCAGCGATGCATGCTCGGATTCGAGATCCTTGAGGCTGCGCGGGAATACACCTGTCACCTGCCCTTTGTTTTTCAGCACGGCATTGGCCACCGCACCCATGACGCCGCAGTCACCCCCGCCATACACCAGGCGTATGCCGCGCGCAGCCAGCATCGTTCCGAAGGTTTTGCCTATGTCGAGATGGGTCTGGGGCACGTCATTGCGTGCTCCGCAGAATACGCACACCGCTTTGATTTCACTCATGTAACTTCCTTGAGAATCTTAAAAACCGGATGGATGTATCGGCATACGTACCAAAGCGCAAGTACTTATTTCTTTTTGCCGAATCCCAAACCCTTCTTTTTCGGTGCAGCGGTGGCATCTGTCGAAGCAGGCTCAGCGCCGGAGGCATCCCCTCCAAGGGTGAGCGGATGCGCAAGCGACATGGCGACTGCTTTTTTAACCAGACGGGTAACCTGGAACGAGCGCAGCATCGAGAAAAACGCCAGTCCCACCGCAAAAACCACCATGCCTATGATGGGAAGCACTCTTTCCATCTTCATGTGTTGTAGTTGGGATGCCACATTCAGCGTGAGTGCAATAACTACCGCAGCAAAAAATATCCAGAGTATTGCATAGAGGACAAGTTGCTTGGAATAGGATGAAAGCCTGCCCGCATGCTCTGCCTGCATCGCCTGAAGAGCGGAAACATGTGCGGCCTCCGTCTCCAACATTTCTTTCTGCGCTGCAAGTGTCTGCTCACGCGACTCCAGCTCCGCACGCAGAGAAGCGATGCGTCCTTGTTCGGCCTGTGTGGACTGGGCTATGACTTCGGCCGCTACATCAAGTGCCACCGAGAAGTCCGACGCATGCAGGTCAACGCCGCCCATTTTAGCACCACGGAAATTGGTACCATTGAGGATTGAATCCTTAAAGCGGCAGCGATCGAAATTCGCATCACGGCAGTCAGCAGAAGCCAGGTTAACTGCCCCGAAATCGGCATCCACCGCAGTAATACCCCTTAAGTTAGCATCCTGTAACGAGGCACGTGTGAAATGACCCTGGCGGAAATTCGCATCCCGCAGAATAGCACCGTCGAGTTTGGCGTCGGTTAAATCAATGCCTTCGGATATGGCCGCAGTAAAATTCGCCGCCACCAGATCCGCACCCGATAAATTCGTCCGGTGCAGTTGTGCGCGTGCAAACGATGCACCTGCCAGCTTGGCTCCACTTAAATTGGCATCATCCAGTCTCGCTTCAGCCAGATCGGCAGCGCGCAGGTCAATGCCGCTTAAATTCGCACCTGTCAGTATTGCACCTCGCAGGCTTGCTTCCACAAAACTACGGCCTGAGAGATCCACACCCGTAAGGTTGCGCCCACGCATATTGGCGCGCTTACCTTCCTTACCTTCGCTCTCCAGCCATTTAGTGTGTTCGATTTCCATGACAGCGAAATCGATAGGCGTATCCGGATCAGTAGGAAGAGGATCGGAAGGTGTGAGATCAGACGGTATGAGAGTTTCTTCGTCCATAGGAACGCGATTACCCGATTTTATTTTGTTTGCCTAACTATTTCAGGCTTCTTATGGTCAATTTTAGATAACCAAGTCTTTTTTGCAACTTTAGACACTTCAGTCATTATGCCATCCCCTTTAGCCATTGTCATCACCGGTGCAAGCAGTGGCATTGGCGCCGCACTTGCACAAAGATATGCGGGAACGGGCGTAACGTTGGGGCTCATGGGCCGCAGCGAAGAACGCCTTAAGGCAGTCGCTTCCGCCTGCAGCCTCAAAGGCGCCACAGTTGAAACCGGCATTGCAGATGTACAGGATAAAGCCGCCATGAAGCAGTGGCTTACCACGTTTCATGCGGAGCATCCTGTTGACCTGCTCATTGCCAATGCGGGTATTTCCGCAGGCACAGGCGGAGGGGGAGAGTCGGAGCAGCAGACGCGGGATATTTTTGCCACCAATGTTGAAGGGGTGTTTAACAGCGTATTGCCTGTTATTCCGCTCATGCAGGCACGCAAATGGGGGCAGATTGCCATAATGAGCTCGCTTGCCAGCATCCGTGGCCTGCCCAGTTGCCCGGCTTACAGCGCCAGCAAGGCAGCCGTACGCGCATTCGGTGAGGGCCTGCGCGGCACACTTAAGGCGGACGGTATTAATGTCTCAGTCATCTGCCCCGGCTATATCCGTACCCCAATGACACAGGTGAACACCTTCCCGATGCCGCTTATCATGAGCCCGGAGAAAGCCGCAGGCATTATCATGCACGGACTTGCGCGTAACCAGTCGCGCATTGCCTTTCCCGGCATTCTTTATTATGTCCTGCTGCTGGCCGGTTGCTTCCCGCTCAGGATTACCGATCCGTTTTTTGCTGCATTGCCAAGAAAAACAGGTATGGAGAAGGCATGAGCCTACAGACAACTATTGAATCCGCCTGGGAAAAACGCGACACGCTAACCCCGTCCACACGTGGCGAAGTGCGTGACGCTGTCGAGCAGGTGATCGCCTCGCTTGATAACGGTACGCTGCGCGTCGTCGAAAAGCACGGCACTGGATGGCAGGTCAATCAGTGGGTGAAGATGGCTGTCCTGCTGTCGTTCCGCCTGAATGACCTGCAGCCTGTCAAAGGCCCGGCCTTCAGTACCGGCCCTTCGGCTTGGTTTGACAAAGTCCCCTCCAAATTCGTGAACTGGGACGAAGCCATGTTCAAAAAAGCAGGCTTTCGCGCCGTGCCGGGATGCATTGTGCGACGCGGAGCACACATCGCATCCGACGTGGTGCTCATGCCATCGTTTGTGAATATCGGCGCCTATGTCGGTGAAGGCACGATGGTGGACACTTGGGCAACTATCGGCAGCTGCGCGCAGATTGGCAAACACTGTCATATCTCAGGTGGCACCGGCATCGGCGGCGTGCTCGAGCCACTACAAGCAGGCCCGGTCATCATTGAGGATAACTGCTTCATCGGCGCGCGCAGCGAAGTTGCCGAAGGCGTAGTCGTGGAGGAAGGTTCGGTCATCTCGATGGGAGTATTCCTCGGCGCATCCACCAAGATTGTCGACCGCGAAAGCGGCACAGTTTCCTATGGCCGCATACCGGCTTATTCCGTGGTGGTGTCTGGCACACTTCCCGGTAAAACCCCAGCTTCCCCATCGCTTTACTGCGCCGTCATCGTCAAACGCGTGGACGAAAAAACCCGCAGCAAGACAGGGATTAATGAGCTGCTGCGCAACGTATGATCGACCCCATTACACTCGCCCAGGAACTCATCCGCTGCCCTTCCGTCACACCCAAAGACGAAGGCGTGATGGCCGCGCTGGAAAAACATCTCAAGGCACTGGGGTTCACCTGCCACCGCATGACGTTCTCGGATGCACCGGGAGAGCCGACGGAGAATCTCTATGCGCGACTCGGTACGGCTCAGCCGAATTTCTGTTTTGCCGGGCATGTGGATGTGGTACCTCCCGGTGATAAATCCGCGTGGTCGGTTGATCCCTTTTCGGCAACAGTAAAAGACGGTTACCTGATTGGGCGTGGCACGGAGGATATGAAAGGTGCTATTGCAGCTTTTGTGAGTGCTGTTAGCGAGTTCATTGCAAAGCCTTTCAAAGGCTCTATCAGCCTGCTCATCACAGGTGACGAGGAAGGCCCAGCGGTTAACGGCACGCGCAAGATGCTGCCATGGCTTAAAACCAAAGGCGAAGTTATTGACGCCTGCATCGTGGGCGAACCCACCAATCCAAAGACGCTGGGCGAAATGGCTAAAATAGGCAGGCGCGGCAGCGCCTACGGCATCCTCACCGTAAAAGGCAAACAGGGCCACGCTGCCTATCCTGAGCTTGCCGACAATCCGGTGACACACATCATCGCGATGCTGCATAATCTCAAACACAGCAAACTCGACGAGGGTAGTGATTTTTTCCCGCCGTCCAATCTTGAAATCACCAGTGTGGATGTCGGTAACACCACCGGCAATGTCATACCGGCGCAGGCAGAAGCACGCTTCAATATCCGCTTCAATGACAGGCATAATGCGGCCTCGATCGAGAAATGGGTGCGCACGCAGCTCGATGCAGCAGGCGGAAAGTATGAATTGCGCTGGCGCGTTTCCGGAGAGGCATTCGTCACGCCGCCTGGGCGCCTGAGCACACTGGTGCAGGAAGCCGCAAAAGATGTCACCGGCATTACACCTGTGCTGTCCACCACCGGTGGCACATCAGATGCGCGCTTTGTCAAGGATATCTGCCCGGTCGTCGAGTTCGGCACCACCGGCGTCACCGCACACGCCATTGACGAGCGTGTAAAAGTTGACGATATCGTCAACCTCAAAACCATATACCGGAAAATACTCGAGAAGTTTTTCTAGGACTCCCTTGATACTATTATGAAGAAGAAACCAGCATCACGCATTCCTTCACCCTGTATCTCGGTGTGCACAATGAATGAAGAGACAGGCTACTGCCTCGGCTGTCATCGTACGCTCAGGGAAATCGGCGAATGGGATCAATATGACGATACCCAGAAGCAGGCCATAATCACAACGCTGGCATCAAGGGTCCCTGAAAATTCCGGGCACTGATACTGCCCGTTATGGATATTGCTAACCTGCGCCGATGCACGTATCATATGTCTTATATTTTATCTTCAATACAGGTAGTGTATGTCTTCATCCAAGATCCGTATTATCCTTGTAGTGCTGACGGTTGCACTGATCGTCGGGTACGCGTTCTACTGGTTTGGCCTGCGTGAGACGCCTGAGAAAGCACTACAGAAGCTTGCTGCGCAGAATATCACTGTCAACGAAGAGAGTTTCTTCTCGGAAATAAAATCAGCCCACATGGAGAATATCCATTATTTTCTTCTGGCCGGTGGCGGCCCCCAGACAATAGATCCAAAAGGAACCGGCATTTCTGCGCTGATGGTAGCAGTGGAGACAGGTAATAAAGATATCGTATCCTCCCTGCTGCAGGCGTTACCCGCCGGCCCACAGGGAGCGGCAGCACTCGACCTTCAGGAGGCCACTAACGCCAAAACGGCACTGATACTCGCAATCGAGGAAAATAACGCAGACATCGCCAGCCTTCTACTCGCGCGTGGCGCAGACACATCCATTGCTGACAAGACACAGGAAACACCATTGATTGTCGCAGTGAAACATAAGTTTACCCCATTGCTTCCGCTGCTCGTCGCCGCAGATGCCAGACAGCACCAGGGCGCATCGATTAATATCTCTGACGCCAGTGGTGAAACCCCACTTTCTTACGCAATACGTGAGTCTGGCAAAGATATGGTGCAAATACTGATTGCAGCGAAGGCCGACGCAGTCTCAGCTGACCGCAGCGGTGTTACCCCTCTCATGGTGGCCGCAGAAAGTGGTGATGAGGCCATTGGCAGCATGCTTATTGCCACAGGAGCCAAGCCCGATGTTGCCGACAGATTTGGCAATACACCGCTTACTATTGCCGTACGTCATGCGCATGGCGGATTTGCAAAACTTCTGATCGATAAGGGTGCAGATCCTGATTTTCATACTACCGGTCCGCTACCACTACAGGTAGCAATCGGAATGGATCCCTTTGATGCACAGCTATTCTCTGTACTCATGGAGCATAGCAAGCAGGTCGTGAGTCTTGATGCGTCCATGCTATTTGTCGCCATCGATCATAAAAACGCTGAGCTGGCGAAGACTTTGCTTGATCACGGCATAAACGTGAAAGCGACCGATGCAAACGGAGAAACGCTTCTCTATCACGCGATCGGTAACGGACTGGAAGATATCGCCCTCCTGCTCGTTGATAAAGGTGCCGATTCTACTCAGACGGGCGTTGCCGGTGTTACTCCTCTGGAATGGGCTATCAAGCATAATGAAATAAAATTAGTGGAAAAGCTTCTGGCGCTGGGAATTTCTCCTGATCAGAAAACCGCCGAAGGATATACACTTGCAGAAATGGCCGTCTATAGCGGTTATCCGGAGGTACTCGATGCGCTTCTGGCCAAGGGGGCTAAACTGGAAAAAGATTTTGGAGTGCTATGGGCCATACGTGATGGCAAAGGGAAATCAGTGCCTGTACTGCTGAAATACGGCGCGCATCCCAATGTGATGAGCAACAATGGTGACCCCGCGCTCTGGCTGGCCGCGTCCGCCGGTGAAGTCGAAGCAGTCGCTGCGCTCATAAAATACCATGCCGGACTCGACTACCCCAATGCAGCCCAGTCTATGACGCCGCTTGCCATTGCAAGCCACACAGGCCAGCTGGATGTCGTCAAGTTGCTGGTGGAAGCAGGAGCAAAGCTCGAGGCCGCTGACGCCTTTGGCATGACACCCCTTGCCCATGCCGCCTACATGACAAAACCCGACGTCGTGGAATATCTGATTGGCAAGGGAGCCAATGTGCATGCCGCAGACAAACAGGGAAGATCGGTTACGGATCTGGCGGCACTGGGCGAAGCTTCAGGCGCGCGTGATAAGGTAATCACATTACTCCAGCAGAAGAAATAGCCCTAGCCTAACATTTTCCGTTGGTAGTAGACGTGTTGTTGCTGGGGTTGATAACACACCCGGTGGTGTTAGCGCTGGGTAGCACTATCTTGACTATTGCCGGCGCACCGAAGGTTACCGCAATACCCGCTGCCACAATAAATGCCTGACTGTAAGAAACCTTGCCCATCAGTGCACCAAAGCCCATCATGATAACCGCAACGCAAGCCAGGGCCTTACCCGCAGGGCCATAGAGTATCAGTATGATATAGCAGAGGACGTCTGCAATGGCATTGCCTGTACTTGGCGCAGACGGCGCATTAGTTCCGCATGTAACACCCACAAGGCTCTTCTCAAAAAGCTCGACTATGGCATTGGCACCGAAAATAAGCGCTATGCCAACGGTTACAACAAATCCCAGTTCCCAGGATATTTTACCCAGCATCGCAAGAATGCCCACTACTATGATTGCAAGCGTGGCGATGGTTTTTCCCATCGGCCCCTGCAACTCTTCCATAAACCCGCAGATAACCTTGGCAAACGGATCGCTTGTGGTGTTAATGGTGCAGGGGCTTAAGGGGCCGGAAAGCAGAGCCACGACATTGCCTGCCGCGAATATGAGTGCGATCCCGGATGCCAGGAGCAGGGCCCTGACCCAGGATACTTTCCCGAGCATCGCCATGAACCCCAGCATCGTTATCCCAAGCGTGGCGATAGAGACGCCCATCTCACCTGTCATTGCATAGACAATGTTATAGAATGCAAGGCATGGGTCGCCAGAAACAGAAGCAGTCGTGGTGGTAGTGGTGGTGGTTGCACATGTTTCACCCGAAGCGGTAGCGTATTTAAAGGTATTGACCAGACTGAGTGCGCCAAATATCAGGGCGATACCGATGGCCAGTATCAGCGCCTGCATCCAGGATACTTTGCCCATGAGCGCGCCAATGCCGATAATGGCAATGGCAATAATCCCAACAGCCTTACCGGTCGTGCTGGTAACCTGGTTCGTAAGCGTTGAGAAAACATTCGAGATCGGATCCGAACCAGACTGGGTAGCAGTCTGACCAGCACCAAGGATGACAATTATATTGCTCGCACCAAATAACAGCGCCATGCCTATCACGAGCACCCCAGCCTGCGTCCAGGACAGTTTGCCAAACATGCCCATGATCCCCAGGCACGCCAGGGCAATGGTGGCCAGCAACGCACCTCCCCATCCCTTAAACAGAGAATTGATATTAAGCATTATATTGCAGATGGGATCGGCACCGGTCGCGCCGGATACGGTCATGTTGCAGGCAGACGCCACCCCCGACGTCGCTGACGCCGCGGCATGTGCCTGCGTGGCAATCAACAAGGTAATAACGACTATTCCAAAAAATAAAATGAGATCAAATGCCTGCGACATCTGTTTTTTTGCAGCACCTGCCGTGCCCAGTAAAAATCCGCTTCTGTAATTTGACAATTCCGTCACACCCGCCCTCCCGTAATTTTTATGCATATATCTGCAATTTTCAAGGCGAACCCGGACAAACAGAGAATCATGCCTGTATCCACGAACAGCTCACTAAGTGGGTTTCTGAATGCAAAATAACAAATGATACCCGTCCCTGTGATAAGTAAACCCATCATGATAAGGAGGCTGGCAGACGCCAGCAGTTTTTCAGTAAAGCTCGCTTTTTTCTGCTGCTTTCTCTGAGGGAGTTTGCCCGACAGCGACGGCCCTGAATCAGTAATAGCCATATATTCTCTTCATAATGCTGCTTACCTGTAGGCTCTTTACATCTTTAACTTTGATTTTATTATAATAATAACCGCTTGTCTTGTTAAGCTTTTGTGACGTCTGAATAATCACATTACTGTCATATTTGATTAACCATAACGGAAAACGTTTCATATTCAAGCATTCTACTCTTTCGGACCCAACATCGTCTCCGGACGCACCCATTGGTCGAACTGGTCAGATGTCAACAGCCCCAGCGCAATTCCTGCCTCTTTAAGGGAGCTTCCTTCCCTGTGCGCTTTTTTAGCAATTTTTGCCGCATTATCATAGCCTATATGGGGATTGAGCGATGTCACCAGCATCAGTGAATCATTCATCAGCTTCGTGATACGCTCTTTGTTGGCGATGATGCCTGACACACACTTATCAGTGAAGCTGATGCAGGCGTCTGCAAGTAACCGGATGGACTGCAGCACATTATAAATAATGACAGGCTTGAAAACGTTAAGTTCAAAATGCCCGTTGCTGCCCGCGATACTGACCGTCATGTGATTCCCCATCACCTGGGTGCAGATCATGGTCATCGCCTCACACTGGGTGGGGTTTACCTTGCCTGGCATGATAGAAGAACCGGGTTCGTTCTCTGGCAAAGACAGCTCGCCAAAACCACAGCGCGGGCCAGAGCCCAGCAGGCGGATGTCATTTGCGATTTTCATCAGCGAGACCGCACACGTGTTGAGCACGCCATCTATGTCCACCAACGCGTCATGTGTGGCAAGGGCTACAAATTTATTCGGTGCAGTGCGGAAGTTAAGCTTGGTTAGGTTCGCCACTTCTGCTGCAAACGCCTCGGCAAACCCTTTTTGCGCGTTCAGCCCCGTGCCAACCGCGGTGCCACCTTGCGCCAGCTCAAGCACACCCCACAATGCGCCTTTCTCACTAAGCCGCATGATATTATCTGCAATCTGTTGCGCGTAGCCTGAGAATTCCTGGCCCAACGTGAGCGGCGTGGCATCCTGCAGGTGCGTGCGGCCAATCTTGATGATGTCTTTAAACTCGTTTTGCTTTTTCGCCAGCGCCTGATGCAGATGCTTCAGTGCGGGCACAAGGCTGCCCGTAATCTCTAATGCCGTTGCGATATGCATGGCGGTCGGAAAGGAGTCGTTGGACGACTGCCCCATATTCACGTGATCGTTAGGATGCACTGGTTTTTTCGAGCCCATCTGTCCACCGGCAAGTTCGATCGCACGGTTGGAGATCACTTCGTTGACGTTCATGTTGGTCTGCGTACCAGAGCCTGTTTGCCAGACAACGAGCGGAAAATGATCATCCAGTTTGCCGTCAATGACCTCCTGCGCTGCCTTGGTGATATTAAGCCCTATGGATTCGTCGAGCACGCTCAAGCGCATATTCACTATCGCCGCTGCATATTTGAGTATGCCAAAAGCACGGATGAGCGGCTTCGGCATGGTCTCACCGCCGATTTTAAAGTTCTGCAGGCTGCGCTGCGTCTGCGCGCCCCAGTATTTGTCTGCCGGGACATCAATAGGACCAAAACTGTCCGATTCACTGCGCGTTTTCATGATTTTCCTTCGGAAAAGATGATGGATAATTGGATGATAGATGATTAGATGATTGCCTGTCTATTATCTAAACATCTATTATCCGGCTACTCATGGCAACTGCAAAAAACAAGAAACCTGACTACTGGTTCAAGGCGAAGCGCCATCTTTCCAAAGATGCAACGCTTGCACGTATCATCAAGGCGTATAAAGGGGAAACGCTGGCAAGCCGCGGCAGCGCATTCTTTTCGCTTGCACGCGCCATCGTCGGCCAGCAGATTTCGGTCAAAGCGGCAGACACCGTATGGAACAAACTTGCAGCGGTATTGGGGGGCGAAGTATTGCCTGCCACTGTGCTCGATACTGACGTTTCCCACCTGCGCGCCTGCGGTCTCTCAGGACAGAAGGTCATTTATCTCAGAGAACTTTCGCAATTCTTCGCCACACGCTCGCGCCACGACTGGCACCTGAAATCCGACGAGCAGGTCATGGCGGACCTTATTTCCATCAAAGGAATTGGCAAATGGTCGGCTGAAATGTTCCTTATGTTCCACCTGATGCGCCCGGATGTCTTTCCTATCGGGGACTTGGGCCTGCGTAAGGCGATCGAGCGGCATTATAATAAAAGCAAAAAAATGGCCCCTGAGAAGATGCATAGGCTGGCAGAGCGCTGGAAACCTTACCGGACGGTGGCAACCTGGTACTTATGGCGGAGCCTGGACCCGGTGCCGATAGAGTATTAGGTGTATCGCCTAAGCTTACCCCGCCACCTGCTCCCTGGCCTTTTGCTCAAGCTGGTGCATTTCCATGCGCAGGTCATGGTCCGTAATATGTACGTCATGGGCAAGCAGATCGGTCTTTATCTTATGGAAGAGATGCTGCTGATTTGCTTTGGCTAAATCGGCCATCACCAGTGACTTCGCATACTCCTCGGCCTGTGCACCAGCGAGGCGCATTTTGCCAGCTACCCAAAGGCCTAGCAGCTTATGCGCCCGGGCAAGGACCTTAAAATCAATTTCGCGGTCATGCGCATACTTGTTTTCGGCTGCTTTTTCTTTATCATCAAACGTAGTCATATTTCACTTTCCTTTTACGGGGTCTTGAGTCATGAAGGACATCTACAAGCCAATCAGCAGAATCGCAAGCAGAACCATGAACCGACGCACCCCGATTTACGAAGGCAAAGCCAAACAACTGTTTGAAGGCCCCGAACCCGGCACACTCATCCAGCACTTCAAGGATGATGCCACCGCATTTAACAATGCCAAAAAAGGTGTGATAAACGGCAAGGGCGTTATCAATAACCGCATCTCCGAATACCTGATGCTGCGGCTTGCCGAGATCGGGATCCCCACGCATTTCATCCGCACGCTCAACATGCGCGAGCAGCTGGTCAAAGCGGTGGAGATTATACCCCTCGAAGTCATCGTGCGCAACGTCGCGGCCGGAAGTTTTTCCCAGCGCTTCGGTATTGAAGAAGGCTCACCGCTCCCCTACCCCATCATTGAGTTCTGT
>Ga0206875_1190_pt1 | contig 13556 bp, 11 predicted proteins | sample Alteio_BWOrgCont_9_FD_152616 | JGI IMG/M metagenome (GOLD analysis project Ga0206875, IMG submission 152616) | Enriched cells from forest soil in Barre Woods Harvard Forest LTER site, Petersham, Massachusetts, United States -... | ecosystem: Environmental > Terrestrial > Soil > Temperate forest > O... | reverse complement strand
GATAAAACTTCCTCCATACTTAAAGAAAGGCGATACCATTGGCATTACCTGTCCTGCAGGTTATATGCAAAAAGAAAAAGTGCAAACCTGTATTGAAACGTTACAAAACTGGGGTTATGAAGTAATGGTTGGCAAAACAGTAGGTAGTAATTCCACCAATTATTTTAGTGGTACAGATGAAGAACGATTAAACGAATTACAGGCAATGCTGGATGAAAAAAGCATTAAAGCCATTTTGTGCGGACGTGGAGGATATGGTGTAGGACGTATTATTGATAAGATTGACTTTACAGCATTTAAGCGTACTCCGAAATGGATAATAGGCTTTAGTGATATTACAATTTTACATTCGCACTTAAACAGCAAATTAAAAATTGCTTCTTTGCATGCACCAATGGCAAATGCTTTTAATGATGAGGGATTTAAAAATGAGTATGTAAAATCTTTACAAAAAGCATTGATCGGCAAAAAGGCCAAATATCAATCTCCTCTTCATACGTTAAATAAAACCGGGATTGCTGAAGGCGAATTGGTTGGCGGCAACCTTGCATTGCTGGCACATCTCACAGGTACACCTTCTGATATCAAAACAAAAAATAAAATTTTATTTATAGAAGATATTGGCGAATATATTTATAGCATCGACAGAATGTTCTATCAATTAAAACGAAGTGGAAAATTAGATAAACTTGCAGCACTTATCATTGGTGGTTTTAGTGATATGAAAGATACTTCACGCCCATTTGGAAAAACAGTGTATGAAGTTATTGATGATATAGTGAAAGAATATGATTATCCTGTTTGCTATAATTTTCCGGTAAGCCATGATACAGGAAATTATGCATTGAAAGTTGGAGTATCTTATAAACTAATTGTCAGTAATAAAAAAGTCTCACTTACTGAATTGTAAGGAGACTTATTATATTTTGTTCTTGTTCAAATACAAAGAATATATTAACGTACAAAGGATTTATTACTCTTCTTCGTCCGTATATACCCTTCTTAACTTAAACTTACTAACCGGTGCCACAATCAACGGGAATTTTTCTACTGATACATTTGCCTGTGATAAGCCAAACCCTTTCTCTTCGCTTAAGGATATTTCTTTTACCCAGAAGTACGCTTTCATAATCATACGCTCCATAAACGGCAATTCATTATCCTGCGATAAGAATTTTTCGAGTACTACAAATTGGAAATCGCCTACCACATTATTACGCTGCTGACTTTCGTAACGGCTGGTAACGTTTACTTCTTTATTGATTACCATATCCTCTACAACTTTCTTAAACATTAAGTTCAATCGTGGTGCCATACGGAAACCAAGCCTGAATTCCACACGAATGATATCATTCGGAATAATATGATCCACTACATAATCGCAGGTATAGGGATCATCTAATGTATGCACGTGTACGAACCAATAAATATCAGCACGTTTAGGTTTACCGCTTAATATCGAGTAAATAATTTTATGCTCAATTTCTTTTGGATTATTGGCACTTGTTAAATACACCAAGTGCGTAGCATACTTAGGTACCGATTCATCATTGCTTAATTCTTCCAGTTTAGGAATATATTCTTCCAAACGAACAAACTCTACATAACGGTTTTTAATTTTTCGTGCCCTGAACCATACATACATTACGGCAAATAAACCACCACCAACAATCAACGTAACATAACCGCCATGAGGAAATTTATCCAGATTGGCAATTAAAAAACTCATTTCAATTGTAAGAAAAACACCAAGGAATAAGTAAATAAACATTGGATTAACCCTGCGTGATACCATATAGTTCGAGAACAAAATAGTTGTAGCCAACATACATAATGTAATGGCTAAACCATAAGCAGCTCCCATTGCACTTGAATTTTTAAAGTATAATACAATACCAACACAGCCTACAAACAATAAAGTGTTTATGCCTGGTATATATAATTGTCCTCTGGCTTCAGTAGGATAATTAATTTTCATCTTAGGCCAAAGGTTCAACCGGATGGATTCTGCAATCAATGTAAACGATCCGCTGATTAATGCCTGGCTGGCAATAATCGCTGCGGCTGTTGCGATAATAATCCCAGGCAATTGAAACCAATCGGGCATTACACTATAAAAGGTTTTACTCTCAAACATTTGCCCACTTTGATGTTTAAGCAGCCACGCACCCTGTCCAAGATAAGTAAGTATCAAACATATTTTTACATAAATCCAGGAAATACGGATATTGCCCCGGCCACAGTGCCCTAAATCGCTATACAGCGCTTCTGCACCTGTAGTACATAAAAACACAGAACCTAATAACCAGAAGCCGGAACTTGGAACCCAATTGCCCTGTGCATTCAAATGATTGATTTCATGTGTTAATAATTCAATAGCATAATAAGGATTAAAAGCTTTGAATATATGCCAGTTATCAGAAAGATGCGCTAACCCCAATACAGCAAGCATGGAGAACCATATAAACATTATGGGACCAAACAATTTACCAATAGAAGCGCTTCCAAACTGCTGCATAAAAAATAAAATGCAGAGTATCCCGATTACAATATAAATAATGGTATTCTCTTCAATGTTGGCGAACGTAGGTAAAATTTTCAACCCTTCAATGGCAGATGCTACAGAAATTGGCGGTGTTATCATTCCATCCGCAAGCAACGCTGCTCCTCCGATCATGGCCGGTAGTACGAGCCATTTTTTTTGCCGCCTTACCAAGGTGTATAATGAAAAAATCCCCCCTTCTCCGCGGTTGTCCGCTTTTAAAGTGAGGATTACGTATTTAATAGTTGTCTGTAAAGTAAGTGTCCAGATAATACAACTGAGCGCTCCAATAATGAGCTGTTCGTTAATTATCTTATGGTGTATAATCTCATCGAAAACGTAAAGGGGTGAAGTTCCGATATCTCCGTAAATAATCCCCAAAGCCACTACTAAGCCGGCGGCTGTTACTTTGTTAATATGCTTTGACACTAAAACTCATTTTGGTAATTGGTAAGTATAGATAGGTATAAAATCTTGCACAAATGTATATGTAAAACAAATATCATACAGAGTAATTCTTAAAAAAACGAAAAAAAACTACCCCAATTCCTATAAAAAACTACATATTATAATATTTTTCAATTAAAAGAAATGCCACTTCTGTTTATTTGTATTCTACAAAGATAACAAAATACAAAATGCAATAGTTTTACTAATAATGAGAACGCAATATTAAATGCTTCATTGTGTAAGTAACTTAAAAGGCTTTCTTTTTGTCCGGGCTTTAGAACATGGAGCAACATTCTTGCGTCGCCCTCTTGTGCCGCATACCATCAGGCAGCTATTCAAAGCATGCATTTTGCTTTTTCCTAAAATTCTCTACTGCATATTAACTTTTGTCAAAGGCAACCATTTGTCAAAAATTACGATTTATTAAACAGACAAACTTTAAACCTTATTTCAACATGAAAAAAATCTACCTGCCAATCTTATTGCTGATTGTTTTATTCAATCTAAAAGCATCTGCAACCATCGTTACTATCGACGTTACTAATTACCAGTTTACACCTGCGAATGCGAATGTGAATATTGGGGATATTATCCATTTTACATTCAGTTCCGGATTTCACAATGCAACTACCAATGGCGTGCCGGGTGGCCTTCCGGCAGGAGCAACCGCCGTTTATAGTGGCAACCCAGGTACAGTTACCACTTATGATTATACACCAACGGTTGCAGGTGTTTATAAATACGTATGTGAAATACATGGAGATGCTGCAAGCTATTCCGGTATGGTTGGGCAATTCACTGTATCAGGTGTCACACCGGTTACACTCACACAATTCTCTATTGAAACTGTTTCTTCAAAGCCTGTATTAAACTGGTCAACGTCCACAGAAATAAACACCAGTTATTTTTCTATTAGAAGCAGTACCGATAATAAAAATTTTACAGAAATAGGAAGAGTAAATGCTAATGGCAATTCTTCTTTACAACAATTTTACAGCTACACAGATAACACTATCTCAAACATTAATAATTTCATTTATTACGAGCTGGCAATTGTAGATAAAAACGGCAATGAACAATTAAGCCCTATCAAATTATTTAATAATACCAATGCTGCCATCAAACTTATTGAACAATTAAGCCCCAATCCTATTTCCCGGCCGGGAATGTTGATGGTATATTTTAATTCACAAAAAAAGGATTTATTGGATGTAAAGGTTTTTGATGCAAACGGCAAACAGGTATTTACCACAAGTATGCAAGCCGTACAGGGTTTAAACAGTGGTCATATTCATGTTTGCAATTTTGCTGCAGGTTTATATACCCTTACCTTTTCTATGAATGGTTTAAAAGAAACAAAGCAGGTTGTAGTGAATTAAATTCAAATATACTTTATAGCACTATAATCCATACTGAACATTAATCGTATACTTCTCTTTTTACCGCAATTATTATAATGCAAAAAGCTTGTAATACAGTAACTGTGTTCCAATTGTTGCACGGGTACCCTTAACAACTACCGAAAAATCCAGACTTCAATTATCTTTTTATGTCATAATGCTGTAGTTAATTTTCTACATCCCATATTATGATTACTATAAAACCAATCTATACTATCTCATAGCTTTGTTCCATATCAGTGGTAGCAAGCTGTGGGGCATATCAAACAACTATTTTCCAATGTATGTAAGCTTTGGAAAATAGGATATGCCTCATTTTACTACAGTTTAATAAATTTTTGATTCAGAGGCAAATAAACCAAGGCTAAACTTATATTTTTCTAATCAAAATAATATGTTATGAAAAAGATCGCCTCACTTATTTCAATGTTAATTATTTTATTTAACATCAAGGCTTCCGCAACAATCGTTGTAATTAATGTTGCCAACTTTCAATTTAACCCGGCCAATGCCAATGTAATTGTAGGGGATACAGTACGGTTTACCTTCACACAGGGTTTTCACAATGCTACTACCAATGGAGTTACCAATGGGCAGCCTTCCGGGGCGGCTCCTTTAAACAGCGGGAATCCCGGCAGTGTCCAAACCTACGATTATGAGACGGCTGTAGCAGGTGTCTACAATTACGTTTGTCAAGTGCATCCCAGTATGGTGGGACAGTTTACCGTGTCTAATATTGTACCCGTTACACTTATACAGTTCAATATTCAAACTGCCGTAAAGAAACCTTTACTTACATGGATTACAGGATCAGAAATCAATGCTGACTATTTTTCAATAAGAAGCAGTGCAGATGATAAACATTTTACAGAAGTTGGAAGAGTAAATGCTACCGGGAATTCTTCTACACAGCAATTTTATAGTTATACCGATAATACTATCACTACCAGTAATAATTTTATTTATTACGAATTAGTAATTGTTGATAAAAATGGCAATGAACAATTAAGCCCCATAAAGCTATTTGCCAATAATAGTTCTGCTATAAAGCTTGTTGAGCAATTAAGCCCCAATCCTGTTTCACGTCCCGGAATGTTGATGGTATATTTTAATTCGCAAAAAAAAGATCAGATGAGCGTACAGGTTTTTGATGCAACTGGAAAGCAAGTCCTTGCTACAGATATGGAAGCTGTACAAGGATTAAACAGTGGGCATATTCACGTTTGCGATTTTACAGCCGGAATATATACGCTTGTATTTTCTATGAATGGATTAAAAGAAACAAAACAGGTTGTAGTGAATTAAAATATTACCTCCGGTATTCATTCAAGAAAACAATATTATAAGATTAATAAAAACTGAAGCCTCAACTGTAAAAGTTAAGGCTTCAGCTCTTTGTATTACAATTACTAATTAGATACTAAACGCCGTATCAATAATCTGCAATTGTTCTTTAGCATGAATTTTAGAATAACCTGTAGCAGTAGCAGCACTTGCATTTCTGCTGATAATAAAGAGATTAATATTTTTCAGGTTCATTCTTAAGAATGTTGCTGCGCCCATGTTTAAAGGTTCTTCCTGCACCCAATGCCAGATAGCTTTGCTGTATTTTGCATATAGTGCATCCAGTTGCTTTTGCGGTAAAGGATAAATTTGTTCCAGTCGAATGATTGCTACATCTGTCCTGTTTTCTTTTTGTTGGCGTTCTGCTAAATCAAAATATACTTTACCGGTGCAGAGTAATACTTTTTTTACTTCGCTTGCATCTTTTACAAATGCATCATCCATCACTTCCTTAAAACCACCACTTAAAAACTCACTCTTATTGCTATAACTTCCCGGATGACGAAGGTTTGCTTTTGGCGAAAAGTTAATCAATGGCTTCCTGAAGGACCATGCTAACTGCCTGCGCAATGCATGGAACAAATTGGCAGATGTGGTAATATTCGTAATCACCATATTCAGTTCAGCGCACATTTGTAAAAAACGTTCCATCCTTGCACTGCTATGCTCAGGACCTTGTCCTTCGTAACCATGTGGTAATAACATTACAACGCCGTTCATACGCTGCCACTTGGTTTCGGCAGCAGCAATAAACTGATCAATCATGGTTTGTGCACCATTACAGAAATCTCCAAACTGTGCTTCCCAAATAACCAATGCATTAGGATTTGCCATGGCATAACCATATTCAAAACCTAATACTGCATATTCGCTCAATAAAGAATTATAAATACGGAAAGGCGATTGTGTTGGTGTAAGATGCTCTAAACGATTGTACGCTGTATTGGTATTCTCATCATAAATAACAGCATGTCGATGGCTGAACGTGCCACGCTTTACATCCTGTCCGCTCATACGTACATCTTTGCCGGAGATTAATAAACTGCCATATCCCATCAACTCACCTGTAGCCCAATCAATTTTTTGTTCGTCGGTGTAAAGTTTGATTTTATCCTGTAATAATTTTTCAACCTTGCGCAATGGCTTAAAATCCGAAGGCCATTTCATTAAGTTATCAAACAACAATGCAAAATCTTTTTCATTGATAGCCGTTATCGGAGATGCATCAAAATCATCTGCAGTTGCTCTGCGAAGGCTCTGCCACCAGGTTTCAGGCTTTTGATAGGTATAAGGCAATGGATGTTGCTTTACTTCGTCCAGGCGTTCCTGTAAGTCAGCCAAAAACTTTTGCTCCATTTCCTTCGCCAGTGATTGAGCATCCGGCTCTCCGTTTTGTATTAAGTATTGCGTATAAACTTCCCTTGGATTAAGATGCTTATCAATTAAAGAATATAATTGCGGTTGTGTAAATTTTGGTTCGTCGCCTTCGTTATGACCATGCTTTCTGTAACAAACCATATCCACAAAAATATCGCTGTTAAATTCCTGACGGTATTGTGTTGCAATTTCTACTGCTTTTACCACAGCTTCCGGGTCATCACCATTAATATGCAATACCGGTGCTTTTACCATTGCGGCTACTGATGTGCAATAATCAGCGCTACGGGCATCATCAAAATCCGTTGTAAAACCAATCTGGTTATTGATAACAAAATGCAACGTGCCGCCTGTATAATAGCCTTTCAGGTTGCACATCTGCAACACTTCATACACAATGCCCTGCCCTGCCACTGAAGCATCGCCATGAATCAATATCGGCAATATCTTATCAAAATCACTATCATACAATACATCTGCCTTGCTACGTGCAAAGCCCACCACCACAGGATCTACAGCTTCCAAATGCGACGGGTTGGGACAAAGTTTTAAATGTATTTTGTTTCCCGATGTTGTATCCACCTCACTACTATAACCTAAATGATATTTCACATCACCACTCCCCATGGTAGTATCCGGTGTTGATGTTCCTTCAAACTCACTGAATATCTGCTCGTATGTTTTGCCCATGATATTTGCAAGAATATTCAAACGGCCACGATGCGCCATACCAATCACCACTTCCTGCACGCCATTATTAGAGGCTGTATTGATAATAGCATCCAATGCTGCAATGGTTGTTTCACCACCTTCTAATGAAAACCTCTTTTGCCCAACATATTTTGTATGCAAAAACTTTTCAAACATTACACCTTCATTCAGCTTTTGCAAAATCCTTTTTTTCTGTTCAAGCGGCACAGTTTGCAACATGGTTTTCTCCACCGCATTTATCAACCAATCTCTTTTACGACGACTGTTAACCGAACTAAACTCAATACCCACATGCGTTGTATAACATTTTTGCAAATGCTCTACAATATTTTTCAGGGAAGTCTTACCCATTCCTAAGAACTTACCAGCTTCAAACTCTGTAGTTAAATCAGCATCGGTAAAACCAAAGTTTTCTAAACCAAGGTTCGCCTGCCTGTCCTTACGTTCACGGATAGGGTTTGTTTTTGCAATCAAATGCCCTTTACGGCGATAGGCCAATATTAATTGATAGACATTAAATTCTTTATCAAGATTGGTACTTGTAGTAGCAACGGTTGCTCCATTTTTTCCGTTAACCGGGACTGCAACATTATTGGTTACCGCAAAATCAAATCCTTCAAAAAAGCGGCGCATATCTACGTCAACACTTTCAGGATTTTTTACAAAATCATTGTATAAATTTTCAATGTAAGCGGGATGGGAACTGGTGATGTATTGGAAATCCTTCATTTTTTATGGGAATATGAGCCGCAAATATCGGTCTTTTCGGGTGTTTACAGACATTCATAAAGCCCTTTTTATACCAAAAACAACTATCTTTTCGCTGTAATGGCTTAAAAATTATCTGCTTTGCTAAAAAAGATTAAAATTAATTAGCTTCTTTTAAATCAGTTCCCTATCTTTGCAGCCCTAAAATTATATTTAAGTAATGGCAAACCATTCAGCAACTAAGAAAGATGTGCGGCAAAGCAGCAAACGTAACGAACGTAACCGTTATTATGGTAAAACAACCCGTAATGCGATACGTGATATCCGTGCGTTAGACGTAAAGAAAGATGCATCTGATAAATTACCGGAAATAGCTTCAATGATTGATAAATTGGCAAAACGTGGTACCATCCACAAAAATAAAGCGGCTAACTTAAAAAGTAAGCTTGCAAAAAAGATTAACGCATTGGCAAAATAATTACGCTGCTGTATGATAGTTCAATAGCCCGTCCATTGTATGCGACGGGTTTTTTGATGGTCTGAATCCTGATTTTCCTGATTACAGGATTTTCAGGATGAGCGATAAACTAAGCGTATAAATACTTGAACATTGAGCATTGAAAATTGAGCATTGAACATTTGCATTTAATTTTCATTCCTTTTATAAAATTAAAAACGAACCAAAATGTACCGTTCTCACACCTGTGGTGAATTAAGAATTTCAGACAAAACAAAAGAAGTAACATTAGCCGGATGGGTACAAACTGTCCGCAAATTCGGAAGCATCACGTTTGTGGATATCCGCGACCGTTATGGCATTACGCAGTTATTATTTTCTGAAAACTTAAATGCGCAACTGGATGCCAATCCATTAGGTCGTGAGTTTGTATTACAGGTAAAAGGAACCGTAAACGAACGCAGTAATAAAAACGCCAACATTCCAACCGGTGAAATTGAAATTGCGATTACAGAATTTACTATCTTAAATAAATCAGCTGTTCCTCCATTCTCTATTCAGGATGATACCGATGGTGGTGATGATTTAAGAATGAAGTATCGCTACTTAGATTTAAGGAGAAATGCCGTTAAGAAAAATATTGAATTACGTTATTCCGTAAATCGTAGTGCAAGAAACTATCTGCATGAAAATAATTTCATGGATATAGAAACACCTTTCTTAATTAAATCAACTCCTGAAGGTGCAAGGGATTTCGTGGTTCCATCAAGGATGAACCCGGGACAATTTTATGCATTGCCACAATCTCCACAAACATTCAAACAACTATTAATGGTAAGTGGTTATGACCGCTACTATCAAATTGTAAAATGTTTCCGTGATGAAGATTTGCGTGCCGACCGCCAACCCGAGTTTACACAAATTGATTGTGAAATGGCTTTTGTACAACAGGAAGACATTTTAAATATGTTCGAAGGTTTGATAAAACGAATCTTTAAAGATGTAAAAAACATCGACTATACCGAAACCGTGGAACGCATGACATGGGAAGATGCGATGTGGCAATACGGAAACGATAAACCGGATATTCGTTTTGATATAAAATTGTGCAATCTTAAAAAACCGGCCACTGTATTTACCAATAAAACAGATAATGCAGCATTGGTAAGCGGCGTAGATTTTAAAGTATTCGATGATGCCGAAACCGTGATTGCCATTGCATTACCCGGCTGTAGCGAATACACAAGAAAACAAACCGATGAACTAACGGAATGGGTTAAACGTCCTCAAATAGGCATGAAAGGTTTGGTATTTATAAAATGCAATACCGACGGAACTTTTAAAAGCAGCGTAGATAAATTTTACAAAGAAGATAAATTAAAAGCAATTGCCGAAGCTGTCAACGCTACATCCGGCGACTTGATTTTAATATTAGCAGGTGCCGAAGAAAAAACAAGAAAAGCAACCAGTGACCTTCGTATGTACATGGCCGATAAATTAGGCATGCGCAAAGCAGGCGAGTTCAAACTATTGTGGGTGTTGGATTTCCCGCTGTTTGAATATGCAGAAGAAGATAACCGTTGGGTTGCCCGTCACCATCCGTTTACATCGCCTAAGCCCGACCATATTGAAGTGATGATTAATAACAACCCTGTTATTGAAAATGCTGAAAAATATTTAGAGCATCCTTATGCCGGCATTAAAGCCAACGCATATGACATGGTTTTAAACGGCAATGAAATCGGCGGTGGCTCTATCCGTATCTTCCAAAGAGAATTGCAGGAGAAAATGTTTGCGGCTTTAGGAATGAATGAAGAAGAACAAAACCATAAATTCGGTTTCTTATTAGGAGCTTTTGAATACGGCGCACCACCACATGGTGGCTTAGCATTCGGCTTCGACCGCTTGTGTGCAATCTTAGGAGGCAGCGAAAGTATCCGTGATTTTATTGCATTCCCTAAAAACAACAGTGGTCGTGATGTGATGTTGGATGCACCATCTACTATTGATGCAAAGCAGTTTGATGAATTGCAGATTAAGTTGGATTTGAAGTAATTTAGGATCTAAATATTTCAGAATTATGATTGATAAGAAGTGGTCATTTTATAAGTCTGTTTGTATTATAGATGCAATTAGCGTAGTCATCTTTAATCTTATAATTGGCTATCAGGATTTTCTGAAAGGAAATTTTGTAAACTCTGCAGATATTCTTGGGTTTATTTTTCTTTGTTTGATTTTTTGTATTTGTTATCTATCTGATTATTTTGGTATTCGATTAATAAATTCTTTTTCACTTAATAAAGGTATCAGCAATCAATTTCATAAATGGAATATAGCTTCTTACATTTTGTTATGCGGATTCTTTCTACTACTTTCCTATGGCATTTATAAAGGCACGTTTGATGCATTTAAGAAACACTACACCAGGCATTCTTCAGTTGAAAACACGAGGTTAGCTGTAATAGGATTGTTTGCATATTTAGTACTATACTTAACCTCCCTATACAAAATTATTTTAACCTGGAAACTTGTAAAGGGTGTAAAGAAAAACTATACCGATTTTACTACTACAATTGATACAATAGGGCAAAAGGATACCCTTTTTTAATCTCAATACATATCCAAAACATTTGTAAATTTGGTAAAAGCAACAACTATGCAATCAGTACAAATACGGCAAAAGCTTCATGAATATATTGATATGGCTGATGAAAAAAAACTGGAAGCCATTTATACTGTTTTAAAAGACGGCATTGACATAGATTATAATTATACTCCGGATGAACTTTCAGCAATCTATAACCGCCGTGATAAATACAAAAGAGGCGAAGAAGAACTTCTAACAACAGAAGAATTTGTTAATTACGTTCGTAAAAACAAATTATGACGACGTACAGGCTGATCATTCTAAAAGCCGCTGCAGATGACGCCTTCGAGGGTTATCAATATTACGAAAATTTACAGTTTGGTTTAGGGGATAGGTTTTTAGAAGAATTACTGAACCGTTATACTGAAATAAGTATAAATCCACATTATTATGGTTTTATAGATGAGCTAAATATTATCAGAGACGTAAGATTAAAAAGTTTCCCTTACTTAGTCGTATATGAGATTGAAGAAAATACTGTGATAATTTATTCTGTACACAATTCGTACAAACATCCTGATAAACATTTTAGGGGAGAATAGATATAAACCTATAACTCACTTTACGCTTCATAAAAGTTCAACAAAGTTATCCCGCAACGCTGCTCAATTGCAGTATGATATTAGTACAAAAAATTGTTATTGTTTGCTTACGGATGCAGATGTAGTGGCTCCAAGCTTTTTGGCTATGCTCATGATATGGACGATATCCCTCCATTCTACTGTTGAATCAGCATTGATTACTACAGCAGGTTTTATGCTATCTCCAACATTGATATGACTGCGTAGAGAAGATTCCAACGAATCAAAGATTATTTTTTGCTGGCCAACATGTATCATACGGTTTTTATCGATACTTACAATTACACTCTGTTTGGCTTTTGTATCGCTTTTAGCTTTGGGATTGCTTAATTTAATTACGTTTGGATTTGCCAACGTAGATATAATCAAAAAGAAAAACATCAGAATAAACAAAATATCATTCAATGGGCCAGTGTCCACTTCAGTATCGTTTTCTTTAAATCGTTTTCTTAAATTCATTTAGTACTATTTGTCTTACTTAAAACTTACTATCGTGTTGGTTCCTGCAAAATATCGATAAACTCAGCACTTGCCGAATCCATTTTGTTTTCAATGCGATGTATTTGCGCCTGCAAATAACTATGCCCTAAGAAAGCCAATATACCTATAATCAAGCCTGTGGCAGATGTTATCATTTTTACATAAATACCATCGGCGATTGTATTTGCAGTATATTCTGTTGTAGCTGCTATCCCTTTAAATAATTGCAACATTCCAACAATCGTTCCTAAGAAACCGAACAATGGCGCAATACGGGAGATGATAGAAAGTATTGAAAGATTTTTTTCCAGTTTATACATTTCGAGCACTCCTACGTTTGTCATACTTTTTTCAATAGCATCAATCGGTTTACCGATACGTTGTATCCCCTTATCTATTACACGGGCAACCGGATTGTCTGTATTCTTTGCCAAACTCCTTGCTCCTGTTACATTTCCGCTGATGATTTGATCACGGATGATGCTCATAAAATTATCTTCAATTTTACCAGCTTTCCGGATTGTCATTAAACGCTCTATAAAAAAGTAAATTGCAATTGCCAACAATGAAAGTAAAGGCACCATCAACAAACCACCTTTTGCCAACACACCAAATACTGATTCTACTTTAGGTGCTGCTGCTGTTGCAACAGCTGTTGTATCTGCCTGTAATAAAATATCAAACATGCTTTTGTTTTATTTATATACAAATGTAATTGTTTAACCAATTCTAATATGCAATTTGAAGCCTTAACTGCTAATTAGCCCTTATTATGCCTGTAAAAAATTGTTAATCTTACTGTATAAAAAAAGTGCCACACCAGGTGCAGCACTATATTTCTATCAATTCAGTATACTAT
>Ga0206875_1189_pt1 | contig 13608 bp, 14 predicted proteins | sample Alteio_BWOrgCont_9_FD_152616 | JGI IMG/M metagenome (GOLD analysis project Ga0206875, IMG submission 152616) | Enriched cells from forest soil in Barre Woods Harvard Forest LTER site, Petersham, Massachusetts, United States -... | ecosystem: Environmental > Terrestrial > Soil > Temperate forest > O... | reverse complement strand
ATTTTACAGATTATCCAATTATGCAGGTGCGCTGGGAAGGCAAATGGATACAGGGGCATGTAGGATTAATCTATGCATTGCATGCAGACAATACAGGCATTGTTGGACCCGGGCATATAGCAGGCAATCATGCATTGGGCGGCAGACCCAATGAACAATATCCATTTCGTCATCCCGCTTTAATTGAACCAATTGGCTGCAACAATTTAAGGTTTGAAGATTTTTCTACGGATTATTATAAAATGTGGTCGTTACACCCAACTTATTGTGAGAATATTTTTATTAAAAATCTTACCATAAAAAGTACGGGTGGCAATGGTGATGGTATTGATATTGATTCCTGCAAAAAAGTGCGTATTGATAGTTGCGATATTTCAACAGGCGATGATTGTATCTCTTTAAAATCCGGCAGAGGCATGGAAGGCTATACTTTGTTGCGTACAACGGAAGATGTACATATAACGAATTGCGCTTTTGCCGAGTCCAACTTTGCCTGCATTGGTATTGGCAGCGAAACATCGGGCGGCATCCGTAATGTAAAGATTGAGCATTGCAAATTTACTGCTGCCAAAACATTTGCCATCTATATTAAAACACGTCCGGGCCGTGGTGCTTTTATAGAAGATATTTATTGTGATGATTTTGATGTAGCCGGAATGCAGGGAGGTTTTCTTCGTTTGAATATGCTTGGCAGTGGCTTACAGGATCAGGAAGCTGTACCTGGTATAGATGGAATACCAACCATTAAAAATTTCAGCTTTAATAATATTCGTGTAGATAATGTTCCGGTATTGGTAGATGGAATATCTGTTCATCCGGATAAGCCGTTAGATGGTTTTAGTTTTGTAAATATAAGCGGCACCTGTAATAAAGGAATTTCTCTAGCCAATATAAAAAATGCTTTCTTGAAAAATATTACTGTAAAAGGGTACGATGGTTCTTTGCTTGGCATTAATAATGTAAATGGCAAAGGGCTTGAAGGAGCTGTTGCTATTGATGCACCGAAAATTCCGGATACTATTATTCAGAATGAGAAAATATATCAATTGCATTAAAAATTATTCCCGATATAATACAAATAAAAGCCCTCTTTCAAATGCGAAAGAGGGCTTTTATTATTACAAGGTTTGCACTGTGTGCCCAACTCTTGCTCTTAATTCTTTGGCTGCATCTACCATGGCCAGCAGTGCCGATTTTGTTTCGGGCCAGCCTCTGGTTTTTAAGCCGCAATCAGGGTTTACCCAAAGTTGCTGTGCAGGTATCACATCAATTGCTTTAAACATCAGCTCTACCATTTCCATTTTGGATGGAATGCGGGGTGAATGAATATCATACACTCCCGGACCAATATCATTTGGATATTTAAAAGCTGCAAATGCATCCAGCAATTCCATTTGAGAACGGGAAGTTTCGATTGTTATTACATCTGCATCCATTGCTGCAATGCTCTCAATAATATCATTAAACTCAGAGTAACACATATGTGTATGAATCTGTGTTTCGTCTTTTACACCTGTTGATGATACCTTAAATGCTTTTACTGCCCAGTTTAAATATTCCTTCCAATGCTCTTTCCGTAAAGGCAAGCCTTCACGTATAGCCGGTTCATCAATCTGAATAATTTGTATACCTGCTTTTTCCAGATCAGTTACTTCATCCCGTATTGCCAATGCTATCTGCATACAGGTTTCGCTTCGTGGCTGATCGTTGCGTACAAAACTCCATTGTAATATAGTAACAGGACCTGTCAACATTCCTTTCACCGGTGTTTTGGTGAGTGATTGTGCATATTGCGTATAATAAACAGTCATTGGCGTTTTCCGTTCTACATCACCAACAATTATCGGAGGCTTTACACAACGGCTTCCATAGCTTTGTACCCATCCGTTTTTAGTAAACACAAATCCTTGTAACTGCTCTCCAAAATACTCCACCATATCATTGCGTTCAAACTCTCCATGCACCAATACATCCATACCAATTTCATCCTGCCAGCGAATCGATTCTTCAATTTCTGTTTTAATTAAAAGATCATATTGAGAATCGGTTAATCCTCCTTTCTTCCATTTAGCCCGCCAGCTGCGCACTTCAGTTGTTTGTGGAAAGGAACCAATGGTTGTAGTTGCAAACAATGGAAGCCCTAACGATTCCTTTTGTTTTTGTTTACGTTCTGTAAATACATGCAAGCGCTGTGCATCTTTATTCGTTAATGTTTTAACACCATCTTTGATGTATTGCTTATGAATGATAGAAGATGTATTACGACTTTCAATTGCAGCTTTGTTTTCAAGCAATTTTTTCAATGCAATTTCAGAAGGTGCTTCTTCTGAAAGTTGTGCCAATACTACTACTTCATCCATCTTCTGTTTGGCAAATGCCATCCAGTTTTTAATTTCTGCAGAAAGGTTTTCTTCATTGGTTTCCAAATCCAGATCGCAGGGAACATGCAATAAAGAGCAGGATGGAGCAAGCGATATACGTTCTCTTCCCAATACATTTACAGCTTTGTTTATTATCTCCAATGATTTTGCATAATCGTTTTTCCAAATATTGCGTCCGTCAACAATACCTAAGGAAAGATTCAATGTTGTTTTCTCAATACCTGTTTTCAGTATATCATCCAATTGTGAGGGGCATCGAACTAAATCCAAATGCAATGTTTTTACAGGCAACTGTAAAGCTGTTTCTAAATTTTGTCCGTAACATTCAAAGTAGCTTGCTAAAATAATATGCAAATGCGGAAATGCTTTTTGAATAGACGTATAAGTTTTTACAAAAACCTGTTGTTCTGCTTCGGTAAGATTTAATGATAAACAAGGTTCATCAAACTGTATATAGAATACATTTCCATCATCCAGTTTTTTTAGTACCTCTAAATAAACCGGCAATAAATTATTGATGAGTTCTAAGCGATGAAAACCTTTTTCCTTCTCTTTACCTAATAATAAAAACGATACAGGCCCCAGCAGCACAGGCTTTGCAGTAATACCTTCACGTTTTGCTTCATGAAACTGGCTCACTACTTTTTCAGAAAACAATGCAAATTTTTGATTGGCAGAAAATTCCGGCACGATGTAATGATAATTGGTATCAAACCATTTCGTCATTTCCATTGCAGTAATGTCGAAGCCTTCTTTTTGATAGCCTCTTGCCATTGCATACAGCAAATCAATTTCGGGCAATTGCTTTTCTACTAAACCATGATAACGGCTTGGAATAGCTCCTGTCATTAAGCAGGTGTCCAGCACATGGTCGTAAAAAGAAAAATCATTGCAAGGTATAATATCAATCCCTGCTGCTTTTTGCAATTGCCAGTTTTGTACACGGATGTTTCGTGCTTCCGCCTGCAATTCGTTGGCGGAGATTTTGCCTGCCCAATAATTTTCGGCGGCTTTTTTTAATTCACGGTGGCTACCAATCCTCGGGTAGCCCAGGTTGTGGGTAATCATTACCATTTAGGTTTAAAAGTGAAACAAATTGTTACGCTCTTAATCCACCTCAAAGGCAAACTTATGTAAAGGAAAAATGAAAAGATAACGGATACGGGCACACGAAACCCTGATGGTTGTATGCATAAATATATCCGAATCCTGACACGCTCCAGTCCACGAAAGCATTGCCAACAAAGCAAACAAGGCAGGTCTCCTGACTTACAGCATTTTATCCGTTCTTCTCATTCCATTACAGAACAATGAACATTTGCTGGATAAAACTTTACGCTGCTTACAGTTGCGGGACAGTCCGTGAATTACACACGGTTCCCTTTTAATCATGCCCAAAGCATGAACCCTATTTGTATCGAAGAAGTAAATAAAAGAACTTGAGGTGCAAATATAATGGAGAATTTGTCTGAATCTTGATTTACCCGATTAAATGATTTTCAGGATAGTGGCAGCATTAATTTTTATGCAATAAAAAGCCTCTCCATATTTGAAGAGGCTTTGATAATAATTTTACAAAATTACATTTTAGTAGTTTGTTCTTTAGCGGCAGTTTTCGTTTTGCCTTTTTTGCAGCAGCTTTTGCTCGATTTCTTACAACATTTTTTTTGAGTGCCTTCTGCAAATGTTGCACCTGTTACCAATAAAGCAGACATCGTTAATAAAAATACTTTCTTCATAATAAAATAGTTTAGTAATAATTAATGTCGTGAAATTAATATCTAAACAGCAATCTTTGTATTTGTAAAAAGTTAAAATTACAAATCAGCAATAACTGTTACGCCTCCTTGTACTACCTGATTTAACTCTACATTTATTTTAGTTCCGATTGGCAATAATAAATCTACCCGGCTACCAAATTTTATAAAGCCCATCTCAGCAGTTTGCTCTACTTTTTGTCCAACTTTTAAATAGTTTACAATACGTTTTGCTAATGCCCCTGCAATTTGTTTTACCAATATTTCCGTATTACCTTTTCTAAGTACAACAGAGTGACGTTCGTTTTCGGTAGATGATTTAGGATTCCAGGCTACTAAATATTTTCCCTTATGATATTGACTGTACACTACTTCGCCGCTAACAGGATTTCTGTTTACATGCACATTTGCCGGACTCATAAATATAGAAACCTGCAAACGCTTTGTTTTAAAATATTCTTCATCAAATGTTTCTTCAATCACAACTACTTTACCATCCGCAGGGGCAATAATAAGCCCATCATTAATAGTTAGCGTACGGTTGGGTATCCTGAAAAAGGAAATAAGAAATAACAACAAACCAAGTGTTGCAAAGAATATAATCCATGCCAATGCCGGCAATGAACTACTTAAAAAATAAGTACAACAAAGATTAATGAAGCCAAAAAAAAGTGTTCCGATGGCTATTGACCTGTATCCTTCTCTATGAATCGTCATGCAGTAGTATTAGGTGGCAAAGATAAGGCGTAAAAAATAAACTGCGTTCTGCTACATAAATAGCAATACATAAAGCCAAACAAACGGCGTTGCAATTAACAAAGAATCAAAGCGATCTAAAAAACCACCATGACCCGGCATTATAGAACCGCTGTCTTTTACATCGGCAGTTCTTTTTATTTTGCTTTCCAGCAAATCGCCTAAAGTGCCGAAAACAGCACAGATGGCTGCGATTATGAACCAATCTGAATTTTTAAATTGTGGATATGAATTCCTGAATGCTGCACTAGAATAAAGTAATGGACCGATAAAAACACCAATAACCAATACACAAAGAATGGCACCACCTGCAGTACCTTCCCATGTTTTTTTAGGTGATATTTTTGAAAAAGGTGTTTTGCCTATAAATGAGCCAACGATATATGCCATTGTATCGTTTATCCAAATTGAAAAAAGAATAGCACATGGAAAAAGCCATGCATAATAAAGTGGCTCACCGCCATTATCATCTGAATAGCTTCTTAAACAAAAACCCAGAAAAAGCATCATTAATATTGGCAGCGTTATATAAAAAAATCCCAAGAAAGTCTTTGGTAAATACTGAGTTCCATAAGTCTTCTTCATCAGTTTTATAAACTCATACCAACAACCAAAATGTATAACCGTAAATAAAAGAATGAAACTCCATTTATTCCAGAACAAACCTGTTGCCATAACTGCTACAAAAACTATAGCAGTCAATGCACGGGTTTTAAATGTTTGAATATTTAATGCCATTTTATTGTATTCTTAGTTATTGCCAATGTTATTAATATCTGTTGTATCGTAAAAATTGCTTGATGCCAATGAAAGGTTTTCTTCTGCCACTATTAGCATTTTCTTTGTGGCACTTATTTTTTTGAAATAATTAAATAAGTAGTATAAAGCTGCGCCTGTTATTAGCAAACTCCATATTGGAAGTTTAGGGTCTATTGCATCTGCATTAAGTGTATTTGTTTTAGAAGATGTATTTAAAACAAATAACTGTATAATGGCAATAAAATTATTCATGAAATGAGCAATTGTATTCACCCATATGTTTTTACTTTGATAAAATAATAATCCTAAAATATATCCTAATACAAAGCGGCTTAAGAAAAGATAATAGGATGCATGTATAAGGCTAAAGATGATAGAAGTAATTGTAATGGCAAGTACAGGTTTCTTCAACCATCGAACCAATAAATTTTGTACTACACCTCTAAAGAAAAACTCTTCAAATAAAGCAGGTAAAAAGGCAATGATAAAAACAGCTACAAAAAATTGCGGCCAGGTATTTAACGTACTCATTGCTGTTATCTCATCATTATATAATTTCTCTGCATCTTTCGCCAGCTTATCCAAATGGGGAAAATGCGCAAACATTGATTTACTGATTTCTTCAAAAGGAGCAGCAAAAAAATTAGCAGCAAGGATGATTAAAAAACCAATGGCAATTTGATTGATGGTAAAGTATTTACTAAAGCCACCCCATATTGGTTTGCCATAACAGATTGCAATAAACAATGCAGATGGTACAAAAAGCAGAAAGAATGTACCAAATATTTGAGCAAGTTGTGTGTAGGTTGCATTTTCCGGTTTTAAAAAGGCTTTCATCATGGCATCGGCATCGGATGTTGAGGGGATACTATGCAATCCCAGTGCTTTCATGCCGAAATACATTTGTATGCCGGTAGCCAATACAACTCCTAAACCTATGAACACCAATAAAATACCCAACTGAGCCCAGCCTGTAAATCCTTTTACACTCTTAAATTGCATGATAAGTCCTGTTTAAAGCGTAAATTTACACCCTATTTTTAATACCAAATTTATAATGCCAAATATAGGCCCGATACAATTACCTGAGTTCCCTTTATTACTTGCACCCATGGAAGATGTGAGCGACCCGCCATTTCGTGCGGTGTGCAAAGAAAACGGAACCGACCTTATGTATAGTGAATTTATCAGCAGCGAAGGGTTGATACGGGATGCGATGAAAAGCAGACAGAAACTCGATTTCAGTGAAGAAGAACGGCCGTTCGGTATACAGATTTTCGGCGGCGATGAAGATGCCATGGCAATGAGTGCACGTATATGCGAAACCGTTAGTCCGGATTTAGTGGATATAAATTTTGGGTGCCCCGTAAAAAAAGTCGTGTCAAAAGGGGCCGGTGCCGGCGTATTAAAAGATATTCCGTTGATGGTGCGTTTAACCGAAGCCGTTATTAAAAGCACTACACTACCGGTTACCATTAAAACAAGATTGGGTTGGGATGATGACACAAAGAATATAATGGACGTAGCTGAACGCATGCAGGATATCGGCGTACAGGCAATTACTATTCACGGACGCACCAGATGTCAGTTATATAAAGGCGAAGCAGACTGGTCATTGATTGCTGCTGTAAAAAACAATCCACGTATTACTATCCCTGTATTTGGCAATGGTGATATTGATAGTCCGCAAAAAGCATTAGAGTATAAAAACAGATACGGTGTGGATGGCATTATGATTGGACGTGCAGCAATTGGTTATCCATGGATATTCAGAGAAGTAAAACATTACCTGCAGACAAAAGAAATATTGGCACCTCCTACATTGGAAGAACGCATCGATGTATGCCGTAAACATTTAACTAAATCTGTTGAATGGAAAGGGCCAATTGTAGGCATCAATGAAATGCGCCGTCATTATACCAACTATTTAAAAGGCTTACCGGGCATAAAAGAATTCCGCTACAAATTAGTTACGTTAAAAACAATGGAAGAGATTAATGAAGTATTGGAAGAAATCAGTAAAAACTACGCCGGCTATACATTTGAGCGTTATCCAATTGAGATAATCAACTACCACGAAAAATGCCCGATATAATTAGTCGGCAATAATTATATCTCGTACCACTTTTGATAGTGGCGATAACATTGGTTCAAAATAATGCGTTAATATACCATTTTCATCTATAAGATATTTTGAAAAATTCCATTTGGGCTGTTGATTATTCCATCCATTTAAATTACCATTTGTAAGCCACTTATATACTTCGTTTTGATTGTCATTCTTTATAACAACAGATTTTTTCATTAATGGAAAACTTACGCCAAAATTGATTTTACAGAATTGCACAATGCTGCTGTCATCTGCTTTTTCCTGTTCTCCAAAATCGTTGGCGGGAAAAGCAAGTACAATTAATTTGTCTTTATACAATTCATATAACTTCTCCAGTTCATCGTATTGTTTTGTGTAAAGGCAATCCGATGCTGTATTTACAATTAATACCTTCTTACCCTTCAATGTTTCAAACAAAAATGCATTGCCATTATTCAACGTTGATTTTAGAGAATAAAAAGAAGATAAAGGCTTTTTGTTTTCTTTATTGAAAATGATTTTATCCTTACTCCCTTTTAGTTTTTGAATAAACATCCAGATAGAATAGATGAATTTCTTTATAGATTGTCCTGTAGTCATAATAGAGGTTTAATACATCAAAGATGAATAATAACGGCCATTAGCATAAATTTGTTTTCAATAAAAAAAGATGGACGACGAACAATATATGAAGCAAGCGCTACGGGAAGCACAAAAAGCTTACGATGAAGGCGAAGTACCCGTTGGCGCAATAGTTGTACTAAATGATACGATTATTGCAAGAGGCTATAATCAGGTAGAAAAATTAACCGACAGCACCGCACATGCAGAAATCATTGCACTCACTTCTGCCTTTAATTTTTTAGGAAGCAAGTACCTGCCGGAAGCTACTTTATACGTAACAGTAGAACCTTGCCTGATGTGCAGCGGGGCATTATATTGGAGCAAATTAGGGCGTATTGTGTACGGTGCCGATGATGAGAAAAATGGCTATAAAAAAAGCACAGGAAGCAATAATCCGTTCCATCCCAAAACAGTAATTGTACGGGGTATTTTGAAAGATGATTGTGCGCAATTAATGAAGGATTTTTTTAAGGCGAGAAGATAATTGCACGATTTGTGGAATGAAAACAATCTCCTTTTTTAAACCAATAGATTGTAAATTTGTTACTCGTTAAATCTTTAAATCAACAATAAAATAAAAAACTATGGCATTTACATTAGCGGCTCTTCCGTATGCAAACGATGCACTGGAGCCACATATCGACGCAACAACTATGCAGATTCATCACGATAAACATCATCAGGCTTATGTTGATAATCTAAATAAAGCAATTGCCGGTACACCAAACGAAGGCAAATCATTGGAAGAACTAGTAGCTGCTGCAGGCACTATCAGCCCGGCAGTACGCAACAATGGCGGCGGACATTGGAACCATACTTTCTTCTGGGAAAGCTTAGCTCCAAATGCAGGCGGTACTCCAACCGGAAAATTAGCAGATGCAATTACTGCAGCATTTGGTTCTTTTGATGCGTTCAAAGAAAAATTTGCGGCAGCGGGCATGACACGCTTTGGTAGCGGTTGGGCTTGGTTGATTGTTAAAGATGGCAAATTAGAAGTATCTTCTACACCAAATCAGGACAATCCTTTAATGGATGTTGCTGAAGTAAAAGGCACGCCCATTTTAGGTGCAGATGTTTGGGAACATGCATATTACTTAAAATATCAAAATCGCCGTGCAGATTATCTTGCTGCATTTTGGAATGTAGTAAACTGGGATAAAGTAGCAGAGCGTTTTGCATAATAGTACAATGATTTAACTAATAATTTTATTAACTGCAATCAGAATGGTTGCAGTTTTTTTTATGGCACGGGGTCATGTCCATGCCCACCCCATGGATTACAACTGGCAATTCTTTTAGCTGCCAGCCAGCCGCCTTTTATCGGACCATATTTTTTAATCGCTTCAATTGCATATTCCGAACAGGTAGGCGTATAGCGACATTTGGGACCAAGCCAGGGAGATATAATCCACTGGTATAATTTTATCAGCAGGATAAAAGGAAAACTAATTATTTGTAGGAGTAGCTTCATTTAGAATTTTTATCAGCCGCTTAATGCTGTTTCCTATCTTCTCATAAATTAATTTATGATCGGGAATATCATTACCGGTATATACAAAGAAGAAAGCAATTTTGTTGTTACTGTTTTCTATCTGTGTTGTCAACGGATGTTTTTGCAAACGATAAGCTTCCCGCATCAAACGTTTAATCCGGTTTCTATCAACAGCTTTTTTAAAATTGCGGGTACTTACACTAAAGCCTGCCTGTAAATCATTTTGTGCAATGGCACTCTCCGGAAATTCTGTTGTATAAAAAACCCTAAGAGGGAAAACAGAAAATGCTTTTCCTTCTTTAAACAAATACTCAATTACCTTGCGGCTCTTAAGCCGTTCGGTTTTGCCAAGTGTATATCGTATGGGTTGTTTCAATTGTTTATCAAAAGTAAAAAAGCCTTCTAATTAAAGAAGGCTTTTGAAATATATCTTTCCCGCAAAGCGGAATTCTATTTTTATTTTTTACCACCACGTTCATCAGAAACAGTTAGTTTTTTGCGTCCTTTCTTACGACGGGAAGCTAAAACTTTACGACCGTTTGCTGTTTGCATGCGCTCACGAAAACCATGTACAGATTTTCTGCGGCGTTTATGGGGTTGATACGTTCTTTTTTTACCTGGCATTGTATTAATTTTTTCCTTTTACAAAATAATTTCAAAAAACATTTTACTTACATCAGGGCACCATCCCTGTTGTTTGTGAAAGGACGGTGAAGGTAATAATAATTTATGATTTTTGATTTAGGATTTCTGATTTATTTTCAATCACAGCTCTAAATGGCTTGATTTCAGTGGTTTTCCGAAGAAAATTGCGGCGTGATTGTCGAAATCTTCTGTTGAATCTGTAGTAAAAAAATCAATTTTGCCGTTTTTGCTGCACATTTCTTCCAGTTTGGGGTGTCGAAGTAAATAATCCTGCAGGCTTTTTGCCACGATTTCTCCTTGTGCTATTACTGAAATTTCATTGGGAACAACGGCCTTTATTTTATCCAGCAATAAAGGATAATGCGTACAAGCCAGTAAAATGGTATCTATATCCGGAGATTGTTGAAGAAGTGCGTCAATATATTTCTTTACAAAATAATCAGCACCCGATGCATTGTGTTCGTTGTTCTCAATCAATGAAACCCACATTGGGCAAGCCTGTTGATAAACATTGATATGCGGATAAAACTTATGTATCTCAATGGGATAAGAGTTGGATTGTACGGTGCCGTTGGTACCCAGTATACCAATATTGTTTGTAGTTGTAAATTCGTCTACAATTTCTGTTGTAGGACGTATCACACCAAGCACTCTTTTATCTGCGCCAAATTTTGCTAAATCATTTTGCTGTATAGATCGTAAAGCTTTTGCAGATGCCGTATTGCAGGCCAATATAACTAACGGACAGCCTTGCTTAAAAAACCATTCTACGCATTGCAAGGTATAATGATATACTGTTTCAAAGCTGCGATTACCATATGGTGCACGGGCATTATCGCCCAGATACAAATAATCGTATTGGGGCAATTGTGCTGCAATTTCTTTCAGCACCGTTAAGCCGCCATAGCCACTGTCAAATACACCAATTGGTTGATGCTTCATGTATCAAAAATAATGAAGCCATCTCATTATTAAAAACGAGATGGCTTCTATTTAAAATATCTTATTTAATATTATTGTCCCGGAGCTGTAGTGGGAGCGGTTTTAGTAGCAGCAATGCCCATTTTCTTTTTAACCAATGGCAAAATATCATCTCCCGGTGGACTAACGATTAATGCCGATGCATCAATAATATAAGTAAAGCCATTTTCTTTTGCTACTGTTTTAATTACATCTAATGCTTTATCGTGGATTGGTTTCAACAATGCCTGTTGTTTTTGGTTCAACATCTGTTGCATTGTTTGATTCCAGCCCTGTACTTTTTGGTATAATTCAATTAAATCTTTTCTTTTAAAATCTTTTATAGCAGGCGTCATCTTTGCAGAATCTGCATTGAAGATGCTATCTTTTTCATTAAACTCCTGTAAGTACTCATTCCCTTGTTGTACAAGTGCACCCTGATAGGTTTGTAATTCGCCATTTGCTTTATCTGCTTCGGGCATTACATTAATCAACTCTTCAGTATTAATGTATCCGATTTTACTTTGTGCGTTGGCTCCTAAAAAACCTACTAACACCAATGTTCCTGCTACGATTAATTTTTTCATTGCTTGCTTAATTGTTTACTTTATTATGGTTTATTTTTTATTGGATTTGCTGCATGGGATAAAAAATAACTCAATTATTTAACTCCCAAATATTTTAAAACATCGTCGCTTTTATCAAGTTTCGGGTCGGCAAATATAACTGTTATTCCTTCACTTTTATCCAAAATAAAGTCATATGCTTTATCCACTGCCAATTTTTGGATAGCACTATAAACCCTGTCCTGTATCGGTTTTATCAACTCCTCTCTTTTCTTAAACAAATCACCTTCAAAGCCAAAACGTTTTTTCTGAAGGTCTCTTAATTCTTTCTGTTTGTTGTATAATTCGTCTTCTCTTTTTGCTTTTAAATCATCGCTTAGCATTACCTGCTCTGCATCATAATTTTTCAACATTGAATCTACCGTTGTTTGCCGGTTATCAATTTCCTGTTGCCATTGCTGACTAAACTGATCCAGCTTGTCTTGTGCTTTTTTATACTCCGGTAATTTGCTTAAAATATATTTACTGTCAATAATTGCATAACGCTGGGCAGTACCAGCAAATGCCACAGACAAACAAACAACAAGACAAACCAATATTTTTTTCATCGTTATAAAATTTATCGGGTAATAAATTATTCCGGTTCCTGTCCTAACATAAAGGTAAATTTAGCGGCCTGTCCTAAACCTCCACCCGGCGTAACTCTATCTAGCCCAATTCCATAATCGAACCCAAGCAAACCAAACATCGGTAAAAAGAAACGCATACCAACACCCACTGACCGGCGTAATTGGAAAGGGTTATAGTCTTTAAATTCATACCATCCATTGGCTGCTTCAAAAAAAGCAAGCCCGTAAATAGTACTGCTTGGATTGGTACTAAATGGATACCTTAACTCCATTGTGTACTTGTTAAAGATAGTAAAGAATTCAGAAGGTGTAATATTATCCGGATTGACTTTTGGATCCGAAGTATTGTAAATCGGATAGCCACGTTGAGAAATAATATCATACCCCAATAATGCAAAACTATTACTCAACCCTGCATCTCCTAATTGGAAACGCTCAAATGGTGATACTTCCAGCTTATTATTATAACGACCAATATAGCCCATTTTTGCAGCAAGCCTTAAAATTGGCTGTTGTTCTGCACGGGGGTTTCTTCCCAAAGGAATATAGAAATCTCCGTTAAAACGAACTTTATAAAATTCCGGCAATTTATATTGGTTATCTGTAGTACTTGTAATACCCATTACGGAGTAAGGCAATGTAAACTGAAGACTTGTCCAGAAGTTAGAACCACCCGTTGGGAAAATCGGATTACCCTGTGTTGAGTTTCTTGACAAAGTTGTTTTAAAACTGATGTTGGTAGATGTACCGTTACTCAAGCCTTGAAAAACATTGGCATAGTTATGAAGATTGTACTGCTGAAATTCGAGTGCATTTACCAATGAGAAATAATCATCGGGCCATTTTAATTGTTTACCCAATGCTACCGTTACACCGCTTGTACGGATATAGGACGAATCGGCACAACTGGCGCAATAAGCACCATTGAACCCAACGGCATTGGAATATTT
>Ga0206875_1187_pt1 | contig 13713 bp, 7 predicted proteins | sample Alteio_BWOrgCont_9_FD_152616 | JGI IMG/M metagenome (GOLD analysis project Ga0206875, IMG submission 152616) | Enriched cells from forest soil in Barre Woods Harvard Forest LTER site, Petersham, Massachusetts, United States -... | ecosystem: Environmental > Terrestrial > Soil > Temperate forest > O... | reverse complement strand
GTGGAGGGTTCCTGTCCGACCTTTACGCCCTGTGGGATGACCATGGTTTGATCGGGTAATTTCTTGGGCGTGGTGGGCTTGGCTGAATTGTCCTCCAGCCGCATTTCAATCTGGCCCAGGCGCAGGATCTGGCCGGATTTCAGGGGCGCTTCGCCGGAGACCTGGTTGCCATTGATGAACGTGCCGTTGGTCGAGTTGAGGTCGCGCACGACGACATCGCCACCGCGCAAAAGAATCTCACAATGATGGCTGGAAACCGATGCTTCCGGAATGGGGAAAGTATTGTCATCGACCCGGCCGATGGTCGTCTTATCGACCGTCAGTTCATGTGCCTTGCCCGTCAATCCTTCGCTGAGAATAACAAGTCTTGCCATACCGGCAGTGGTGATTATGTCTGGTTAAGCCTGCAAGTCAAACGGTATTCGTGTCAATTGTTTTTGCAGTTCAAAATCTTTACGATTTCTTAATCATTTCGCGAAACCGATGAAACAACGGCGTCGAATCATGCGGCCCAGGCGAAGCCTCCGGATGATATTGCACGGAGAAAACCGGCTTGTTCCGGTGACGCATGCCCTCGACGGTCTGGTCGTTGAGATTGATGCGGTCCACCAGCACGTCTTCGGGCAGCGATTTCGGATCAACGGCATAGCCGTGATTTTGCGAAGTGATTTCAACCTTGCCGGAGGCGAGGTCCTTGACCGGTTGATTACCGCCGCGATGGCCGAATTTCAGTTTGAACGTCTTGCCGCCAAAAGCCTGGCCTAAAATCTGGTGGCCGAGACAAATGCCGAAAATCGGCACGCCATTCTTGACCAAGTCCGCCGCCGCTTTGACCGCATAATTCAACACGGCCGGGTCGCCGGGACCGTTGGAAAGAAAAACGCCTGCTGGTTTATATTGCAACGCATCCTCGGCCGTGGCCGTCGCCGGCACCACTTGCACTTTGAAACCGTGCTGCCGCAGGCGACGCAGAATATTGTATTTCATGCCGTAGTCGAATGCGACGATCGGAATGTCCGCCGGCGGAAGCGGCGAGAGCCGGGCTGGATTATGGGGACCGCGTGGTAATTCAAACGACCGGCTTTGCTCGTCTTTTTCGTCCCACACAAACGCTTCCTTATGCGTGACAATCTTCACGTAATCCGTCGCGCCCAATCCGGGCCAGGCCCGCGCCCGCGCCACCGCTTCATCCGGCGCGATGTCGCCCGTCGCGATAAATCCCTTGAGCGCGCCGCGTACCCGCAATTTTTTGGTCAACGCGCGGGTATCGATTCCTTGAATGCCGGGGATGCCGTTTTTTTCGAGGTAATCGGCCAGGGAAGTTTGCGCGCGCCAATTGCTGACGACCGGCGACAGCTCGCGCACGACAAATCCGGCGACGTGCGGTTGCCAGGATTCGACGTCCGCTTCGTTGATGCCGTAATTGCCGATGAGCGGATACGTCATCGTGACAATCTGGCCTTTGTAGGAAGGGTCGGTCAGAATCTCCTGGTAACCGGTCATCGAGGTGTTGAAACAAACCTCGCCGCAGGCCTCGGCGCGCGCGCCAAAACCGCGGCCCGCAAAAACCGAACCATCTTCAAGGGCTAAAATCGCATTCATCAGGAAATCCGCCGTCAGCGGAATTTAGGCGGGCCGGTTTTGGAATCAAGGCAAATCAAACGACCCGGGAAAAATCTGGTGAGTGGCGTCAATCGCCGTTTTGCAGGCGGAAGTATTGCTGCTGATTGGTGATGGGTATGACGATGGAGTTGGTATTGCTGACCGAGACCGTTTGCCAAACAGGATGACTCAGGTTGGTAGCCGTCTGTAGCACCCAATCGGAATAGGCGGACGGCCATCCCAGCACGAAACTCCCGGCTGATTGCGAAAGGGTCAGTTGCGGACGGCTGACTGTGCTGGTGGTGTTTTCAAAGGCGTAAAGCGACCCGATTTGCGTCGCGGTCAGGATGGCGTTGTAAATACTAATGTAATCGTAATCGCTGCCGTTGGACGCGGTGCCCGTGCCGTCGATGCCGACCAGCAGCGGCCCGCCGGAGGTTGACGCGGGCGCATCGGAACCGCTGCCGCTGGTCCAGCTCCCAGTCAATTGCCCGCCGTCGGCGTAGAGTTCGCACGACGACGCGTTTCCGTAAGTGTAGGAGATGCAGTAGAAATGCCAGTTGTTGGTGTCGGTGAAGGTCGAGGACGATGAGAAGATGTCCCAGGCCGAACCGGCGCTGTTGCGGAAGATGAAGAGCAAATGGTTATTGTTGTCAAATAACATTTCGTAATTGCGATGATACGGCGCGGAATCGTTGGTCACGTCCTTGGACATGACGGAACAGTACTCATTCAATGACGCGGCGGAACGTTTGACCCACGCGCAAATGGTCAGGTTGCTGCCCAGGCCCTGGTCGCACAATGTGGCGCTGTTGGCCGCCGACATGTAAGAAGCGCCCGGCACCAAATATCCAATGAACGAAAGCGCGTCGTCGCCCGGCAATCCGGAAATCCACGTCGGTGAATTGAAAAGAAATCCGGTGTTGCCGTGGCCGCTGGCATCGGCCGTGCTGGCGCCGCTGCCCTCGGAGAACGGCCAGCGCGCGGCCAGCCCATTGGTTACGTCAACAAGAACGACGCTGGAAACCAATTCCGATAAAACCCCCGAGATGCTGCCGGAAAATGTGCCGTTGCCACCATACTGGGCGGTAATGGAATGCGGGTAGCGGCTGGCGGCAAGATTCGTGGTCGTGAGCGACACGGCATTTGATCCGTTAAACACGCCGCCGCCGAGATTGGTCGCGCCGTCGTAAAAAGCGATGGCGCCGGTCGGGATCCCGCCGCTGCCAAAGACCGAAGCCGTTAATGTGACAGGAACCCCCGGCGCGACCGGATTGGGCGAGGACCCGATGGTGGTTGTGCTGGGGAATTGCGCCACGCTCGGCGTCACGGCGGCGTTATCAAAAAAGAGTCCCTGCACATTCCCTTCGATGCCGCCAGTGGAGTCCACTACCAAAGTGACATCGCCCTTGAACAAGAATTGGAAGACATGCGACAAACCCGGGCTTTCGTTGATCGGGAACGAAACGGAATTCCCGTTGGTCGAGTTGAGCGACAGGGTGAATGACCGCGCATAGTTGAACTCGGAGGGGCTTACCACTGTCAAGTAATGGTAATTGGTGTCGCTGACATTGATGCTGACCGTGCCGATGGGGTTGGCGGTCCAGCCGTTGCTCGACCCGAGGGTGCCGTCCAGACGGAAGGTCCGTTCCAGATAGGGGACATCGGCCCAGCCGGAGCCAAACGCAACGGAGAATGGACCGAGGATGTTCGTCACCGACGAGGCCGGCCCACCCCAGTCACATAAAACGTAACCTTCGGTCCCGACGCTTTCATTCTGCAAATTGCCGTAGCCGTAATAATCCAATTCGCGCAGGTTCAAATCCCCGGTCAGATGCTCCGCCCAAAGGTAACTGGGCCAGCCCGACAACGGCGCGGTGGAACTGACGTCAATGACCGGCGTTTCCTGGCCGCCTTCCGTCATCGTCCCGGCGGACAGGACGGATTGGGTGGTATCGAACGGATTGACCGCCGCTTGTTCGGACGGAATGCCCTCCACGCCGCCCTGCACGGCGGTCACGGCAAAATAATAGGTTTGACCATTGGTCAGCCCGCTCGCGACGAAATCCTCGCCCGCCGTGCTCCCGGCCAGCGTGCTGTAGGGGCCGCCGTTCATGGTCGAGTAGTAAACATTGTAGGAAGACGCGCCCGGCACAACGCGCCAGGAAATTTCGCCGCGTTGATTGCCGTTTTTCGCGACAACACCCGTTGGAAAAGCTGGCGCCACGTTGGTCAGCGCAAAAGTTGTGCCCAATGTTCCGCTACCCGATTGCTCCCGTATGTTGCGGGCGTTCACCCAATGCCAGCATTGCGGGCCGTGATCGCTTTCGTCGTTGATCCAGAGGTAAAAATCGCCGTTGGTGGTTTTGCAAAGATTCGGCGCGAGTCCGTTGCCGGCGAATCCGGGCAGCGGCTCTTCGTAGGCGGAATGGCCGGGGCTGGCTTCGCCGAATTGCCCGACAAATAATCCGTCGTCGTAAAAATGCATGATCTGCCCGGCCTGCCCCTGGTTGCGGAAAAATTCGCCATGATAACCGTACATGATATTCCGATCGATCGCTTCCAGGGTGTCGCCGCCATACTGGACGCCGTTGCCGATCTCGTATGTGCCGCAGCCGTTCATCGTATTGACACCCGGGCTGGCCCGCCACAGCCAGTTGGTGCCGCCCACCCGCACGCCGCCCAAATGCCAGCCCACGTTGAGCGAATTATCCACCGACGCGAGAATGTTGTTGCTGCTCATGGTGACGCGAATATTGCCGAAGCCGTAGGTGCCCGGGATGGGGTCCGTCGCGTTGGCCGTGGCCGTGCAAATGGTGATTTCCGGATTCCAGATGGGATTGTTGCTTTCGTCGAATCCATTCAAAGTCGTCTCGTACCAGTCCGCTTCGCCGATGGGTGTGCGCCGGGCCGAACCATCGGCGCCGAATGAAATCCACGTCTTGAGGTCGCTCCATTCCGGGAGAAGGCCGGTCAAGCGCAGGTCGTTGGTGAAGACCAGCTCGCAGAGTTCGCTGTTCACGTAGGGATAATACTGCTCGTTGTCGATCAGCGCGTAAGTGTGCCCGTTGCTGAATGTGGTGGTTTCGTAAATGCCGTCGGTGCTGGACATGTTGACCTGCGGCACATTGGCCTTCCAATTGTTGACATAAGTCCAGCCGTTGCTCAGCGGCTTGGTGTAATCAACATTGTATTCCAAAAACCGCTGCGTCACGCGCGAGGGATTGTTTTTATCCACTGACGCGACGTAGGAATGCTGTTGATACATGATTTGCTCGATGTATTGCAGGCCGCCTGAAAAATGCATGCAGCGATCATTGCCGCCGTCGCCCACCCAGAATGAGCCGTCCGGAGCGTAGGAGAGAAACGTGCCGTCATTCTCGCCATCGAAGAACCAGAATTTGTTGGTGCTGACCGCCGCACCGTTGGACTGATAACCGCCGTGCAGGCCGTAGGTCCACAATGGGCTGCCGTTGCGGCCAAAAGCGAAGATCTGCTGGTTGGTGCCGCCATCGGCCACCAGCACGAGGTTGCCGTTGGTGGGATTGATTGCGACATCGAGCGGTTCGCTGAAATTGGGAATAGTCACGACTGCCGTCGGACTGGAGGCGACGTTGGTATAACAAACGACGTTATTGCTGGAGACGACCCACAGCGTGCCGTCCGGCGAAAAATTCAATCGATGCGGCGCGGGCACGCTGAAACTGGACTGGACCGCGCCGGTAGTTTTATTGAGCAGATAAACCGTGTTATCCGGGTTGACCGCCACCGCGAGCAGGTTGCCGTTTTGCTGCGCGGACATGCCGCTCAAGCCGGGCTGGGTGCCCACATAAACACCGTTGAGGATGGGGGTGTTGCCGCCGCCGTTGATGATCTGCCCGCCTGCGGAAAAATAATACGGCGAACAATCCGACGCGTGAACGGCCACGATGCAGCCGGGATATTGGTGAAGGGCGATGGTGCTGGGATTGGGGGAATCGGAGCAGCCGAAATAGACGATGTTCGTGTCGGCCGTCGCCCACAGCCAGTTTAGATCATAAACGTCGCCCGGCACGGAAATCGGCTCATTCAATTGCGACGAATAAATCCAATAGAACGAATTGTTGACATGTTGCGCGTCGGTGGTGAGGAACTTGCGGAAATCGTATTTGCCCTCGTCATAGCCGGAATCATAAAACGCGTTGGTCCCGGAAATGGCGATGGACCGAATCGGCCAGAACCCGACATGCACGGTCGGCCCGGAAGCGGCTGCCGAAGAATTCCCGATGGCTCCTTCCCAATAATATTCCGTGTTATGCTGGAGCACGGTGATTTGATATGTGCCGGACGCGACCGCATTGGTCTCGTCATCAAGGCCGTCCCAGACTCCGCTGTAAGTTCCCGGCGAATAATAACGCACCTTGCTCCAGAGCGTGCGGACGAGCGTGCCATCGGGCTTATAGACAGCCGCGCTGGTCTTGCATGGCTCGTCCAGCGTAAAGTAGAAAGTGGTGCTTTGCGCGAGCGCAACTCCCATGCCGGAGAAAAAAACGAGCAACGCCGTGCAACACAGCAAAGCTCTCAAAATTAAGGTTTTTTTCATCGCAATACGGCCGCTCGAACGAATCGGAAACCTTACCCTACAACCCGCCTCAAAACAAACTTAATTTGAGTCTGTCTTGAGGTCAAATTACCCCGCAAAAACCGCCTTGACTTGGCTGCCGGTCGCGAAAAAGGTGTGCGCGTGCCGGGCATTTCCCCAGGTTTTTATGCGCAATGGCGCGCGCAACAAGAGGCGCGCCTGCAACTGCGCGAGAGCGGCCCGCTCCCGCCCGAACGACTTCTCCAATCGGTCTGGCATCATCAACGACTGCGGCGCGACGCCTTGCAAACCATCGACCGCCAGCCTGTGCGCGTGTTGCATCCGGGTTTTTGGAATCACGAGGCCGGCCCGGACTTTCGCGGCGCGGTCATCCAGATCGGCCAGGCCGAACCGCGATCGGGCGACGTGGAACTCGACTTGACACAACGCGATTGGCAGGCCCACCAGCATGATAAAAATCCCAACTTCGCCAACGTCATCCTGCACGTGGTTTGGAACGACGACGCCAAGCCATCGCTTGATATTCCCACCCTCGCGCTGGAGCCGTTTCTGGACGCGCCCTTGCACGAGTTGCAGGGCTTGCTGGGAGGCGCGGGCGAATTACCCGACATGTTGCGCGGCGCTTGTTCCGCGCCGTTGGGCCAATTGACGCGGGAACAATCGGAGGAATTGCTGCGACAGGCGGCCATCGTCCGATTTCAACGCAAGGGGCTCGAACTCGAATCGCGCGCCCGGCAATCGGGCTGGGACCAGGCCTTGTGGGAAGGTCTCCTGCGCGGGTTGGGCTACAAACAAAACGTCTGGCCCATGCAACAAATCGCCGAGTTGCTGCCGCGATTGTCCGATGGCGCGACATCGCCGCAGGCCTGGCAGGCGCGGTTGCTGGGCGTGAGCGGGTTTCTCGGGGCAGCGCACGAACGGGGCAGTCAAGACGAATATTTGCGGTCGTTGTGGGACCATTGGTGGCGGGAACGGGAACGGTTCCAGGAACACGTCATGCCGAGGGCGCTCTGGCGCTTGCACGGGTTGCGCCCGGCCAATCAACCGCAACGCCGCCTCGCCCTGGCGTCGCACTGGCTGGCCTCGGGCGATTTTACCGCGCGGCTCGAACAATGGTTCACCGCCGGCGATACCGCGTTGCTGCCCGAAACCTTGACCGATTGCCTGCAACCGGCGCGGGACGAATTCTGGTCGCATCACTGGAGCTTTCAATCGCCCCGCCTGCCGAAAGTCCAACCGCTCCTGGGCGAATCGCGCGCCACCGATCTCGCCATCAACGTCATCCTGCCGTGGTTTTGGACGCGGGCGCGGGCTGGACGCAACGAGCGCCTGGCGAAATTGGCGGAGGACCGTTACCTTGCGTGGCCGGCCGCGCAGGACAACAGCCTGCTGCGCCTCGCCCGCCAGCGATTGCTGGGACGCCAGCCATCGAGAGGACTCAAATCCGCCGCGAGCCAGCAAGGCCTGTTGCAAATCGTGCGCGACTTCTGCGACCACTCCAACGCCCTCTGCACCGACTGCGCCTTCCCCGAAATGGTGCGCAGTCTTGTCCGATAAGAACTGGACTTTGAACTCAAGGAGTCAGAATTTCGATATCTGGCGCAACGTGCTGAAAGTGTGAAGGATTCCTCGTCACGATTTGTGTCGCTCGTTTGCGACGGGCAAAAGTCGCATGCAGGGAATCGTAAATCCCTCCCCCCATGACTCCCCGACTTCGGGCCTCCCGGATGGCCAATTCATAATCAGCCAGAATCAGTGACTCCACCGCGATCACCTGACGTAGCTTCAAAGTCAACTCAATTGCGGCAGATGTCGGTATTTTGTAGAAACCTGTAAGTGTGGCAAAAGTTTCTGCAAGGGCGTGGGCGTTTGTAAAAGGTTGCACAGAATCTTCCAGCGCCTCAAGACAAGCCGCGTGCTTCGGATGCGAATTTAAGACCGCCCCCACCAGTATTCCGGTATCAAGGAAAGTCATCGGTTATAGTGGCGGGCTTGTTCGACTGCCTCCTCCAGAGGAGTGTTTGGAACCTTCCCCATCCAAATCTTAAGTTTGCCACGCTTGACGACACGGCCGGATGCATTGGGCGCCATCTCTAATACGATGCGTCCCGGGGTTGCTGAGATTAAAAGTTTCTGCCGACGCGGTATTCCCGCCGCCCGCCGCAGTTCCCGCGAAAGCACAATTCGGTTGGAAGCGTCAAGAACTATTGTCATTTTCATGGCATCAATATGGCGTGGTCATGGCAAATTCGCAAGAAGGTCTTACATTCGTCCGGCCCATCGCCCGTCGGGATTTTTGAGTTTGCGATGTTTGACGATAGATCTCGAAGTAGTGGACGCGACTCTATGGCCGAATGGCATGCCCCATAATGCTTCCTCCCACAAATAACACTTTGGCCACCGAAATAACAAGAAGGGCGAACATATCGTCAGAAACAATTGTATCCTCCGGCGCCGGCCCCACAGATCTAACAGGATGACCACCAAGGCAGCTATAATTCCAAAAACTGGAAAGGCGATTGGTCCACACGCAATGGCGAATCTCGTTGCAATGGGCAAATTTATTTCCAAGCCTTGGAAAAGCGGCCGGAAACCGAGAGCGGCAACACCAAGCCAGCAGAAGCCGATAAGAGACAGCGCAGCGATGGCCCACGATTGTTTGCGAATGTGACTTTTCACAACGGTCTAAGAAGGGCAACTCCGGCATATCGCCCGAGTTGTGATCAACCTCTTATAACAAGGCCGCAGCCTGTAAATAGACGGTGAGGCAAGACGGCCTTGAGGGATTTCTATTGACTGGACTTAACTCTCGCTGCTGGCGGAGCCGTTGCTATTTCGCTTCAATTTTTTGCGCTTTCGATCACGAGCATTTCGACGGGTTCGCGGCTGGGAACGAGTTTAAGACCGAGTTGATCGAGCAAGGATTGTTCGACCAGTTTTCGTTCCAATTTCATTTGCATTTCAGCGCTTTGTCCCGCCGCCGCGGCCAGCGGTCGCCAATCCCAGGTCAGTGAAACATCATAGAAACCCTTCAAATCGGTTTGATCCAAAACCGGCTTTCCAAACACCCATTCCAATTGACTGGCGAGATTTCCCAGTGTTTCCGCGTTGGTGATTGAATAGCCGGAAATTGGGTTGAGTTGGCCTCCCACATCCATGGGGTGTCCAACACCCTGCCCGGTTTTGAGTCCGGGCGCGGCCGATCTCGCCATGGTCAACGACAAAACGTTGGTTTCGACCGTTTCATGGCGGCCAACGAACCCGAACTGCCTTTTGATTTCACGCTGCAAGGCCTCGATGGGATGGTTGGTCAGAGTCAACATTAGGTCCCAACCGTTGGTCAATTTCGGCATGCCTGGTTTTTCAAAGCGGTAACCTGCAGCGGGAACATAAACCTTTTGCACACAGCGCGGACTGCCGATGCCCGGATAGGCGATGCTGAATATCTGCGCAAATTCCTGATTCCGATAAACGTATTTTCCTTCCGCCATAATTCCGCTGGGCTTGTCCAAAAATTGGCTGGGCCGCAGAACCAGCACGGGCGGGAGTTTCTTGATGCCGTTCCAATCCGCCATCCACATATCGTCGGTGATCCTGGGAGTTTCCGGTTGCGTCACCAAAACCGTCATCGTTCCTGCTGTCAATAAGACGCCTGCCCCGACCAGGATCGCAACTTTGGCTTTGGACCAAGCCATCAGTTTTAATGCTCCTTTGATTACGGCCAAAGTTGAACCGCTGGCCGTCGCTCCTTTGGTCAAGGCCGCCACGGTCACCGCTTTTGCCAGCGAGACGGGCGCAGCTTGAATGGAGTTGGAAGAGATCGCTCCTCCAAGCGCGGCGGTGGACAGGTTTATTCCTCGCTTGACGAAAAATTTGCGCAACTTTTCCACCGCGCGACTGACCCGGGTGGTGGCCGCATTTTCATTCACGCCCAGCGCGGCCCCAATCTCCTTCATGTTTTTGCCTTCAAAAAACCGGAGCACAATGGCGCTGTGATCCTTTTCGCCCAGTTCGGCCATGGCGGTGTTGAGCAACGGGGAGATGTCGGACCATGGAGAATTTTCGGGTTGGGATTGGTCCGACAAGGATTGCATATAGATCTCCTGTTCACGATCTTTGCGGCGGCGGTCCGCTTTTGCCACGTTGGCGGCGGCGTACTGAGCGGTGCGGCAAAGCCAGGCGGAAAGAATCGTCCTTGGACCGACCGAGCCGGCCTTGCGCGCCAGAATGATGAAAACGGCCTGGGCGACTTCCTCGGCCGCAGCGTGGTCGCGAAGCTGGTGCAATGCGACGGAATAAACCAGATTGATATGCCGCGAAACCAGGGTCGCAAATGCCTCCTCGGATTGAGTCCCGGCATATTCCCACAGCAGATCCAAGTCATCAGTCGTCATCTTGACACTATATGTCCGTCGACACGGAAACCTTACAAACTATTTAGATCGCTCTTAAAAATCACGGGTTGAAAAAAAATGTCCAATTTTCAATTCTGGCGAAGATAATCAAGTAAATGCCGGACAACAGAGATAGTGATCTATTGCGTGAATACGCGGGTTCTGGTTCTGAATCTGCGTTCGAGGAAATTGTTCGTCGGCAGATCAATCTCGTTTATTCCGTTGCCCTACGCTTCACTGGCAATGGGGAGGACGCCCATGATGTCACCCAGGTGGTTTTCATCATTTTAGCAAGAAAAGCCGCCCGTTTGTCTCCAAAAACCATTCTCACTGGCTGGCTCTATGAAACCACCCGATTTTCTGCCATGAATTTTCTCACCCACAAAAGCCGCCGCCAGGCCCGCGAACAGGAGGCCTACATGCAATCCACATTGAACGATGCAAAAACCGAAAGTGTTTGGCGCCAACTTGAGCCTCTGCTGGAAAGGGCCATGTCACATTTAAGTGAAAGAGACCGCACCTTGGTCGCGTTGCGTTTTTTTGAAAACAAAAGTTTTGGGGAAACGGCCCTCGCGGCTGGTATGAACGAATGGGCCGCGCGGAAGCGGGTGGAACGGTCCATGGAAAAGTTGCGAGCTTATTTTTCCAAACGCGGCGTCGTTTCAAGCGCAGCGATAATTGCCGGAGCACTTTCTGCGAACTCCGTTCAAGCCGCTCCGGCGGCGCTGGCAAAATCTGTGACTGTAGTGGCGATTGCTAAAGCGGCGACTGCGCCGGCTTCAATCCTCACGCTCGTCAAAGGCTCGCTGAAGCTGCTCACGTGGGCAAATGCGAAAACCGCGGTCATCGTCACTGCGACGCTTCTGGCGACCGTCACCTCTGCGTTCGTCGTGCAGTCACAGTTCAAGCCGACAGGCAAAACCATTTCGGCTTCGGCCTGGACCGATGCAGGATACGATGACCCGGCTTCCACCATTCAAACCGTGTTGTGGGCCATCAGCCGGAATGATGCCAAGAGCATCTTCGCCAGCATGTCTCCGGATTGCCAGGCCGAGCTCGAGCAATTGGTGGCGGAGTCAAATCCGCCCGTCAACAGGGAACGGTTTCTCCTCCAGAAATGGGCCGGGAAATACCGTTCCATATCGGAATTCCGCGTCCTTGATTCGCACGCCCTTGGGGATGCTGAGGTTTTGCTCAATCTATCCGTGCAATCCCGAGGCAAGGCGGAAAAAATTTGGTTTGGCCTGAAGCGAGTCGAGGGCCAGTGGAAAATGCATGATTTCGATCCCAAATCAACTTGGAACGGACGAACCGCACAGCCTCCTCTAAAGCCCGTGTACGGCGGAGTTGGCCTGAAGATGGAAGTGGATGAGCAGACCCATGAACTTCGAATCAAGGAAATCATTCCAGATTCGCCTGCGTCCAAGGCCGGCCTTTCGCCTGGCTTGGTCATAAGAGAGATCAATGGTGTTTTCACTGCCAAAAAGCCCATCGGCGAATGCGTCTTTCTTACGCGCGGGTTGGTCAGCCGGCCTGTCTGGCTGACGCTGGTTGACCCGCAGCGAAACAAAACCAACACGCTGGAGTTGGAGCGCAAACCTACTGTCTATTGATAGCGAGATAAGAGGAATTTGAAAAAGGCCTTTACATTGATGGAACTCATGGTGGTCATCGCCATCATCGCCATTCTGTCCTCCCTGCTCTTTCCCGCCCTTAGCCACTCTAAAGCGACGGCCAACCGAACGGCCTGCGTCAACAATTTGAAGCAGATCAATCTCGGCTCTTTGATGTATGCCCACGACAACGCTGATACGCTCTTCCTCATGCCAAACCCTAATCCCTATCCGAACGGCACCGGCTTTTTTTACAAGGAGTTGATGAAATCTTATGTGGGATTAAGCGGTCCTCCCGCCACGAATAAACTGTTCATCTGCCCGTCCGAGATAGATTCTCCCACTGACGGCCGGCCTTCAACACAACTCAGCATGGATTACTCCGATTACATGTTTAACTCCACCATCAGGGGCACGAATATGTTATCTGTGGTGCAACCCACAAGGACGGTGCTGTTAACGGAATTCTCCGGCGAGATTGGCTTTTCGTTTCATCAGCCGCAAACCGATTATGTGCCGGTCAACAATCCACCTGGGGTGATACCGTTTATGCACTCCGCCTTCAACAATGCTCTCAATGAGGTCAGCTTTGTCGATGGTCACATCGACTATATCAAAATCTATAACGACGGAGTAACCGTTTCCTACTCCTACAATCCTCCCGCGGGATACGATTACCAATGGAGCGGAGATTAGCTATGAGCCAGGTTCTACGGATATCCTGCATGACTGCATTTTTAGGGGTTGCGCAACTCGCGCTTGCAGCCGGGGACACTTTCACCAATGACGCGGCCATCAAAACCTTCCTGCATGACAACTTTGACGGCAAGAATGCTGGCATGGTCGTCGGTTTGGTGGATGAACATGGCAGCAGGGTTTTCAGCGCCGGCAAACTCGACAATGGCACCGATGAGGAAGTCAACGGGGACACCGTTTTTGAGATCGGTTCCATCACCAAGACGTTTACGGACCTGCTGCTTCTGGACATGGCCGGGCACGGGGAAGTGAGCCTCGACGATCCTGTGGCGAAGTATCTGCCGAAATCCGTCAAAGTGCCGGCCCGCGGCGGCAAGGAGATCACCCTCCTCAACCTGGCCGTGCAAGACTCCGGCCTTCCCTTCAATGCCGGCAACTTTTCATCCACAAATCTGGCGAAGGCGTATGATGCCTACACTATCGAAGACATGTACGCGTTCCTCTCCGGATTTACTTTGCCGAACGATCCGGGAGCGAAGTTTCAATATTCCAACCTCGGCATGAGCTTGCTGGGACATGTGATGGAGCTCACGGCAGGGACGAATTTTGAGTCGCTCGTCGTGAATCGGATTTGCCATCCCCTGCACATGGACAGCACCTGCATCGAACTCGCTCCCGGACTGAAGGCGCGGGCGGCAGCGGGACATGATGATAGCGGCCGGCCCGTGCCCGACTGTCATTTGCAAGTGATGGCGCCGGCGGGCGCCCTGCATTCCACCGCCAATGACTTGTTAAAATATCTTTCCGCCAATCTCGGTCTGACGCA
>Ga0206875_1185_pt1 | contig 13823 bp, 10 predicted proteins | sample Alteio_BWOrgCont_9_FD_152616 | JGI IMG/M metagenome (GOLD analysis project Ga0206875, IMG submission 152616) | Enriched cells from forest soil in Barre Woods Harvard Forest LTER site, Petersham, Massachusetts, United States -... | ecosystem: Environmental > Terrestrial > Soil > Temperate forest > O... | reverse complement strand
GCAGCAAAAATATGTGGGCATTGCACGGAATAATGAAGGCTTTAAAGAGCTGAATGAATATCTCTCAGCGCACCTACACGCTGTAAAAAAATTTGAAGATGAGGCACCGGAGTTCAATCATGCCTATATAATATACCCTATGCACGCTTATAAAGGGAGTCCGCTACGTAAGAACGAATTTATAGGCGTATCATTAAGCGACTTACAACGCCTACCTTTCTCTCCGGCTAAAAACATGGCACATAAAATGGTAGCATTACAGCCGGCAACTTTTATTTTCAAAAATCATTTCAATGCTCACCGCCTGCTTAGGGCTATAGATAAAAACACCCTGCTCAGTAAGCTTCCGGTAAGTGAACAGTCAATCCAGACGGCTGTTATACTTTACAAAGAGGAAATGTATGCGGAGTATTCCTCTTTTCCTTCCATTATAAAAAACACAGAGCATATTCTAAATGATTGCAGCATCAGTTTTGTATATGGAAAGCTTGCCAACAAAAACCGGGCCCATTATACAGATAGCATTGCCAACGACATTGTTATGTTGCGCAGTGAAGCTGAAAAGGGCTTAATATATCGTTACCCGAACCGATCGGAAGAGGTACTGAAGCGCATGGAAAAGGAATTGGATATAATAGCGCAGCGAGGCTTTGCCTCTTACTTTCTTATGAATTGGGATATTGTACGCTATGCCCGTTCAAAAAACTACTACTATGTGGGCAGGGGCAGCGGAGCCAACAGCATGGTAGCTTATTTATTAAACATTACCGATGTTGATCCGATTGACCTTGACCTCTACTTCGAGCGTTTTATAAATATGGCACGTGCCAATGCCCCTGATTTCGATATTGATTTTTCGTGGCTCGACCGTGATGACATTACCCGTTATATTTTCACTACCTATGGCAATAAACATACTGCCTTATTGGGCACCTATTCTACATTCCAACACGATGCTGTAATACGTGAATTGGGTAAAGTATTCGGATTACCGACTGGTGAAATTGATAAGATGCAGCCCTTGCTTAAAGATATTAAGGATGAGAAAGAATTGGAAAAGTCAAAGAATATAGACAAAACAGCGAAACTTATATGGAAATACAGTCAACTTATTAAAGGCTTACCTAGTCATTTAAGCATACACGCTAGTGGTATTATTATTTCCGAAGAGCCCATATCATGCTATACAGCTACTAATCTTCCGCCAAAGGGATATCCAACTACTCAGTTCAGTATGCTGGAAGCAGAAGATATCGGACTTTATAAATTCGATATATTGAGCCAACGGGGGTTAGGAAAAATAAAAGATGCTTTAAGCATTATTAGGCACAACAAGCATGAGGAAATAGACATACACAACATTCAGGGGTTTAAAGAAGATGATGAAATAAAAAAATTACTGAGTACAGGTAAGTGCATTGGTTGCTTTTATGTGGAATCACCTGCCATGCGTATGTTGCTTACCAAACTGCAGGCTGATGATTACCTGCGGTTGGTGGCAGCCAGCTCTATTATACGGCCGGGTGTTGCACAAAGCGGTATGATGCGCGAATACATAGTACGATACAGGAACAAGGAAGTGCGTGAAAAAGCAAAAGCTGACCTGCCTGAGTTTTATGAATTATTGGAAGAAACATATGGGGTAATGGTATACCAGGAAGATGTAATTAAAGTGGCGCATTTCTTCGCAAACTTATCATTGGCTGAAGCTGATTGCCTGCGCAGGGGTATGTCATGGAAGTTTAAGCAACGTGATGAATTTTTTACAGTAAAAGAGAAATTCTTTTCTAATTGCAGGAAAAAAGGATATAAAGAAAAAACTATTGCCGACATATGGTACCAGATAGAAACCTTTGCCAATTTTGCTTTCTCTAAAGGGCACTCAGCAAGCTACGCGGTAGAAAGTTATCAGGCACTTTATCTTAAAGCACATCACCCGCTGGAATATATGGTAGCTACACTTAACAACGGTGGAGGTTTTTACCGTATAGAACTTTACGTACACGAAGCCCGCATGCACGGCGCCAAAATTGTACCACCTTGCATAAACAACAGCCCCGTATCATGTACTATAAAAGACACGACTATTTATCTTGGCCTTGGACTTATTGGAGAACTGGAGAATAATAACCTGCAACGCGTTATAGCCGAACGTGACTGTAACGGAGCTTTTAAGGACCTTTACGATTTTATTAAACGATTACCCATGACCATAGAGCAGGTATGCTTGCTAATACGCGTTGGCGCCTTCCAGTTTACCGGCAAAAACAAAAAAGAGCTGCTTTGGGAAGCATATTCACTAATAAATCCCATAAAGAGACCAAAGCTATCAGAAGAGCTTTTTGATGTAAGGCCAACAGAATATACATTACCTGCCCTATACGATTCATGGCTTGATGATGCCTTTGATGAAATTGAATTACTTGGCTTCTCCCTCTGTTCGCCCTTCAGGCTCGTAAAAGGTGAACTACCTGTACATACTACAGCCGGGGAGTTACGTACGCATATAAACGACAATATAGAAATTGTAGGATACCTGGTAAATGTAAAAACAGTTAGCACGTCGAAAGTCCAACGTATGAACTTTGGCACGTTTATTGATATTGAAGGACATTGGATAGACACAGTACATTTTCCGCTTTCGGCAAAAAAATTTCCGTTCAAAGGACCGGGCTGCTACTTGCTAAAAGGTAAGGTTACCGAAGAATTTGACCATATAGCAATTGATGTATCAGAAATGCAGCGGCTTGATTACATTAACAAGGATGACGCTGTGCCATCAATATCTCTTGCCTAAAATAGACTCCTTGCCTATTTTTACTTACATTCGTTAGCACAAATGAACAATGCTCCGGAAATAACAACCAGTATGCCTAAGCGGCTGGAATCACCTGAATTCTGGGTCGAACATATCCCTTTTGTATTTTATCTTATACCTCAGCTAAAACCATCAGTAATAGTTGAACTTGGCACCCATAGTGGTAATTCATTCTTTGCTTTTTGCCAGGCAACCAAAGAAAATAATATTCCCATTAAATGCTATGCTGTTGACACCTGGCGCGGCGATAAACATGCCGGATATTATTCTGAAGCAGTTTATCAAGATGTTTTAAAACATAAGAATGAATACTACAAGGATAGCGCTGTTTTATTACGCATGACTTTCAATGAAGCCTTAAGTATATTTCCTGGCAAAAGCATTGACTTGATAAACATAGATGGCCTACATACATATGAAGCTATTAAACACGATTTTGAAAACTGGCTGCCCAAATTATCCAATCATGGCACTGTATTAATACACGACACCCAGATAAAAATGAAAGATTTTGGTGTTTGGAAGTTTTGGACAGAGGTAAGTAAACAGTATCCTTCTTTTGAATTCCATCATGGTTGCGGACTAGGTGTATTGGCTATCGGGAATAATGTTCCCACATCAATTTTGAAATTCATTGAAGAAGCCAACAAAAGCAACCAATACAGTAATCTATTTAAGGAACAGGGGCAACTAGTATACAGGCAGTACAAAAAACTACAACTAAAAAGAAACATAAAGAAGATACCTCGCCTACCTTTGATAATTATAAGACGGCTAAAAATGTTACTCAGCTAAAACAAAACATGGATCCAAGTTCAGCATATATTAACCTTTTAAAGAAAATGCTCACCGATTACCACAGGGTAGGGCTTAAAGAATACAAACCTTTGTACCATTACCCTAACCTTTTGGTAAAGCCATTACTTCTGCTCGATAAAATATTACGAATTAAAAATCTTGCCATAAGCGAAGTAAATAATACCACTATAGAAAAACGGGTAAATGGTCTTGATAAACCTGCCTATGCCGATACCATGATGGGTATGAAGCGCCTTGACAACCTTGAGTACTGTATTAGAGATATAATAAAAAACGATATAGAAGGAGACTTTATAGAATTAGGAGTGTGGCGTGGTGGATCTACCATACTGATGAGGGCATTGCTTAAAGAATTGAATATTACTAACAGATACGTTTGGGTGGCAGATTCATTTGAAGGGTTACCCAAGCCTGATTTAATCAACTATCCTGCAGATAAAGGTGATAAGCATTCACAATTCGGAGAGTTGACGGTGTCTATGGATGAAGTAAAGCATAATTTTGAAAAATATGGACTGCTTGACGAGCAGGTTAAGTTCCTAAAAGGCTGGTTTAAAGATACCCTGCCTGCTGCTCCAATTAAAAAGCTTGCCATACTTCGTCTTGATGGTGATATGTATGAATCCACAATGGATGGATTAGTTAACTTATACCCAAAACTTTCGAAAGGCGGGTATGTAATAGTGGATGATTGGGGAGCTGTGCCCGCCTGTAAACAAGCAGTGAAAGATTATAGAAATCAACACAGCATAATCGAAGAAATAAAAGAGATTGACTGGACCGGAGTATATTGGATAAAAGAGAACTAGAAACAATGAATGATTTAGAATTATACTTCAGAGAAAACAAAGGACGCTTAATACACAAATGCGTTAACTACTTTGATATATATGATCAATATTTCTCTATATACAGGAACAGAGAAATTGTAATTCTTGAAATTGGCGTGAATCATGGCGGAAGCCTGCAAATGTGGAAACATTATTTTGGGAGCAAGGCTAAAATACTTGGTATTGACATAAACCCCGAATGCAAAAAATTCGAAGGAGAAAACGTCAAGATATTTATTGGTTCACAGTCAGACAGAAGTTTCCTTAAAAGTATAATTGCGCAAATACCACCTATTGATATACTGATTGATGATGGCGGCCACAATATGCAACAGCAAATAAGAACATTTGAAGAATTATTTGACCACGTAAAAAAGGATGGTATTTATATATGTGAAGATTTACACAGCTCTTACCGCTTGGGTTACGGTGGAGGTTATAAGCGCAGGGGGACTTTTATTGAGTACAGCAAGAATTTTATAGACCAGTTAAATGCATATTATTCTGAGCAAGGCTCATTAAAAGTGAATTCATTTACAAAGTCGGTAAAAGGCTTACACTATTATAATGGTATGTTAGTAATTGAAAAAGGTGAGGTTCCGAATTTTCAGGATGAAAAAACCGGGCAACCTGCACTTAGTTCGGATGTATTAGAAACAAATATTCCAAAGGGCTTATACAAATTAGCTTATTTAGCTTTATATACTACCAATTCTATACTAAGGTTTTTCAGGCTTCCCGGAATAAGATGGCGATAACTAACAAATAAATCAAACTAGATTATGGACTATACATCATTGGTAGAGAATATAATACTCACATATAAGGATAACCCTATTGACCTTTTAAATATTGGAGCCGGAGAAAAAGAATACGCTTACCTTAATGAACTGAAGTATTCATATGTACGAACACTCAACGATGTAGTGCCTTTATTGCAAAAAGGCATGAAAATATTGGAGATCGGTTCATTATTTGGTGTGGTTAGCATAGCCCTTAAGCAATTAGGGTTTTCAGTTACCGGAATAGATATCCCGGAGTTTTATCAATCGGAAAGATTGCGTAATCTATATAGCAAAAATGATATTCCTTTCAATCAGGCAAACTTGCGTCATTACAAATTACCTTATCCCGACAAGTCGTTTGACATGGTAATTGCATGCGAAGTAATTGAGCATTTCAACTTTAACCCTTTGCCTGTTCTTCAGGAAATAAACAGGGTTTTAAAAAAAGGCGGGTACATGGATATTGCAACGCCAAATCAGGCTTGTATTGATAACCGAATAAAGCTTTTAATAGGGCTTTCGATTCATGAACGTATTCACTATTTCTTTGACCAGCTGGACAGGAGTAAGAATATTATAGTAAGTACACATTGGAGAGAATACACAATGAAAGAGGCAGTAGAAATGTTTGAAAAAATGGGCTTCCAGGTAGTAAGTAAACACTATTTCAAAGAAAATGGCCCAACGAAATTCAATATGGTGTCCTTTATTAAATGGTTCTTTCATCTTATCCCCTCTCTCAGAACTTCCCTTGCACTATCATCTAGAAAAGTAAAGGATATCAATTATGATTTTTGGTTTACTGAAGCAAATTCATAGTTTATACCAATGCGCCATCATCAAGAAATATAAATCTGAAGTATTTTTTAATTGTATAGATGTACGCCTTTACCCACTTACGAAACATAGAATGGAATGGTGATAATAACATAAAGAAAAACAGCCGGCTAAGTATATGTGCTAGTATAACCAATGAAGCAAGTAGGGCACTCACAAATGAGAAATTTTTCTTATAGAATTTAAGCTTACTTATATTGGCATTTGCATACGCAATATTAAGATTACGGTCGGTACTACCACCTCCGTAATGGACTATTGAAGCACCTGGAAAATACATAACTTTCCCACCACCCTTTCTCAGTCTGTAGCAAAAATCAAAGTCCTCCATCCAGAATATATCATCGTCAAGAAATCCTATATTATTTACAACTGTTTTAGGGAATAACATTGCCGCCCCCGCAACATTATCGATCTGCATAGGAGTAGTAAATGACCTTAATTGGTAACGATCAATAAATATCCTTATCAACTCCATAGTCATTACTAAAATTGTTTTATCCTTCCATGCAGAAACCTGCAATGATCTATCAGCATTCAGTAATCGTGGGGACATGATTACATTATCACCTTGGCTTTTGATATAATCTAACATTCTCTTTACTGAGTTATCAATAAAGTAGGTATCCGGATTAAGCAACAATATAAAATCTCCTTTACTTATCTTTATGCCTTGATTATTCGCCGCCGAAAAGCCAGTATTATGCCTATTTTGTATAAACACTACTTGAGGAAATCTAAGGCATACATCATCAATAGTACCATCATCTGAGTTATTATCTACTACTATTATCTCATATGAAATGTCTTCAAAAAATCTATTAATTGATTCTATACAGTCAATTAATAAATCTTTTACATTATAACTGACTATAATAATACTAAGCTCCATTATTGGTCTTTATGTTTTAGCAATCGGCTATAAATTTCATCTAATGCTTTATTATAATTCTCAATCGAGTATTTTTCAGCGTTAATAATCCCGTTTATTATTAATTCATCCCTCAATTGCTTATCATTTATGACTCTCTGCAATGCAAGTTCAATACTCACTATATCTTTTGCTTTAAATAACAGCACATTGTTTCCATTTACTACTATTTCATTAAGGCCATCGACATTGGCGGCTATAACCGGAACTCCCATAGCCTGTGCTTCAGGTATTATCATACCCATAGGTTCATGATGAGATGGCACTACCAAACAATCGATGATGGAATAGAACCATTGCATATTAGATGCATAACCTATATAAATCAAATCATTCAATCCATTAACAGATATATAAGTCAACAACTCTTTCCTATCTACGCCTTCCCCAGCAATTAAAAATTTCAGAGAAGCGTTATTAGCATATTTTTTGGCAACCTCAACAAATTCACGCCAACCCTTACGCTCGATAAGCCTACCCGCAAATCCAACAACAAAAACATTTTCTTCAATACCTATTTTCCTTCTCTCTTCAGCAACATTCCATGAAATTATCTGCTTGTTAAACTTTCGCAAGTCAATTCCATTATACAATCTATAAACCTTAGCGGGTTCAATATTTGCTTTTTCCTGCAGTGATTTCTTTAAAGCATTTGAACATGTCATAAACAGGTCTGTTCTATACTTTAGTAATTTAATAATTGGTACAGATAACCAAGTACTATCAATCACATCTCCCTGCTCATGTATAACCAGTTTAATTGATGGAAAGAAAAATATCTTCACTAAATAACCAAACAATTGCGAACGAAGGAGATGGCAGTGCAATAACCCAATCTTATTATCTCGTATTATCTTTTTAAGCTCTAAAATGGGGAAGAAACTAAACCGGCTAAAAGAATTATGAACAAATATGTTCTCGTGTTGAATAGTTATTTGCGGATTCGACCTTCTAAGTACATAAAGGAAAAGATCATGATTGTCCTTTTGCATTTCAAAATAATCGCGCTCGAGGGTTTGAGCCCCACCAAGCCAAAGTGTATCAATTATGTGCAACACCCTCATTGATAACTATTCTTTCAAAATGTTTCTCATACACATTTACAATATAATTCCAATTATATCGCTCAATTAAGCCACTTATTATTCCATCATCTATTTTATAATTCTGTAAAAATCTCTTTTGATAATAAATCTCCAATTGCTGAGCTATTTCTTCCTGTGAATAGAATTGAACAACAATAGCATTCTCATTCGGTGCAATCACTTCATTAATTCCATCTATTGGAGTAGTAATCAGAAAGCAGCCACATGCCAATGATTCGAATACCGCCACCGACATGCCTTCAAAAACAGAAGTAATTACATTCACATGGGCAGATTGATATTCTTTCACAATTTCTGCTTTGCGTATCCACCCAAAAAACTTAACAATATCACTTAAGCAATTATTCCTAACATACTCTTCCATTTTGCATCGAAGAACACCATCCCCAATAATATGCACTATAAGATCCTTATTCCTTCCCGAAAAAAGCTTAATAGCATTAAGGAATGTAAATGGATCTTTCTGTTCAACCAACCTCCCAACAAAAACAATTTTAAACACTTTGTCTTTTAAACTTTTATCAGGCTTAAATAGCCTTGCATCAATGCCATTCGGTACAATCACGTTTTTATTTACAAACTTTTCACCTATAAACCTATCTATATTCTCTTTCATTTCCCTCGTCTGCATAAAGTTAGCCTCCGATTCTATGCAAATCCTTTTTATTTTATAATAAGTAGCAATATGGAAAAGTCGCATTTGCTTAGGAAATCTCCATGGTATATCATGTCCATGTGATATAACAGTATATTTCAGTCCAAACTTCCTTTTCAGGTAAACGGCAACAATACCACCGGGAATAGCAAAGTTTGCGAAACACAAATCGAATTTTTCCTTTTTCAAATAGTCGCCAAGAAAATGCTTACATTCTTTTATCCATGAGAGCATTTCGAAAACATTTGACTTATAGATATGCTGCCTTTTTGATTTTAATCTTATAATTTCCAGGTTGCCTTTTTTCTCTGTTTCCTGCTCCCCTTTATACCAAGTAGTAACTACAGTAACTTTGTTGCCATTTTCAGCAAACCTTTCAGAAATGTTTTGAGTAATAACTCCGGCTCCTCCTCCTAAAGGCGGATATTCATAATTAAGCACGAGGATTTTCATGCAGAATTAAATATTACCGGTATTTTGAACCACATATATAGGTCTGCCCTTTGCCTCTTCAAAAATCTTGCCTATATATTCTGCAAGTACCCACAAAAGAATGAACATAAATCCAAGAAGCAGGAACATTGCTACAACCAACCATTTATACAAAGGATAGTTAACGTGATTGAAAATTGCATCGTATGATATATATCCAAGAAAAATCAATCCTGTCAGTATACACATTACACCAATTACAAACCCCAGGTGAAGTGGCAGTAAAGAAAAACTAAGGATACCATCCATAGCAAACTTAACCATTTTTAAAAGACTGAACCCTGTTTTGCCATGAACACGTTGTGGCCGGTCATATTCAACAACGGCATAATTAAACCCGAGCCATGATATCATACCTCGCAAGTACTTTGACTTTTCAGGCATCTTTCTCAATTCTTCAAGTACTTTCTTGTCAATAAGCCTGAAATCGCCAATATCACCTGTTTTTGAAACCTCAGAAATGCCACCTAACATGGCATAATAAGTTCTTGCCGAATACTTTTTCAGAAACCCTTCTCTCCTACTTTTCCTTCTGGCATAAACTACCAATGCCCCCTCTTCCCATTTCTTTATCATTTCCAAAACAACCTCAGGGGGATCCTGCATATCACAATCCATTGTAATAATAACATCTCCTTTTACAAAATCCATTCCTGCAGTTAAAGCTGCCTGGTGTCCAAAATTGCGGGTAAGGTTAATGAACTTAATTCTTTTATCATTGTTTGCTATTCCGCCAATAACATTATGTGAAGCGTCTTTGCTACCATCATTTATAAACAATATTTCATACTCAATAACTCCCCCCAATATTTCTGTTAATCTCTTATACATAACAGGAATATTAGCCTCCTCATTAAAAACAGGAATAATAACAGATAGTTTGCTACTCTTCAAATCCATAATCTCAGGTAAATATCCAAGTATTACTTAAGTACATATTAAATAAATAAGTATGCCATATAATACAAGGAAGAATAAATATAACCAATAAAATTATTTTAGTCCTATTTCCCAAATACGGCTCTGCCATAAACATAATAAACAACGATAACAACAAATACATTCCCATGTAATTAAACCTTAAAATATTGCCTCCATATTCTGCCGATGATAAAAATACAGCAACACTTATAAATACAATTATGCATCCGGCCAATTTAAAATGACCGGGTATTGATTTAAACTTTTCAGGCAATTGAAACAGAATGATATAAAAGAATGGAGTAGCCATTGTATAACGGTAAAACCCATTTGTCTGGTAGCCACTTGATATATAGTTAAAAAGTACGAATACTGCTATAAAACATATCGAAGCATTGAACATAAACTTCTTCACATACTCTTTATCACCACTAAACAGTGATATTGCATTATCCTTTACTTTGTCAAGCATTACCGAGCATCCCCAAAAAATTGCATAGATACAAATGGGTAAAGCAAAAAAGAACATAGCAAATGCAGTCATTCCAAAACCTTCTACTGACCAATCACTTATAGGAAAATAAGGGTCTCGTTGTTTGGGCCACGAAGCAGCTGCCTCAAAATAAGATCCCCACGAACTACTATAGTTATGCTGGATAAGAAGAACCAGAAACCAACCCAGGAATATAGGAATCACCATTAGAAAACTTTCTTTAACAAATAAGAGAAACCGCCTATGAGAAAAGAGATTAATCATATTTAGTGAAACCAATGCCATAGAAAGTATTAAACCTGCCGGCCTTGTCATACTAAAACAAACCATGGCAATAAAATAGAGCCAGTATTTCCGTTTAAGGAGCCCAAGAAATGCAATAGTGAACATTAACATAAAAAGTGCTTCTGTATATGGCAGGCAGAATGCTATTGCACTTGGCAGTATAAGAGCAAATACAAAAAAGAACATTTCAGATTTTGAATTACCCAGGAAAACAGAGGTCAGGAAAATCATAGACAACCCGAAGAATAAATAATTGAGTAATACCATGCCATGTACTCCTGTATGTGTGGCTTTCCAAACCATTGGAAATAAGGGGAAAAAAGCATACCTGAAAGCTGCAGAATCACCTGTACCGTTATACATATTATCTCTTATGCCTTTATAATAGCCTACATCCCAATTATACGCTTTGCTTTCATTAAATTGAGTAAAGGGTTTACTCACCACATTTATCATCGGGGCTCCATTAACAACGGTATTCTCGTAGTTATTAGATATTTTACCCAATGTGGAAGAATAGATATGATTATTTTGCATTAGCGTAAACACTAATGTAAAAGTCAGGAACAAGCCGGCAACAATTAACAATTTAGGCAATACCTTATGAAGCATAAATATCTCTTCTATTTAATATACATCGGCAACACAAGCAAAAATAGCATTTCCGTTGTACTATTTGATGTAGTTTTGTAAAGCCTCTTTTAATTTTATTAATACTTGTATGGGATACGATATTGCAGTAATAGGTGGTGGTGCAGCTGGTTTTTTTGCCGCTATATCCGGCAAGACGTATAACCCATCTGCCAAGGTAACCATCTACGAAAAGTCGGATAAACTGCTTGCCAAGGTTAAAATATCGGGTGGCGGGCGCTGTAATGTTACTCATGCCTGTTTTACCATTTCTCAGCTCTCTAAATTTTACCCAAGGGGAGAGAAACAACTCAAAAAGGCCTTTGCACACTTTAATACCAATGATACGGTAAAGTGGTTTGAGAGCAGGGGCGTGCAACTTAAAACGGAAGAGGACAATCGCATGTTCCCTATAACCGATAACTCGCAAACTATTATCAATTGCCTTATGCGAGAGGTAGATCAGCTGGGCATTCAAATTCAGATGCATCAAACCTTGCTGGCGGTTGAAAAGGGAGCAAGTGGCTTTAAGCTGGTCTTTAGAGATAATACTGTTCATGCAGACAAGGTTATTGTTGCGAGTGGGGGCTCACCTAAGAAGGAAGGCTTTAACTGGCTTGAAAAACTGGGATATACCATTGTGTCTCCTGTTCCGTCATTGTTCACTTTTAATATGCCCGATGAACCCATAAAGTCTCTTATGGGTGTATCAGTTGACAACGCAAGCGTAAGAGTTACAGGAACCGGATTAAAAAGCGAAGGCCCATTATTAATTACCCATTGGGGAATGAGCGGGCCTGCTATACTTAAGCTTTCGGCCTGGGGTGCACGGATATTGAGTGACATGAATTATATTTTTAAGATACAGGTTAACTGGTTGGGACAGATAAACGAAGATAAGGCAAGGAATATATTGCAAGACGAAGTAAGCACGCACCCTAAAAGAAAACTCAGCAATCTGGAATCGTTTAAACTACCCAATAGGTTATTTATGTTCCAATTAGAGAAGTTGGGCATTAGCCCCGATATTAGTATAGTAGAGCTTGACAAAAAACACAAGAACAGGTTACTGAATACCTTGCTGAATGATGAATACAAGGTAGAGGGCAAGACTACTTTTAAAGAGGAGTTTGTTACCTGCGGTGGTGTGAGTTTAGATAATGTATCAATGGATACCATGGAAAGCAAGGTTTGTCCGGGAATGTATTTTGCAGGCGAGGTATTAGATATTGACGGTGTTACAGGTGGTTTTAATTTTCAGGCGGCGTGGACAACCGGATTTATTGCAGGAAAAAGCAGTGCGCAATAGCTATTGCATTAATTCGCTTAGCTCAAGCCAGCGCAATTGTTTTTCATCGAGCGATTTAGAAATTTTTCCAAATTCAGTCGACAGACGTATAATTTCTTCGTGGTTTGTTGCTTCGTTGCTTAACTGCTCCGTTAAAGCTGCCTTTTGTTTCTCAAGCTGGGCAATCTCTTTTTCAAGGGTTTCAAATTCGAATTTCTCTTTATAACTTATCTTTTGTCTGGGTGGGCTCACAGCTTTTGCCGATTCAGGCTGTGCAATTGGCTTTTTAGTTTCTTCCTGGCTTTCCAGTTTCTTCAATTCTTTCTCTTCTTCGCGATAGTCGGTGTACGAACCAACCCACATCTTCACATCTCCGTTTCCTGTCAATACAAAAAGTTGATCAGCAAGCTTATCCATAAAATACCGGTCATGCGATACAATTATGAGACAGCCCGGAAAGTCGAGCAAAAATTGTTCGAGTGTACTTAATGTGATCAGATCAAGGTCATTGGTAGGTTCATCGAGGATAAGGAAGTTGGGGTTCTTCATCAGCACTGTCAATAAATACAAGCGCTTCTTTTCACCACCACTTAACTTTGATACATAAGTGTACTGCATTTCGGCCGAGAACTGGAACAATAGCAAAAGCTGAGATGCACTAAGCTTTGTGCCATCTCCCATAGGTATAAATTCACCTACATCTTTAATCACTTCTATTACCCGCTTATCTTCTTTTATCTCTATGCCTTTCTGCGAATAATAGCCGAATACAATAGTTTCTCCCACATTAACCTTACCGCCATCTGGTTGTTCAGCCCCTGTCAATATATTAAGGAAGGTAGTCTTGCCTACTCCATTCTTGCCTGCAATACCAATACGTTCTCCCTTCTTAAATGTATAATCAAAGCCTTTCAATATTACTTTCTCTCCATG
>Ga0206875_1182_pt1 | contig 13981 bp, 12 predicted proteins | sample Alteio_BWOrgCont_9_FD_152616 | JGI IMG/M metagenome (GOLD analysis project Ga0206875, IMG submission 152616) | Enriched cells from forest soil in Barre Woods Harvard Forest LTER site, Petersham, Massachusetts, United States -... | ecosystem: Environmental > Terrestrial > Soil > Temperate forest > O... | reverse complement strand
ATAAGAAACGATCCGGGTGCTTTGAGTGCCCGAATTAACATACATGTTTGTAGACCAGAACGTAATACCATCAGAAGGGTCGATTGTAGTATTTGAGTAATCTCCCCAACGGCCTGAGCCTGAAAGATCTGAAGAAGTACCTGCCAATGCAATCTGCTCAGTAACAGACATTTGATTAAGCGGATCACAAGCCCTTCTTCCAGTATAACGGACACTAGGGTAAACCGAAGGACTGGAGCCTGTAAAACCCATGGCAATATCACCATTATTATTCATGGCAATAGAACCGTTCCAGCGACTTAACCCGTCAGCAGGAGCGTAGGTAGATTGCTGGTAAATACTCCATTGCTTTGTTGTAGTATCCTGGCGTATTTCATACCATCTTAGCCCAGCAACCGTGCTACTTGTACCCACATTTACAGCACTAACCATTACTGCTGAATTATACTTACCCCACCTTTGGTAAGGAATACGATATGAAAAGAAGCCATCTAAAGGATCTAAACTACCTGTTGCTCCGGGTTGATCAATTTTATTTGAGAATACATCATTAACCGGTGAAGTAGGAATAGTCTGATAAGCAGCATAACTACCTGTTTTTGCTGTCCAGTTAACAGTTATTTTGTCAATTACAATTTCATCTTTGTACCCTCCGCCCCAACTAGCACTGTTATAGTAAAGTAAAAAGTTAGGAGAGCCATAAGGAGGTAATGTGCCATCTGCATTCATTGTCATTGGGCAGAAAAAGCCGCCGCCTGTATTAGGATTGGTCCACGGTATAGAAATGAAGCCGGCGGTCTTGTCACCTTTCAGCATTTTTGTCCTGTCATAAACAACTACTTTATCGTTCTGGCAGTTGCAGGTTTGATAATACCCGTCAGACCATATTGTATATTTGGGATAATCGGCAAAATCACTTGCATCAGGGGTAAACTTAAATATGTAATATGTTCCTGTTGGGTCAGGTGTGGTTGAAACTGCAAACATCATTGTACAGTAGCAGCTACCGTCAAATTCTTCAATTATCCAACGGTCAGCAAACTTGTCGTACATAGTAACAGGGTCTCCCTGGTCGCCTGAACCGGGAAACAGGGCCGAAAGCACAGCTGAGGTAGTTAACGGATTACCGGACTTATCAAAAACCTGGTAATCAGAATTAACTGTTTGTACAAAATTACTGGGACCCACCATGCCATTATCATCTAATGGTTGGTATCCTTGCGAGCTTTGTTGCCCATCAACATTTACAATAGGGGCAGGAGCAGCCATTGTTCCGGAAGTGCTTTGAACAATAGGGTCTGTTACCGGGGATACACTCTGATCGTATTTTGCCTTGTCGTGTGTGCGGCGATGCGATTCATCATCACCGGTTAAACGTACTTTGCCATCAGGCTTAGGTGCAGGATTCTCTTTGGCCAGATCGCGTAATGGCCTTGAGATTGAGAAACTGGTACACTGCCTGAAATAAGACCCGTCGGCATTACGGATAATTTCCTGGGCAGATAGAAGGGAAACTGCAACTAATGCAGTTGAAAACAGTAAGATTTTTTTCATTTCAGGGAGATTTGATTAATTAAAGATTGAAAACATTTCTTTAATTTCCAAATATTTCCCCTAAAATCTTTAATACCTACCTAAACGTACCATTAGATGCTTCACTTATCATTTTACCGTCTTTATATGTCTGGGTATTATAAAGAGTTCCATCTTCAGTATAATAATTTACGGTGCCGGTGCCGTCCTTAAGTGTTCCTTTATCTCGTGGTTTACCTTGCTGGTCGTAGCTTCCGGTAACATTCATTAAAAGGCCGTTATTGTATTTTTTCTCAATCCAAAGTTGCCCGTTACTGTAATAATACCTATACGTACTATCCGGGCTTCCCATATTAGAATATGACTTTTCCTGCAGGGTTTTATTTTCGTAATACGAGGTATACTCTCCATTGATTGAATCGCCTTTAAAGCTTATTTGAATCTTTGTTACTCCGTTCGGATAGTAATAGGTATCAGTTCCTTCTTTTTTATTATCCTTATAATGTATCAGTCCGTATAAACTCCCGTTACTATAGTATGCTTTTACTTCGCCCTGTATGTTATTATTTTCATATTTCCCAATCTGGGCCACTTTGCCATTTGGAAAATAATATTTGAATTCATCTGTTCTAATCCCCTTTTGATAATGAACATGTTTTTGAAGGATCTTCTTGAATGAAATGTCCTCGATAACATAAAAGTCCCAGTCTCCGTCTTTTTTATTGTCAACATATTTACCTTCTCCATAAACAAGAAAATAACCTCTTATTTGCTTAGGTTTATTGTCAATATCAACTAATGCATAGTCCTTTCTCACCTCATAATCCTTCCACTTACCTTGCCTGTTACTGTCTTTATCAGTTTTGCCTTCAGGTTTAAAGTGCGTGTTCGAATATCCGCTTTTCATGTAGCCCAACATAATGCTGTCTTTAACAAAAGTTTTTTGTTGCGAAAAAGCAGGTGATCCCAATCCTATAATTGAGAATAATAGGAATATTGATTTCGATAGATGTTTCATGATCGTGGTTTTAAGTTCCAAAAATAACATAGAAATCTGATTACAGCAAATTATGGCTAAATGAGCTGTTGAAAATTATAACACTATTTTATTACATATATTAAATATTTAGTATATTTTTGTATTCTTAAGTTCTTTGAAATAATTAAACTTACTTGTTCAATGTTACCGCAAGCAAAGGGGGAATATGGTAAAAAGGCCCAAAATGGTGACAAAAAGGGGCACCAGGTGACAATTAGTGACAAAATGCTAAATACTTTAGCTGAAAATGGCACCGGAAATTGGGATTTTGCCTACCGATGGTGACAGCAAGTGACAAGATACTACTTACCTAATTGATAATAAGAAGTTTATTGGTGTGATAATGTGTGACACTAAGTGCCAAAACATAAGAAATTTTAAACTTTCTTATTCCCAACAACCAATTCGTAAATACTATCTTTTTGCAAGTATTTGCAGGCAATATCTTTTAATTGGGCAGATGTGATTTCGGCAAGGGTATTTATATACTTCTCGTAATACGAATAATCCAATCCGTGCATCCATACTTGTTTAAAGCGTTCAGCCAATGCAAATGGGCCATCCATACTACGAAGCACATTGCCTCTTAAATAATTCTTTACCAGTTGCAGTTCAGCAGCAGGGACCGGTTCTGTGCATAATCTGTCCATTTCTTTATATATCTCAACAAGGGCTTTATCACATACATCGCTGCCCACTTCACTTGCAATCTGGAAATAACCTGCTTCTTTTAAAAATACTACTCCCGATGAAATACCATAAGTGTACCCCTTATCTTCCCTGATATTGCTCATTAAACGCGAGCCAAAATAACCACCCAGTATAACGTTCAATATCTGGAATGGGATAGCATCTTCGTGATTCTTGAGGAACAACATTCTACCCATGCGAATAGCAGATTGGAGTGCCTTATCCTTTGGTATATAATGTTTCTTTTCAGAACTTGATTCTATTGTAACCGCCTTTCCGTTTGATTCTACATTTCCCTTCCAATCATCTTTTCCGAAATTGTCACTCAATGCATTAACCACGGCATCTTTAATTTTCCCTGCAACTATAATTGTGCAGCCATTTGAAGAATAGTGCCCTTTGTGAAATGCAGCAAGTTTTTCTTTTTTAACTGCATCATATTCTTCCATTTTGGTAGCGTGCCCATACGGATGGTTATCGCCAAATAATAAAGCCGGGAAATTGCGTGCTGCAACAACTCTTACTTTTTTCTCTTCTACTAAAAAACGTTGCTTTCTATTGGTTAAGTAAACATCAAGTTCCTGGTCAGGGAAAGAAGGTAGCTTAACTAATTCTTCTAAAACCGGTAATACCTTACTAAAATGTTTTCCCAAGGAATACAAAGCTACAGAAGCATAGTCGTGATGTGCAGATGTTTCTAGAAAAGCACCGTAATAATCAAGCAGTGAAGCAATTTCTTCCGAGTTATGTTTCGTAGTTCCCTCTTCAAGCATAGCATTAGTGGTATCGGCTATAAGAGGCATATTTTGCTGGCGTGTACCAGCCGGAAATATTAACTCGATCTTTACCACATCTTGCGTTCCGCCATTAACAGAATACACAGGAATGCCATTGGGCAATTTACTTTCTACTGCATGAATAATATCTATTTTACTTGGCTTGCCAAGTGCAGGCATTGTATTTCTATCGAGCTTGGTTTCAGTTTCCATTGACTTTTGATTTTGAACGATAATATAATGTAGAGCAGTTGTTTTCGTTAATTACTCTCGATGCTTCAACAAGCAAGTCGACTTCAGTAACTTTTGTAAAACGCTCCGTTTCTTTGTTGACATCTTCAGCATTTCCGAGTACTTCAAATATAGCAAGATTCATAGCCTTATTCAATATGCTCATTTCAGAGAATATAAGTGAAGATTCGGTTTTATTTTTTGCCTTTTCCATTTCTTCTTTCTTCACCTGGGCAAGTACAATTTTTTTCAATTCCTCTTGTATCGCTTCATCAGCAACTTCTAATGTTACACCTTCTGATAATTTTCCCGAAATGATAAATAACCCCGGATCGAATGATTCCAACGTAAATGCTCCTATTTCGCTAAACAGTTTTTTATTTTTTACCAGTTCAACATACATACGTGAAGCATTACCATCGGTAAGTATATCGGCTAAAAGTTCCATAGCATAAAAGCTCTGGTCCATACGAGCGCCCATGTGGTATGCTTTGTAAATAGCATCAACCGGTACATCTCTTTCCAATTCTAATTTGCGGGCTTGCGTTTGTTTAGGCTCAACAGGCAACTTACGCATGGGAGGATTACCGGGAGGTATTGGTGCAAACCATTTTTCACAGAGCGCTTTTACCTGTTCAACAGTTACGTTCCCACTTACAGCAAGTATGGCATTATTCGGGCAATAAAATTTCTGGAAGAAGGCCCTTACATCACCCATTACCGCATGTTTAATATGGTCTATTTCCTTACCAATAGTTGGCCACAGGTATGGATGAACTTTATATGCAAGCTTGGGTAATTCAAGCCATACATCGCCATAGGGCTGGTTAAGGTAGCTTTGTTTATATTCCTCAATTACCACACTGCGCTGCACTTCGAGGCTCTTGTCAGAGAAAGCAAGGCTCAGCATCCTATCCGATTCCAGCCAAAAAGCCACTTCAATATTTGATGCAGGCAATGAAAGGTAATAATTAGTTATATCATTATTGGTAAAGGCATTATTCTCTCCGCCGGCTTGCTGCAAAACATTATCAAAATCAGGAATGTTAATAGAGCCGCCAAACATAAGATGTTCAAATAAGTGAGCAAATCCTGTTCTTTCAGGATCTTCGTCACGGGCACCAACATTGTACAACACATTTACACATGCCATTGGTGTTGATGTATCTCTGTGCACTATTACTTTAAGCCCGTTTGCTAATGTAAATCTTTCGAATTGTATCATCGTTCTGTAATTTATGCAGGCACATCAAAGTTACCTGCTTCTTTTTTGGCGGTATGAAATTCCGCAATTATTTCATTCACTATATCTTTTACAGGTTTTATTTCTTTTATTGCCGCTGCAATTTGTCCTATTTCCAATTCACCTTCCTGCATATCACCTTCAAACATACCTTGTTTTGCCCTTGCTCTGCCAAGTATTTTCTCCAATTCTTCAATTGATGCACCACGATCCTCAGCTGCTTGTACTTTTTTATAAAATTCATTTTTTATAACTCTTACCGGTACAAGTTTTTTTAACGTAAGCACTGTGTCTCCTTCCTGCAATTCAGTAACCCGCTTTTTAAAATTCGGATGCACGGAAGCTTCTTCTGATGCTACAAAGCGTGTACCAATCTGCACGCCATCAGCCCCAAGAGTCATGGCAGCAAGCATGGAGCGGCCACTTGCAATACCACCGGCAGCAATAAGCGGAATATTCACCACTTGTTTTACCATGGGTATAAGACACATAGTAGTAGTTTCTTCTCTCCCGTTGTGTCCCCCTGCTTCAAAGCCTTCAGCCACAATTGCATCTACACCGGCATCTTGTGCCTTTTGAGCAAACTTTACGCTGCCCACCACATGCACAACGGTTATTCCATGTTCTTTAAAATAGGGTGTCCACGCTTTGGGGTTGCCTGCTGAAACAAAAACAATCTTCACGCCCTCCTCAACAATTATCTTCATCACTTCTTCCAGGTCAGGGTAAAGTAATGGCACATTTACCCCAAAAGGTTTATCGGTTGCTTTTTTGCATTTTTGAATATGTTCGCGCAATACATCAGGATACATAGATGCTGCGCCTATAATACCAAGGCAACCATTATTTGATGCAGCTGATGCCAAGCGCCAGCCGCTGGTCCATAGCATACCGGCCTGCACTATTGGATACTTTATTTGAAAAAGCTGCGTTATTCTGTTCACAGAGTGCGAAGATATAGATAATGACACGATTTTTACTACATGAAAGAATCAAAAATTACAAACCCTCCCATACCCAAAAAATCTTACCTTTGGCAGTCTTTTTAAAATCCCATTTAAAATGAAAAATATCTTTAATAAAGCCGACGGGAATGAAATTCTGGAAAGGATTGAGAAATTAACTCCTGAGACTAAGGCATTATGGGGAAAAATGAATGTATCTCAGATGATGGCACACTGTGCAGGTGCAGCAAAACTGCCTACAGGCGAAATGCCAACAAAAGGTGCCGGATTTCCAATTAATATTCTCGGGCGTTTGTTAAAATCAAAAATATTGAACGCTCCTACATTTAGAAAGAACTCACCTACAGCACCGGAAATTAAAATTACTGATGAGCGTGACTTTCAGAAAGAAAAAGAAAATTTTAAAAATGCAGTTAAAAAACTTGTAGATAACGGAGAAACAATTGCAAAAAATACTCACCATCCGTTTTTTGGTAAAATGTCGCCTACCGAATGGGGTCGCATTAACTACATACATGCCGACCACCATTTAAGCCAATTCGGAGTTTAATTATTAACCCTCCCAGAAAATACAATGCGTAAATTATCGTTACTCTTATTATTAATTCTGGCTTCAGCAGTGGGTTTTGCCCAACAGAATTTTTTTGCCACAAACAAATATACTGTCAGCACTTTAGCAGGCGATACTACAGGTGGTACTGCGGGAGGTTATAGAAATGGAACTAATGATACTGCAATGTTTAATGCTCCTGCAGGAGTAGCTGTTGATAGCATGGGGAATGTTTACGTTGCTGATGCACTTAATAATAGAGTACGGAAAATTTCGGGCGGAATGACAGGCACATTGGCAGGTGATACTGCAGGCTTTAGAGATGGATCGGGCACCATGGCTCTTTTTAACCAGCCATTAGGAGTATGTACTGACAGGGCAGGCAATATTTATGTTGCAGATACTTATAACAATGCCATTCGAAAAATTTCTCCGGCAGGAGCGGTAACTACTATTAGTGGAAAAGGGCAGGATTCAGCCGGGTACAAAAATGGCCATGCAGACAGCGCGCTTTTTAATTTACCTACAGGTGTGGCAATAGATACTTCGGGCAACATTTATGTTGCAGATAATGGAAACAATGTAATTCGTGTGATATCGTCATTGGGAATAGTAAGTACTTTGGCAGGAAATGATACCTTAGGCTACCGTAATGGATTGAATGCTACAGCTGAGTTTTTTGGAGTAGGCGGCATTGCAGTTGATAATTCAGGGAATGTTTATGTAGCTGAATACGGGAATAATTCAGTAAGAAAAATAAGTAAGGGGTATGTTACTAATATTGCCGGGTATGATACAGTAGGAATGGATACAACAATTCTTAGTAATTATCCGGGATATGCAAATAATGATACAGCTAACAGGACCCGTTTTAACAACCCTACAGGTATTGTGGTTGATGATTCAGGCAGTGTTTTTGTAAGCGACGAATACAATAACGTGATAAGGGAAATCCGCAAAGACACTGTATTTACTTTTGCAGGCACACGTAAAGCCAATCCGGGTTATGTAAATGGAAATGATACGGTTGCCGAGTTTTATGCCCCAATTGGTATTGCACTTGATAAAAAAGGTAATTTTTATGTGGGCGATAACGGCAATAACTTAATACGCGAAATCTCTCCGCCCGCTCCACTTGGTATTGAACCTATTGCATTTAAAGAAACGAAAATGCTTGTTTATCCTAACCCTTGTAACGATAAAACATATATAGCTTCAGCTCCTTCGGGTATTGCTGAATTGCTTGATTTGACAGGAAGGGTGATATGGATAAATGAACATTTTAAGGCTCCTTATACACTTTCTACAGATAATATTTCTATAGGAGTTTACTTTCTCAAAGTGAGCAATCTGTCTCAAAGCGCTGTTTTAAAAATAGTAATAGCGCATTGATGATCAAATTCTTTATCTAATTTCAATTTTACTCTACCTTTGAGTTGAATTCAGGTTTGCCATGAACACGGATATAAATTTTGTAAAAGACTGGCTTCCCCCGCTTATAATATTTGCAAGTATTATAGTTGCGGGTATTATTCTACAACGGCTAATTATAGTTTATGTACATAAACTATCGGCAAAAAATAAGTGGAAAGCAGGTGTAGCGATAATACGCTCTCTGCGCGGAATGATAGTACTGATATCAATATTAGTTGGTATCAACTTAGGCCTCAGTAACTCTCCATTACCTATAAGTACATTGCATATTATTCAAAGATTGCATAATGCATTGGTTATGTTCATTATAACTTTTGTGGCAGCCCGCTTACTTACAGGCATGTTACGGGCATATATGCATCGTGGCGAGGATACAAGAAGTTCCCTTTCTTTAATTAATACCATTATAAATATTATCATTTATTCACTTGGTGGACTTATTATTCTGCAGGCACAGGGTATTTCTATTACACCCATTATTACAGCATTGGGTATTGGTGGCCTGGCAGTAGCATTGGCATTACAAGATACGCTGTCTAATCTTTTTGCAGGCATACAAATAACCCTGACACGAAACACGAAACCGGGTGATTATATAATTCTTAGCTCAGGTGAAGAAGGCACTGTGCGTGATATTACCTGGAGGAACACTATGCTATTAACCCAATCGAATAACATAGTTATAATACCCAATTCAAAACTTGCATCCACTGTTCTAACTAATTACTCATTACCTGAAGAGAGTTTATCGGTTTCGCTTAACATAGGTATAAGTTACGACAGTGATTTGGAAAAAGTAGAAAGAGTGACTCTAGACGTAACAAAAAAAATTCTGGAAGAATTTGAAATCCAAAATGGCGATCCTACTTTCAGATACAAGGAGTTTGGCAATGCAGCCATTAACTGTACTATTTCGTTTGCAGTACAGCATTTAACACGCCAATATGTAATTCGCCATACACTTATAAAGCGCCTTTATAAACGTTATAAAGAAGAAGGCATTGTCATACCTTTTCCTCCCATTAATACCGTATATTTAAAAAAGGAGAACTAAGCCATTGAGGCTATTATAAATACAAGTGCCTGGCAAGCGACACCAATTATATTACCAATATAAATATCGGCAGTTGCATGTGCCTTAAGTTTATAACGGGCAAGTCCAACTAAGCAAACTAATACAATAGCGCTAAATACTTGTGGCAATAAAAGTAACCGGGTATAATACATTAAGCCTATGACTGTACCCAATATGCCTCCTATACCAACAGCATGGAGGCTTACTTTGGTAAACAAATTTGCAATAAGTGTTACCACCATAGCAATATTTACACCCAGCATAAAATAGCTTATCGATTTTCCGTATGGTGGAATGTTATGAAAAACATAGTATGCAAGCATAAAGAATAATGCTGAAAATGCAATAAGTTGCTTCCTGTCATTATCGGTAGGATTGGTAAGGCTTGAAATTCCGCCCATTTTAAGTAGTACCAAACTGATTAAAAGCGGAAATACAGCCGTACACAGAAACACAATAGCAATTGACGGAAGCAATTGTGAAATATCAATGGTAAGATATATATACGGATCGCTAACAATTACAATAAATAATCCTAATGTTGGCATTAACACAGGGTGAAACAAATACGATATTGTTTTCCAGGTTTGGTTACCCATGTTTATGTCTTTTTATCCATTTCATTCCAAAATAAACAAAGCCAACCATTGCAATAACACAAAAAGGAAATTCTGAAAGCGCAATAAGACCGAATCCCTTGTTAACCTGAATACTTTGACGTAGGGTAAACCAAACACTGGGGAAAAGCATAAGCACAGCTAACATATATAGTACATCTTTCACCCAAACCCGTTCTGAGGTTGCTATAATTAATAACATAATAGCAACCAATGGAAGGATGCCGTATAAGAAAGCGGCAATACTATCTCCACCCATAATTATGCTTGTTATACGCATAATTACACTAACTACCATAGGCAGGGGTATTCTTTCACCCGAAGTAAATATTACCAGGTAAAGGATAATAGTACCTATAATAATCTGCCGCTGTTTTACCGCGCTTTGCATTTTATGCCAGTCTGTTTTTAAAAATCATCATACTTGTTTTCTCATTCTGGCAATTGGTAATTCTAGTTGTTCACGATACTTTGCAACTGTCCTGCGTGCTACCTTATACCCTCTTTCTTCCAATAATGTTACAATAGCTTCATCATTCAGTGGATTTCTTTTGTCTTCATTATCAATAAACTCTTTCAAAATGTTTTTTACTTCTTTTATAGAAACTTCTTCCCCGCCTTCTTTATGAAAAGCTTCAGAGAACAGGTTTTTAAGAAATATTGTTCCAAATGCTGTTTGCGCATACTTGCTGTTAACTACCCTCGATATAGTCGAAATATCAAGTTTTGTAGCTTTGGCAATATCTTTCAAAAGCATTGGTTTCAGTTTACCTTCGTCGCCGTCTAAAAAATATTCTTTCTGGTATTCTAAAATGGCGTGCATTACTGCAAATAAGGTCTCTTCCCGTTGCTTCAGCGCACCTATAAAATCCCGCGCGGCCTCAATCCGCTGGCGTGCAAAAGAAGCAGCTTCACGTTGCAATCTATCCTTACCGGTTTTATTGCTACCCATTTCCTCATAAACAGGGCTTAGTCGCAGTTTTGTAGAATTCTTATTATTCAATAATAATTCCAACTTACCACTCCAATTATTTATAATAAAATCAGGGATTACCTGGTTAGCACTTTCAGTGCCATCAGAATATGTAAGTCCTGGTTTAGGGTTTAATTTTACTATTTCAACAATTGCATTTTTCAATTCTGTATCACTTATATGTATAATCTCCTTCAACTTCTCATAGTTCTTTTTCGAGAATTCATCAAAAGCTTTTTCTAATATCTCAATAGCTATATCAACAGAAGCATTTTTATGTACCTTTCTTTTTAACTGAAGCAATAAGCATTCCTGCAAACTTCTTGCTCCTACTCCAACAGGATCTAATTGCTGAATTGCCTCTAAAATTGGGATTAATTCATTCTCATCGGTAAGTATGTTCTGCAAAAAAGTAATGTCATTAGCTATAGAATAAAGGTCGCGGCGCAAATAGCCATCATCATCAATATTACCAATAATGTAGTCAGCAAGCATTATTTGCCGCTCATTCAAATTGCGCAGACCTAATTGAGTCGAAAGAGAATCCTGGAAAGAGGTAGAAGAAACAATTGGCATTTCTCTGTTCTCATCATCGGGTGAAGTATTATTTACCGACACTTTATAAGCGGGCACGTACTCATCACTCTCCTCCATAAAATCGGCTGCATCAAAGTCATCACCTTCATCACCTCTTTGTTCAGCATCGTCACCAACCCCCGTATCTTGCTCATCCTTGGCTTCCCATTCTGTTTCGGCCGCTTCTTCCAGTGCAGGATTATTCTCAATTTCTTCTTTTATTCGCTGCTCTATGGATGCTACAGGTAACTGCACTAGCTTCTGCACCAGTATTTGCTGGGGAGTAAGTTTTAGCTGTTGTTTCTGTTGTAGCGTTTGCTTTAGCATAGTAAATTCTTACCTAAGTAGATCTCCAAGTCCAAATTTACTTAAAACTCGGCATTCTTAGGAGTACGAGGGAAAGCAATAACATCACGTATATTGCTCATGCCGGTAACAAACAATATAAGGCGCTCTAAGCCAAGCCCAAAACCTGAGTGAGGGGCTGTTCCGAATTTCCTCGTTTCCAAGTACCACCACATTTCTTTTTCGGGAATGTGCATTTCTCTCATGCGTTTAAGAAGTTTATCATAATCTTCTTCACGTTGCGAGCCGCCTATTATCTCGCCTACATATGGGAACAATACATCCATGGCCCTAACAGTTTTCCCATCGTCATTCAACTTCATGTAAAAAGCCTTAATATCTTTAGGGTATCCCGTAAGTATAACAGGGCGTTTAAAATGTTCCACAAGGAAATTTTCATGCTCCTTTTGAAGATCAACACCCCATTCAACAGCAAACTCAAACTTCTTGCCCGAAGATTTAAGTACTTCTATAGCGTCAGTATAGGTCATACGCTGAAACTTATTATTAACTACAATATCAAGTTTCTTTAGCAATTCCTTATCATACATATTATTCAGGAACTCAAGATCATCTTTACAATGTTCCAAAGCATATTTCACCAAATACTTTAACATATCCTCTGCTACGTCCATGTTATCGTTAATATCATGGAATGCCATTTCGGGCTCAATCATCCAAAACTCAGCAGCATGGCGCGGGGTATTTGAGTTTTCAGCCCTGAAGGTCGGTCCAAAAGTGTATATTTTAGATAACGCAAGTGCAGCCAGTTCACCTTCTAATTGACCTGATACTGTGAGGTTTGTCTCTTTACCAAAAAAATCTTCCTTATAATCAATAGTACCATCAGGATTCTTGGGCGGGTTATTCATATCCAACGTTGTTACCCTGAACATTTGACCTGCTCCTTCAGCATCGGAACCGGTAATAATGGGCGTATGTATGTTGTAAAAGCCACGATCGTTAAAAAACTTATGTATACCATAGGTCATAGCATGACGCACACGGAACACTGCACCAAACGTATTGGTGCGAGGCCTTAAATGGGCAATTTCACGTAAATACTCCAATGACATACCTTGCTTTTGCAGTGGGTACGCCTCATCAAATGCTCCGTATATTTCTATTTCTTTAGCTATAACCTCTACTGTTTGCCCTTTGCCTTGCGATTGCACAAGCTCTCCATTAACGCAAATACACGCGCCAATATTGATTTTCTTCATAGTGTCCTCTGAAAACGCAGTAAGATTCACCACTACCTGTATATTTTTAATGGTTGAGCCATCGTTAATAGGCAAAAACGCCACTTCCTTACTTCCGCGTTTGCTGCGCACCCAGCCTTTCACCTCTACCTTACTTCCATAGTCGGTAGAACTTAATAGTTCTTTTACTGTTTTAATTATCATATTATAAGTTTAAAGTAATCAGGGATTTTGTCCGTCTTCAATCAAATCAGGGGCAAAAGTAATTGGTTTTTGCCCATCTAGAAGGCTTAAAAAAGATAATAAACGCAAAAATGCTCAGAAAACTTTTGAAACAAAAAAAGTTTTATTAGTTTTGCGCCCCGATTAAAGAAATGAAAGTACAGCAACAAATATTAAAAGGCGCAGAGGAACTCTTCTTCCGGTATGGGTTAAAGAGTATAACTATGGACGATATTGCCAGGCACCTGGGTATGTCGAAACGTACTATTTATGAGAACTACCCCACCAAAGACAGTATTATAAGTGCTTTACTTACAGCACATCGCGAGAACACCATTACTGATATAGAGTCTCATCGCAAATCAGCAAAAAATGCAATAGAAGAAATCATATTAACCATGCAACATTTAAAAAGCATGTCAGATATGATGAATCCCCGTTTATTGTTCGAACTAAAGAAATTTCACCCGAAAGTGTGGGGTGAATTTCTTGATATGAAGCAGAACATAA